>Ga0194135_10000210_pt1 | contig 33970 bp, 23 predicted proteins | sample LitLau_LLRF_2013_FD_134024 | JGI IMG/M metagenome (GOLD analysis project Ga0194135, IMG submission 134024) | Freshwater sediment microbial communities in response to fracking from North America - Little Laurel Run_MetaG_LLRF_2013 (version 2) | ecosystem: Environmental > Aquatic > Freshwater >... | reverse complement strand
TCAAATACGGTAATTGTTTCAGACCCCACTTTATTTTTGTCTGATAGCACGTGTTATTATACGACAAAAAGCATATAACGTTAATCCCGCTACGAGGCTTTGTACTCGAGTTATGGGCCAAAAACTGATTTTCGATTTTGAGCACCTCGGGGTGTTCATTGTTAAACATTTTAAAACTCTGTAGCAATGACTGCGTGCCAGTGCGTGCATACTAAGGCAAGACTGTGAAGTATTTAGTGAAGTTTTTTTTAAAATATTGATACTGTAACTAGAAACAATTCTAATTGTAATTTTATTTGTTTGAAATGTAAATTATTTACGAGTAGTATAAAAAAATAATAGAGAACATTTCAAAAGGGTCCCTGATGAGTTGCAAAAAGGAAATTTTATAAATTCTCAATTATAAAGAAAACATGATGGAACCAATTAGAGTCTGAAATGGTCAATACAATTCTATATTGGGTAACATAGGCACTTGAATTAAATTCACCTTTCTATCTAACGCAACAGAAAGGGTTGTCTCAAACTGGTGTTTTTATTGAACGAGTTGCATCAAGAGAGACGATTTGGAGATATTATTTTTAGTAAATAGGAACAAACGAGTGAATGAAGGATGTCGGTAAGGATTGAATGGCGAAGGAGTTGGAGAATGAGGAAAGAAGTCCGTCGGGGCGATTGAGATTTAGAAGCATGTGATTCGATCGGTATGCCGTTTAATTTGAGTCAATGTAAAGGCGACGAATGTAAATGACAGGTCCTATTAAAATTGGATCGGAAAAGCACTGATGTGGTCTGAGCCTTGAAATAGGTTTCCTCTTGTGAAACCCTCCAGCTTCATGGAAGAGTAAATCTGATAAAACTCATACGTCATGGGCTTGACTGAAGTTCTGCACTCATCACTTCCCCCTATAAATTAAACATAATGGCACACCAATATTCTGGTCCTTCTTAATCCAAGACACAACATCTTTGATTGCTCACAAGTGCAGTTTACTCTCCATACTGTACTCTCATATCAAACTTTTTTTCATTAACAACTACTACAATTTCAAAAATAATCTGCCCTTCATTGAACATTTTATAAAGCCAAAGTTGATCAGGTACTACTATCCTTTAACGATCCTTTAACGTACGCAGTGCGCACACAAAATTTGAAAAATGATTGAGGAAAAAAGATTATAAAAACTTTTAGTGAATCGAATTCCCTGCTTATTGTTAGTAGTTCAGATACCTAGTCGTCCACCAAATACTTAAACCTGTTTCTACAAAAAATCCTGAGAAATGAGTAAAAGTTCTTAGCAATTTAGTACAAAAGGAGAAAGCTAAATAGGAATTTGAAAAAATCGAATGTATAAGGAGGAAGCCTCCCTAAAAAGAAGTTTAACTGACGGAAGTTCAGGTTGGATAAAGGAAGTTGAAAGCAAATATATATACGAGGAAATTAAGGAGTAGTAGTAGTACGAGTGGAGTGGCAGTGTGGAGTAATGTAAAGTTGAACTAGAAAGAAGTATAAGAAAGACATCTCTTCGTTATATGTATAAACGAACATGTGGAGTTATGTAGAAGAAAGTCTGATTTAGTTTACTTTCCGGTTTCCCGAGAAAGAAAAAGATATATCTGTCTGTATAGTGATGGAAGAAAGATCGGGTGCTGCGTGTTGGGGTTTTATAAGGAAACGCGAAACGGTACAAATGGTGTTGTATATGAATGCAGAAAGTCAAAGGAGTGGAGTTTGTTAGGTTTGATTCATATATCATAAAGAAATGTCACTTGCAGATATGGGGCTCTCGACATCGAAAGAAAGAACTTGTATAAATTGTGGATTAGTTCTCACTGCTCAACTCAATATACAATCATACGACAATAAAAACGAAACTTGTCCTTCCATAATACATTCTCAACATGGAACTTTTCCACTCTCTCTTTCCCAGGAGTTTCCTCTATTGATTCTAAATTCAGACTTCTCAAACTCTTTACCCTCTCCAATTCATGATTTAAAGCATGTTTATGACTTTTTCCTCTATTATCGGCCCATGTGAGGTTAACGCTTGGTTTCCTTCATCCCAAATGGATTCTCTGCTGCTACGTCTCATGAAATGATTGATCTCAAATCCACCCACAGAACTTTCATTTCGATCTCTCGCACATTATTATTCTATTCCTTTTTATTCCAACTCACCTACTAATACTTTTGAGCTATGAGCCGCTTTCTTCGTCTTATTATTATCATCCTCTATCATTTACCAAATGTGCTCTTGCCTGTTATAAAAACACTTTTCGCTAATCTTAAGTACTCACTGCGGTTGTTTTCGTACCCACTACCCACCAATCACCATATTTTAATAACTAACGCAATATCAATTCAAAAATGATATAATCTTTTCATGGAACAGGCAAATTATGGCTCGTTTCCAGTCATATTTTACACAAATTTTATTGGTTCTAAAGCTCCTCCAATATATAGAGATTTCAGTCATAAAATGAACTTGAATTTGACACATTCACAGTAAATTGCGTACTTCGGTTTGAAAGATGTTTGGTTTTGTGATAAATCTTCGCTACTGGATATTTCCAAGTATTATTGTAATAAAATCTACTTGCTCAGCAGGGTGCTAAACCCAATAGGATAAAGAAGTGTTTATGAAGTGGAGTTTAATATTATCGAGTGTTTGTACGTAAGGGAATTTAGTGCTGAGTGAGTACTTGTCTTTCAGCCTGTGTTTTTTAAAGAGCGTGTATACTCCTTGACTGTCAAGGATTTAGCTCAACTTACAAAGTACTTTACAAAAGCAAAAAGATTTAAAATTGATAGCTAACGTGAGTTCTAGCTTCTAGCCACACAAAACTCTACTTGAAAAAAATTTTGTGAAATCAACCATGGTGTGCGAAATTTCAATATGTTCATAAATAATACTGTCAATCTCAGCAACTACGTTATATTTCATGATTCATATGCGACACCTGGGCAGCTGCTTGTTGTGTATACATTGCTGCAAGTATCCTTGAAGCGATTTAAATGACAGGTTTTAAGATTTAAGTAGCAATGTTATTTCAACTTGAGTGTGTGTCCTCACAGACTGATTTTACTTTTATTTATTGTAGATATTTGCAGGTCGAATGTCGGATAAAAGCCTTCCTTAATAGTTACTTAAATACTCCAGTCTTTTATGTGCTTTAAAAGGCCACATACACTAAACTAACTAAAGATCGTTTGATAAATTGTTGTTGTAGTGTGTTTTGATTTGTTTTCATAGATGCATAAAAGACTGAACAAAGGGTAGAGAGAGTGCATGCATGGGTTCTATATGCTACGTGTATTATAATCTCTCGTGTAACAAAGGCCGGGCTAGCCCTAATATTCTGACATGCAGAAAGAATAACACCGTTTGTAAAGGTCAATGCGACACGGTTCCTAAATAGTTCATGTCTTTGTAAAATTTAATCCAATAGTGATTACTCAAAAGCATTTTTTAGTCTATGAGGGTATATTTGTGTGCGCATATAAGCATATATATGGATGGATGGAATTCAAAGAGCAGCAACTGTCGTTCCATTCAACATGGAAGTATTAAATCTACCGAAAGGGTCAGAACACGAAGAATACTTTTATGCTCTCTCTTGTCTCATCGTATTTATTTGCGAAAAATGTACACAAAAACTATACAAACCACATCATCCCTCCCGTCTGTATTTATGAAGAATGAAATGGATGCAAAGCGTAGAAAATTAGTTGAAATAAATTTTTCTCGGTGAAACAATTTGTTCCAGTTTTGTTGTTTTGACTAAAGATTTTCACACCCTGTGTTAACTATAACCATGTCTATTATTACTATACACACACACCCTAGCGTGCTTGATTGCCTAAATATAAATATGTATCTGTCTCGGTGGGCTCGAAATTTGCTAATGCCTCATCTCATCATAATCATTGCAATAATTGTAATAAACTCCATAATTTACTTTATTTTTACATGCAAAGTGTATGGACAACAATCGGTCTGTAAAACCGACCCACATTTAATCGTGACCTTTAATTTTAATCAATTTTTCATTTAGAGAGTTGAGGCTAAAGCTGAGATACATGATTAGTTTTGTGCAAATCATGTTCATATCAAGTTTTAATTTATTAAATATAAATACTAGTTTAAAGAGTTCAGACTGGTAATGTAAACGAAGATCCATTCAGGGTTCGGGTTTTATTGAATTCAGGTCGAGCCAAGAGAAGACACCTCTGGGTGGTTTTGAAATTTCACGGTACATTAGCAACTGTTTTTATAAGCTGGGATTTAAATCTGTTACAATCACAACTTATATAATGCATACGATGCGTCCGTTGCGAATCATTCGTTGTATTTATAGTGTACTCTCTTTTTTACATCCAGCAGTCCTTAATTCTGGCCTTCAGGGTTGGGATTTTTCATAAGCTGAAGTAAGCTTTTCCCGCAATAGTAGCACAGGTATGAATAGAAATGCTCTTTTTATAGTCTTTTATGCAGCCAAGAACTACATGATGCATATTTAATAAATTCAGAATTTACATTTAGAGCGTCCATTAAATCATGGAACGCAAAGAGCAAATTTAGGTAGAAGTTAATTTGAGTACGTAACAGCAGTCAGATCTGTAAAATTCAAGACAGAATCATAAAGAATCTCATATGATTCTGATATGCAACAGCAGTCAATCTACCTGAATAATGTGCGTGTAAAGAAACCCACAAAAAGGGCATTCTCCACTCGGTGGGTATTATTTTGACATCAATAGAGACGACTACAAACAAGTGTTGAAAGAAAGCCGATGCGTCTGACCACCCTCTAAGCAGCACCCATTCAATCGAAACAGTTTTACAGATTTCATTCAAATCAACTTACTCTTTGCAGATCATAGATCATTTAACCCTTATGTTGCACAAACTGCAGTCTCCGAGGTCGTTCAGGCAGAAAAATTCTCAATTTAGAATTTATAGAATAAACGAATATTTTAAAGAGTTTTGTAAGAAGTAACGTAATCTGGGAAAGTATCTTTATAATCAAAATTCAATACAAACTGGAATGTTAAACTTCATAATGCACAAATCAAATGCAGACTTTGAAGTCTTCATTGGTAGGATTCATAGGCGTTCATGAAAATTTATTCTGTGAATGTTTTCTGAGCAATTAGACTCAAGAGAAAGAGATACATTTAATTGAAAAATAGATACAAATGGATGAAAGAAACATTATTATGGGGAGAAACATTTGAATAATATTTGAGACAATTAGTGCATTCACTTAATGCATATGGTACGTGTAAGTAAATAACAATATAAATGCGTTGACAAAGGAAATTTGATCTTCTAATATGTGAGCGATGAGCAAACTGTTTCACTCCTCTTGAATGTGAAATGAAGATGAGGTTGTTGCATAATAACATAATAATATATTTAGGCGCAGGAGAGTGAGTGCAGCTGATGCGGCACAGTCAGCAGATTGAGGTTCATTTGGCATATCCACCGTCGTCGTCGTCATTGCCGTCGTAAGTCGTAATCCAAAGAGAAAGAGAGATTGAGAACCTCCGAAAGAGTATTATGAATGTGAGCATCGCTTTTTTCTTCGTTCATTTCGAATTAGATAGAATAGTAATTTGGGGAAGTTTGACAATGCAGCTTTTGATGAAGAGTACAGCGGCTGAAGCTGAAAGGTTTGGGTTATGATTCTGACGCTAACGGATAGCATGAAATGAATAAAAGAATCTGGTGCAAGGCATGGGGGATGAACCAGGGAGAGAGACGGATTGAGCCCATTAGAAACAACTGACTGCATGAAATCAATTTGCTCAGAAAATATATCAAAATTCATTATTTGTTTGCCCTATGGGTTCCATTTGGGATGTGTGTGTGCGATTCTCTTTACTGTTGTCTCCTTGTGCTCAGCTTGTCCTGAAGGGAAAGTCAGTTTGATTCTTAGTTGACCAAAATTCTGTGATGATGACATATGACGATAATGAGTATTTAGCAAAAGTCGCTTATTTGCTTGAAAGGTAAACATGCACTTTATTGGAAAGTTTTCTTCGTTAACTCTATAATTATTGTGAAGTTGTAATTCACAATGGTTATTATTAGCCTTTTCCTCCTCTAATACTTAAAACGGGAAAAATGAATAGAAATCAGTTTCAGAAACAAAAAACCTCGTGTTCTCAAGTCAGACTGAAATATATATTATTTGTAAAAATTCTCCTGTTTACTGAAGAGTGTAAGCGAAAGTAAATATCAAATTACTGACTAAGTGGTTTTAGATTGAATGTAGCAAATCATTCACACAGAGGAGAATTCCCACTGGTTCATCATCATCACATAATCTGTGAAAACTATTTGTACAACAAGGGTTCAACAAATACCCCTATTAGTTTTCCCTTGAGTATCATTTATACTTAATGCACGCCGAATGCCACACTAATCTATCACTTGAGTTCTGGAGAGACCTCACGTAAGTGGATTAAAACTTGTGTTGAAACACGCAAGTGTGTAAACACAGATGAGATACACGCGTATCACCGAGAATGACTAGAGAATTGAATTAGAACGATGATAATTGAAAGGACGCCTCTCTAGAAGAAGTTGTGAATATTATTCTTAGGGAAAAAAGAAAGAATCCTCCATGTTCGGTGTATACATGTTCAATGCTTAGAAAAGTAATTTCCTCAGCAGACTTCTTCCTCTACAAAGAGTTTTCATCATCACCATCATCATCATCTGTGTGTGTGTCTCATCTACAAAAAGTTTTTAATAATAAAATGTAGAATAATGGATAAGAGGAAGGGCATAAAAGGGAATTAAAATTCGATTGAGATTTTGAGATTGTAAGAGAGGAGAAATAAGAAGAAAAGTTCTGGTATCTGGCAGTGTTGAAAGAAAGCCATTATTTAACCTCCAATTAGTTGCATCTCTCTTCTTTCCAAAAAGGATTCCACTTGGCTACCCCTTCTTCTTATATATAAAAATATTAGTCTTACGCATATAGGAGAACACGACGATGGGGACGTGACTAGAGGATTTTAAAAAACGAAGCCTGTTCGTGACGCAGATCAAGATACCATAATGGCATATATGGGATGCCTAAAAATTCCATGAGTGAGCGAACACTTATATTTTATATATATCTATCATTATTATTACACAAGAGAGAAAGTTCATTGTAAAAAGTTCTTCCCCAAGCTAAATAATAGAAACGGATTTTGAAGGAAAAGAAAAAGAAACCTAATTATCAAACGGATCAGTGTTTTTGGCATGTGGTTTTTCAACTTGCGAAAAATTATTCCATTAAGCGATTAAATTAAAAGTGAATTTTTCCCCTTAAAGGCATTTAAGAGTACTTTCCAAAGTATGATGATTACTACACACTAAGCTATTCATGCTCACTCTTTTTGTCTGACTCCTTTCAATTCACCCACACACATACACATATATATACCATGTATATATATTTATTCTATAGAACAGACATCCTCATAAGCTACTATTGAAGAAGAAGTAGAGTTTCATTTCCATTTTCCATCAACCACCAACTCACTTTTTCCCTTTCATGTTTTCTCCGAATGGTAAATAACCACTGAGGAATCTTTTCAACCATTTTTTCTTCTCCCTATCCTTTCTCTCTCTCTCTCTCTCTCTCTACTAGTCATTACCAAAACTTATTAAGTTTTTCCACACAAACTTCTTCACAAATTTTATTTCTTTCATTCCTACACTGAAAAGAGAATCTTGAAGAAATCGCGTAGAGCTATGTAGTAGGGTTTCTCATTCTCACTATTCTTTTCTTAGACTTTCTGGCTAGCTTCGTGTTTACCGAAGCCAACACCTTACAAACTTGTTTTCTACAGATTATGGATCATTTCCAATGATATTTCTTATTTGCAGATTAAGATTTCTAATGTAGTCGGAATTGACTGCTTGATTTATTTGTTATTATAATTCCGTCCGTGCAGTGAAGCAATATTGGTGAGGTATTTTAAACTGCAGGAGCATTTTAAACTAATAAGGCTGACTTAAATTTCTATTTCTGGAATAAGAGTGTATAAAAGAAATAACCCTAATGATAATGCATTCACCCGTAGTGATTGAAGGATTATGCATCCAAGACTATCACTGAAAACCTCATCGGAGGCTCCCGTTAAACAAGTAGAAACCATTGTTCCCAAACTGCTTTTACGACCAAAGCTGCGTCTCAAATATTAGGTTAAAGTAAGAACGAGACGTACACCACGGTCTGCAGTGAAAGGAGGCTCGTATACAATCTGAAGTAATCTGAACAGTACTGAACACCCTGTGTAAGTTCATGAAAACAAATGTGTACATCTTTGAGAGCCACACTTTCCTTCAGATTTCTGCGAAACTCTCCCATGTCTCATGTTGAACCCTCAAGTGTCCCAGATGTTAGCCAGACAAATTACTCTGCTCTATTTGATACAGATACACGAGGATCGTTATCATCCTTGGTTGACTTAACCTTGAATGATTTCATAATCGATAGCTCATATCTTTCTATAAACGGACACTTAAAGGCTATACATAAATACTTCATTGTTTTCGAACTGGAAAATACATTAATCTCTCGTAATGGGTCACCTGTGGCCTGATAAACAAGCTTAAAGTTCCTACAGAATATCCGAATGAATAGGCTTACAAACTATCTATAGCAGCCTTAAACATAAATCACAATTGATTGAGGACAATAAGGTACTTGGCAATAAGTTGATGAGAGTCGGATACCAATAACAATAATATGACAGATGAGAAAAAGTGACTTGGCCTTTCCTTATTGTTGTTGCGAGCTACGGGAGAAGAGAAAGCTGCCTGTGACATGTGTATCAAGATGTGTGTGTGCAAAGGAATTGGAAGAAAGGGAATTTATGAGAGAGAGAGAGGAGGAAAGGTAGAGAGAGCGATTTTGGATTTGAAGATTAATATATTTGTGGAAGAGTAGTTGGTAATAATTTGATGATATGAGTTGGGAATTTGTGGACGTGGAGAACATATGAAGTGAATGTTAAGTACTCTCTTGGAAGAAGAAGAAGAAGCAGTGGAGGAATGAAGAAGAAGGAGAGAGTGTGTGTGTATGTTTGTAGGTAGGTTGGGTCCAGGAGGGGAGTCACCTACAAATGGGTTTAAAATAGTGTTGAGTGTGGATATGAATGAGGGCTGAAGGGACTAGCAGGGCGGGTTGAACAGGCCGTTGTGCAGGCCCAATTGGAGTTAACCAATTCGGGAACACAACTTTCCCTGGAGATAGTCCTCCTCCGGACCCACAAACTCCAGGTTCTTCGCTCTTCATCAATCTCCTGGCACGGAACACAGCCAACGGCCTGTCGCTTTTTTCTCCATATGCAGCCAACCACTTCAAGTCAGTTGGCCACGAGAGATCGGGTGGTGAAAGCGAACCTTCATCATCGTATATAAAATCTCATCAAGGACAAGAACATCATCATCATGCAAGGAAGGCAAGGGACTCACTTCTAGTTTGTAGCTCCAGTAGATAGGAGGTCGAACTGGGTTAATAATACTTATATAATATGCTTCCTAACGTTGTCCTTAGTCCAAGTCCACCAGTATACAACAATCATCATCATCATTCTCATCTTCATCATCATAGTAGTAGTCATCATCATAATTTAATTAACTCTTCGGCCTTCAAACATCTTTCTTCCTCGGACTCGTCGTCGCCTTCCAGTGTCAGTGGATATTTCATGGAGAACCTCCTCCGAGTTAATAGTGTCATTGGTGAACAAAGTTTCAACTCCCTTATTAACAACTCTGCCTTTAAGTCTGAACTTGAGTTAGCAACGATGTCTTCCACTAATCTTAAGGAGAGGAGTATTACGTCTTCCTTGCTTTTCTTGGGGGGAACATCTTCTTCAATGGCACCCTCTGCAAGTCCCACTAACCAAGGTGTGCATTTTATTTGATACATTCAAATCGCTCCTGTCTCATGTAAAATAGTATAGAGCTACTTGCGGCTACATTTCTTCTATGCATAAACTTCTTAGAGTGTACTTTTTATTTTTGAGGAAACTGTTTAATTGGTAGTCAAATAATCTATTATATTCTGGATTATATGGTTTATTATTATTAATTTACCGATCAAGCGAAATATTCACTTGAACTACAAATTAATTCACTAATACAAACAAACCGGTGATGAAACTCAATCTACTTTTAAAAGATATAAAACTATGTGTTGGAATTAGATTTCGGCGTCAGAACACACAAAAATCTACAATTCGAACGAGAGAGTATATGAAATTAATTTGTTGTTAATTTGCTTTTGTAGGATCGACACCTAACCATGGATTGGGTGGCGGAGGAGGAGGCACAAATAGTTTAGAAGAAGATCAAAGATTTCGACTGGTACAAAAAGCAGGATCTGATACAAATGACTCCTTGGGACAAGGGGAGAAGAGTTGTTCAGTTTTAAGCCAGTGTGCCTGTGCATGTAATTCCGGAGGAGAAAGTCCGAACGCTAATAAAGTAACGAATAATTGTGGCGACCCTGATGACTCTAGTGACGAGAAACGTGTTAGTTGTGAGTCCAATAATTGCATTTGTCAATCTCAAAAACAACGCCCAACTAGTGAATCTAGAAATATGAATGGACTGTCCTCGAGTAATAGTAATAATAATAAAGCTTCAGAAATTAAACCTGTGTTGAAGTTCAGCGTGAGTGCCATTCTTGGTAGTCATGATCAAGATTCAGACAAAGGGGGATTGGATGATGACCATCCTGGGTTTAATCCAGGTGAGAATTTTTATCTAATTCATTTCAAGAGTCATCATTTTGAATCGGGAACTATGCATATATTAACCCAGATGAATTTAAAACCTGTGCAATGCAGGAATTCAATCGCAAGTGTACCAAAAGTTCTTGTGTGCTTATGTTGTGCTTAGTAGAGGAAAAGTAAATAAATATTACGTAACCCCCAACAAATTCTGAGAAAGTTATTTCAAGCAGGGATCCCAGTAACCCTCCTCCGATGAACGAAGTGCAGAGATCCCGCAGTAACTTCTGTCAAATTAGTCACAGCTGAAATTTGAGCGTATGCTTTTGACAGGCCATAGAATTCCCACATGAGGGACTGCTTTCTCCGTTCTATAGGGTGCTACAATATAGGCATAAGGCACATGCAGCATTTTGTATTTGCTAAGGAACTTATTCAACGAGTGTGCGATGATGTTTGTCTGTGTCTCTACTTGCATGAAATCGAGTGTGTGCTGTGATTAATTCTTCCAGAGATTGTCATCTCACTCTCGTTTAGCTAAATAAATATCGTGTTCGTAGTTCATATATACATTTCGTTCAACCATAAACCAAAGTTCTGATAATCCGGTTTGATTGAAAAAAGGATTTTTGAAGCTTATAAACCTAATTTCCTGAAAGTTTGTCGACTCTGTTTATTAGGATGACCTTTTAGGGATCATAATAAGTGATCCTTTGACAAATTTTACTACATTTCTCAGTTATACTAAGAACATATAGTTTGGATGTATTGTGACTCTTGTTATTAGGAAACTTTATTTGAATCATTTATTCGATTCTATTCGATTTTAGAAATCAAATTGCAAACAACAGTCAATTCCTCACACCTGTAGTTTATATCTTCTTTCTGTACCTTAAATGTTGCACTTAACAACTATATTCCTTATCAAAATAAAATAGAATGTAGATTGGACTAATTATGGAAATTGAATTGTATAAATATAGTTCATTGATCCTTTAATTATCCTTCCTACAAAATGCGATCCTAAAGATTAGATTGATCTATGTCCTGCAGCTACAATATGTGTATATCAATGTTAGAAGTGTAATGATTCAATGTTTCAGCTTTTGTGACTCCAGCCTCATTCTTACAAGCATACGGGCTGAACAACAATGGGAACGGATCTATCACAAAGCCAATTCCTCGACCAGCCGTCTCTTCTTCCGGGCCTAGCGGAGTTTTCGACCCGCATCTTCACGCGCTCCTGTCCTGTCGCCATCCTGCTTTCCTCACAGGTATCTTTGCAGGTCCTCAAACGTATCATCAATTAACATTGCCTATAATAACAAATCTCACCTCCTGAAGATTTCTCCCGTCCGAAAATCTAATAAATTTGTAATATAAGGTGACTTACATTTAACGCAGGTCCCCATCCATCTTCAGGAGGAGTGTTTCCCTTACCAGGAACTTTTCCATGGGCCGGAGGCTCCCGTGGAAAGCCCAGGCGAGGAATGATGCGACGAGCAGTATTCTCAGACCTGCAGCGCAAGGGACTCGAGAAGCGATTTCAAATCCAAAAGTACATATCAAAGCCAGATAGGAAAAAACTCGCAGAGAAATTGGGGTTGAAGGATTCGCAGGTGAGTTTTAATTGATTTAATTCCTTTACCTAGAGTGGAATAAACGATTCATCTTTGCAACCGCAAGAACTTAAAATAGTTCAAGTGAAAGTGTATCACATTGCCCTGAAAAATGTTCATATTATATGCATTCCATTTGTGTAAATGAGTAATGATGATGAGACACATGTTTCAAGTTCATGTGTATCCTCCAGAACCCATGAAATCGGCTCAAGAGAAAGCTCTCCAAGAAGTTAGATAAAGTAAAAAACATTAGATAGAATCCCAACCGTTCAGGAAATAAAACTCGGTGACGTTCACTTCGTTCTCGGAATCAAGAAAGAAAGGAAAGTAACCCACACCATAAGAATCCGGATTTACAGATTTAGGAAAGTTGAAAGTATACGCGTATGAGCATTTATTGTATGTGTGTGTATGTGGAGTTCTCCGTAATGTTCGCAAAAGATGGTACACACATATATTTTTTATTCTGGGTTATGATGGGAAAGCATATGAGTGAAATTCGGTCTATATGATTACTATTGTCCTGGTGTGTGTGTGTGTGTGTGGAGGGGATTATATTATTATTATTATTATTATAGCCAGAGAAAAGTGGATTAGAGATGACGATGAGTATAAAAAGTGAATTGAGCCATTGTTTTTCCATATTATAGCTTGAAGTGGCTTTCTTCTGGTTCCTTGGAAGAAGGAGTCATTCTCGGGCTGCTCCATTCTATACATGAGGAATCATTAAGAGTACTCAAATGAATCTATGAAGGGAGAGAGAGAGAGAAGTGTGGTGATGTGTAAGAAATGTAAGAACTGAGATGATGTAACATCTGTGGGGCTGCTCATTCGCACATTCCGACGAATCCCTATTCTTATCTTCATTTGTGGGCATGCTGAGGGGCTTTATCGACTCGACAGTAGCCAATGGACTCCTCACAACCTTTTCCCAGCAAGAAACTCACATATTATACCCGAGAGAGAGAGAGAGGGTTGCCTTTTTGTATAATATATAGTAGCGTGTATGTGTGCATTTGCCTGCTGCCTTTTCATCCTCAGTATTATTGATACACTTCTCTCTTATATATAAGCTTGTATACTTTTTAGATACTTTCGTGAAGCTAAAGCTACTACCCATGGAACACTCTCATGGACCAACTCTTGTGCTTTATACTGCTCTGCCTTTCTCCACCGCTGCTTTTGCTTTGATTCTTTCCACTTGAGCAATTACTTTTGATAAATCGCCACAATCTGTCACAATATGCGCATGTTGTTCTTGATCAGCTCAATAAAGCGTTTCCCCATATCTTCTGCTTGTCGCATTTGGAGACAGTGTATTTTATGCCCTACCACATTAGAATTGTGCTACACCACGACCACTCTCTCTCTCTCTATATGTAATATTATATAATACCCACGCTCATCATCGCCTTTCTCCGCAGATGTTGCACACACACACTCACAGTCTCCCATTTCGTCTTCTTTCTCTAACTTTATCATTCCGTCTTATGTCTTCGGCTTCTTCCTCCTCTGAGCAACTTGATCTCATCGTTTCCATTATTATATCGTATTCCTTCCAAATAAAAGTCTTACCGGTCGCCCATGCATTAATTCACTATATATGTACTCTCTCTTCATTATGCCTACACTCTCACATATGCCTTTCATCATCATAAGGAATTTTTTCTTTTTGAATCCCACTCACACACACACTAGAATCATTCACACCTGCGTTCGAACCATCATCATCATCATCACCATCGTATATTCGATCGTTCTTCTAATCCTCTTCAGATGAATTCCATCGGTGGTGGATGGAAATGAATTCATCTCTTTTATATATCGCTTTCATCTACTAGGGTTATTTTTATAGGCTCGATCTAGGCGATTATTGAATCCAACCTCTATATGTTTATCTCTAATCTCTAGACAACTTTTGAACTCTTTATGTATTGCTTGTGTTGGCTTTTGCAGGTAAAAATATGGTTCCAAAATCGTCGAATGAAGTGGAGGAATTCTAAAGAACGGGAACTATTGGCAAGTGGAGGTTCGAGGGAACAAACGCTTCCGAATAAGAATAATCCCCATCCTGACCTGAGCGATGCATCGTGTGATAAGCAGAAAATAGATTTGTCCGAGTTTTCTCCATTGCACTCTCCATCTCTTTCGTACTCGAATAATGAAGACTTAAACTCAGCCAAGATGGAATCCCCTCCGACGTCTCCATTAGGTTGCAGACATTCCATGAGTACCGCTGAGTATTCCCCGAGCAGTAACACTCCAAGTCGTGAAGATGACGATGAGATATCAGTTACTTAATACATTCAATACATACAATATATATAATAATATCTTAATAGCAATTAGAAATGTAAATGTCATATAATTATTATGGTTTGTATGGACACACGTATTCTGATGAAGATCTCCACATGATGACGCGTAAAATGTATAAATATTCGTACTCGGCGAAATAGCTTTGATTAATTAAATTATGCTTATCTGTATCATTATCACGTACAACGAGAGAAGCAGATTAAATGTTGAATAATTGTATTTAAACGACACGCCAGCACTTGAATAGAATCATTTGTTCTCCGTGCATACGTATATGATTATGAAGGAAAAAGAAAGCCAAGAGTCTTTTAATTCATCGAAGTACTTGATTTATTCGCCTAAAAAGTGTAATAATACTGACAAACATTTTAGCTGATGACGATGATCAACGTTTAATAACTATACTTAAATATAAAACGATTACAAACTCTTGTACGACACCTCATTCATCGTATCCACTTCGGAACATTTTGAGAATTGATTGTCCAATATTTTACTTCTTACTCGCGATTAAACATTCATTCAAATTAAATACACTCAAGAGGGGAGGGGACTTTACTTGGTTCTACATAAAATTACTTAACAACATGTTACCTCATTAGTGCTGAGCAGTGAATCACTCTCTGCAATAAGTTTCTTAACCTAATCACAACCTACATGAGAGAGTCATGGCAGATGAAGCTGTTTGCCTCATGTCAAGCTATAGCCTAGATCCTGATAAGTTAGATTTCTATAACTATGAACGATCTATTTCTTATTTACTATAGATAAAAAACAATTATACAAAACGATTATACAAAAGCTGGATGAAGTAGTACACAACATTATAATTACACGTAGGCATTGCTGTTGCCTCGAATGGCTTATTAAAATCAAACATATTTACTATGGACAAATATGAGTGAGATGACTTGTACTGATTAGGAGGAACAGAATGCTGAACAATATTTAAAAACATAACAACGATTAACAATGATAATATAATAATAATATACAAGTACAAAATACACTTGGCAATTTTATGTCTGTTGCAAACTTCTAAATAAAAAACTGTGTGTGTAGGTTTTACTATAAACCTTAAATAAGAACTACTTAGCCTATATGAATCAGTATATTTCGACTTAAAACTTGCAGTGCATTGATTTACTGAGTTTTCGAGTTTTTTCTTTCTAGTAAGTCGAAATGCAAGCATGTCTTAACCTCTGGACTAGATGGGATAAAGCACAATCTGTATATGCTTCTGAATTCTCGGTCATTATTGTCATTCTGTTACTTGTAACATGAGTTTGTAAATTTGTATAAAAGGTTAATATTAGAGAGACAGATGAGGCCACATGATTTCTTTTAAAAGACACATCTTACACAGACTTACAACTAAAATGTATAATATTGCATTTCATGTCAGAGATTTAAAAAGAAGTACGTATTCGAAATTGAATCCAATTAAAAGTTAGGGTTGTTGTATGTTGTATGGCACACGTAACATATTTCGTTTTATAAAGGAATTATATGAAATCATATCAAGTTTAGAAAGAAGTAAATGGAATGGAAAAAGTGGAAGCTTATATTTCTCTCAGAATGAAAGATTTTCCGTCAATTTGTACCCGTTTCTTATAATCATAAACCTACTTTTTAGTGTGACGGAGAAGATACATATAAATGGTCACCGCACCACGCGATTATTATTGATTACTATTAGCTCTCTCGTTAATACTGAAACTCCATTAACAACGTTGCGCGTCAAGGAACGGGGGCTGTGTTAGATATTTGAAGTACTATTGAAACACAGGTGGTATATAAATTTTACTATCACTACACACTTCTTCAGTTTAAGTTAAGAAGTTCAAACGCTGCTGCTGCACTACATCCCTAGCTCGGAATCTGATCTGCAATTGTCGTGGTGGAACTGCGAAGGTCTTATATTATTTGTGGCAACTCCTCCCAGTGGGGAGATGGAAGGGGATCTGTTGGCTAAAGGTGAGAGAGCTGGAGAGAAGCTTGGAGAGATTGGACCAGATGCAAAGTGAATGTCATTGGGGATGGGAGACCTCGGGAGGATTGGAAGTGGAGGAAGAGGTCCTGTACGAGGAAGAGCCCCAGGGTTATTTATATTGGATGCTCCCCTGACACTACTACTTCCCCCTTGTTGTCCAGGACCACTTGGGAAACCCTGTGGATGAAGGTGCGAATGATGGTGACTACTTCCACCACTACTGCCTTTTTCGGAAGATGGACCACTGGAGGTATTTCTTGAGGATTGAATTCCACAGTAAGTCGGTTCGGAACGAGTTGAGCTGTCTTCTTTGAGGTGAGCGATTTCAGAGAAGACGTGAGCAAGCGGTTGGTACTGTGGACCCCAGTCGAGAAGGTAATCCCAATTGTAATTTCCAGCAAGTTCTTCTTCATTGTGGATAATGGAACTTAAGGAACCTGTGACTGAAGGGTGTCCTACGTTTTTGTAACTTGGATTTGACTTGGTTTCTTCTGATTGGTTTAGATCATCCGAAATTTGAGCGTAAATTAAGGCTGAGATGTCGACTCCACGACCGTCTTTTTCGTCGTACAAGTCGAATCCCTCAGGGTGTGGGGGCATCCGCCATTCAGTGTTGTTTGGAGCTTCTTGGGAACTTCCTCCAGGGGTGTCATGCATTTTAGGGCGGATTCCTAACCTAGCTAAATATTCTTGAGTATTTTTGGCCGAATTTTGAGAAGCATTGTCATCTTCGTCTTGTATTCCAGAGTCTAAGATGCCAGCGGTTCCACGGAGTTGTTGCTGAGCTAGAGTACCTTCATTAATCATACAGATTTCTTCGTCTTCTACTTCCTCTCCGTCTTCTGCAGATCCTCGACCACTTGAAGCTGAGTTGCTCTGGTCGGATAATTCCGATATAGTGTTGTTTATTCGTCTACGGTCATTTCCACGTAGGTCCATCAAGTTTCCGTAGTGGGAACCGTAGATGGAATCTTGTTTAGTACTTCCAATTCTCATAGTTGTGGGTGCGTAGTCTAAAGTATCGAAACTGGGAGTTGAAAAAGCTTCTTCTTTTGACTTTTGAGAATTCTTTTTATTACGAAGATGGATGAGGACGAATATTCCACAGAAAATGAATAACAACAGCAACATCGTAATGAGTAGTCCAAGTAACCAGTCTGCCACAGCTGAGGATGCGACTTCAAGTTCCTTTAGGGGTACCCCGAGCACAAGTTCAACTGGTATAGTTGCAGATTTGGAATTTGGTCTTCCAGAAGAAGCCATAATCATTACAGTAGAGTTTATGTCTGCGTTCGGAGTAGTAGAAAGAATGAGTACTCCGTTGGTACGATTAACGGTAACAACAGAACTAGGCTTAATCAATTGGTATATAAGGCGACCATCAAGTCCTCTGTCCCTATCACTAGCCTCAACTCTTCCAACAACATGACCAGGCTCAGCATTCCGTGGTATGTCGAATTTGTATACTTTCTGAACGAATTCTGGACTGAAATCGTCTCGTGAATCGATTTCAATTTGAAGTCTTGCTGTACTAGACTTTCCTCCAATGTCATTCGCTTTAACAGTTATGTAATATCTTCGTTCATTACTGAGCTCGTAATCAAAGACGGCGTTAGTCGTGACTACGCCTGTGCTTGGTGCAATTACAAACTTGTCTTTGCCATCTCCATCCACAATAGAGTATTGGAGTTTTCCATAAATCCCCCGGTCAATGTCAATTGCTCGGATGGTACAAACTGTCGTTCCTATTGGTTCATTTTCTCCAACAGTACCCGAGTATTCTGGGAACAAGAACTTTGGCTCATTATCATTGTCGTCTTCCACGACAAGTTCAACAGTTGTGAGATTCCACAACGCTGGAAGTCCTGCAGTATTCTCTTCTTGAGCTCGAATGACAAATCGGTAAGAATCCACCAAATCAAAGTCAAGTTTTTGTTTCAATAACACAACTCCTGTGTCCCGATTGACTTCGACCAAGTTGTTTTGATTTCCAGATGTAATGTCATAAACAATACTGCCGTTGCCTTTGGAGTCAAATGCTTTCACTTTTAACAACTTGCTTCCCACAGGTTTACTCTCACTCACTGTTATCTTGTAGTGGGATTTCTCAAACACTGGACCAACTTGAGCTGAGGAAGAAACTTCAACGGTGACCTCAGTAACTGAGTTACACTGATCCATATTGATGCAGTCGGCAGAGATGATTAGAGTAAACATCTCTTCAGTGGTTGGAGAGAGGCTCTTGGAAAGAAGAATCTGGCCCGTGTGGCTATTGACTGAGAAGTATTCCCCGTCGTTTCCAGAGACAATGGAAATGTGGTAGTGGAGATTCTTTCCAAGCTTATCTGCTCGTTCTACGGTGAGTTGGGATACTAACGTTCCAGGCTTGGAATATTTGTCTAATCTTGCTCTGTAATCAAACACATCGGGAGTTAAATAACTACTTAGCAATATGAAGCTTTCAGAATGGTAAGAAGGTTTTTTTTATTATATAGTTACCTGTATTTCGACTGAGAAAACTTCAGGATGTGCGAGTTAGATGGTCTTACTTCAACCCACAAAGTTGCCTCCGAAGACTTGGATGGTTTGCCTTTGTCACTTGCAACTGCAATTAGTTGGAAGAATGGATTCTGTGGTCGGTAAGTAGCTGATGCATTCAAATAGATGATTCCAGTTGTTTCGTCAATCCTCAGAAATCCTGGTCCTGATACTTTCGATCCTCTTGGGTTCCGTAAAGAGAACGCTATTTTTCCATTGTTTCCAGTATCTCTGTCCGTAGCATTCACATGACCAATCTTGGATCCTACCTTGGCCCCTTCTGCTCAGAATCATTTTAATATTATTACTTACTGTTTTAAACTCAATTTTTGAGCTGTTAGTAAACTTTGTTGAATTGATTTTTACCTGAAACAATTATCCTGTAAACATCATTAGAGAAACGCGGTCTGTGGTCATTGGAGTCAAGTACATTCACGGTAAGAGTAGTATGGGCAGTGTGAACAGAGTCGGAAACTTGAATCTTCGCCGTGTAAGACTTGATGGATTCGAAATCTAAAGGCTTTACTAGAGTGACTCGTCCACTGTACTTTCCAATGGAGAACATGTTTCCTGGATTTCCATCCTCCGTAAAGCCATAAACTAATGTTGGATTTGTATCCACATCATTGGCAACCATCGTGGTAATTAGAGTTCCAACGGGTACGTCTTCACTGACAGATATCACGGAGTGAGGAGGAAACACGGGGCTGAAATATTAATAATACATTTTATATTTGAACTTAAATTCGTACTTTAATTTGAGAACGATGGGATAGTTCGAATACTAAAGCATATTAAACTCACCTCTGGTCTTGGATATCAATAACATTCACATGGAGGTAACAAGTTCCAGTCATTTGGGGAGAACCTTCATCAGTTGCAATGATCGTGAGTCTGTACTCATCTTGAATCTCTCGATCGAGAACAATATTCGTCTTGACAATTCCAGAGAAAGGAGGTTCGATCACGAAAGCGTTATCTCTGTTCCCGTCAATGATGTGGTAGATGACGTTTGCATTGGCTCCTTCATCAATATCAGTAGCTGTGACTTGGGTCACGAAAGTTCCTTTGGTATTTCCTTCCCAAACCGATGCAATGTAGGACTCCTGAGTGAACCGTGGAAAGTTATCATTTGCATCCAGCAGTGTTACATGAACAACTGTACAAGCGAGTTGTGGAGGATTATTTTCCGACTTCGCAGACAACACAAGTTTGTAGGAAGATTGTTTCTCTCGGTCCAAATTTGCTGAATCTCGGACAGTGATTTCTCCAGTGGTGGAACTGATAGCAAATAAGTTGTCTTCATTTCCTGCGACGATGAAGTAGTTGATGCGAGATCTTCTTCCATCCGAACGGATTGCTGAGACTTTCATAACTTCAACTCCATTGGGAGAGTTCTCAGCTATATCAGCTTGGTACTCAGTTTCTTGGAACTTTAGGACATTTTGAGGGTCAATATCTCCAACTTGGATGGACACCAAAGCAGTTGAACTCATTGCAGGTGTTCCTCTATCTTTTGCGATTACTTTCAAATGGAATATTCGTCCTCGATCAGAAGACAAACTTGAAACAGCAGATATTTGTCCATTCTGTGAGTTAACTGTGAATTTGGGATCAGAGCTGTCCAAACTATATGTAACGTCTGCATTCACTCCTTCATCAGCGTCAGTAGCGACAACTTGAACGATATTTTGTCCTGGCTTCGTGTAAGGTGGAATTTTAGCAAAGATGGGACTTTCCACGAATTTGGGCCTTAAATATCAAATTCATAGTAAATAAGTCTTCCAGGAGAAGAAAGTGCCGATTGGTTAAAAAAATAGTACATACCTGTTGTCGTTGAAATCCGTGATTGTTAAGTGTACTGAGGCAGTTGAAGTTCTCGAGTCATAAAGTCCTCCATCTGTAGCCGCCACTTCGAACATATAGTTGCTTATTTTTTCTCTGTCCAAAGATCTGCAAGATATTCAGGATTTATGTTTAGATGTCATCAATTCACAAGTCATTCCCTTTAATAGTAAACAGCTTCACTACTTACCCAGCTGTTACAATAGCCCCGGTAGCATTGTCGATAGTAAAATGCCAATGACTTTCATTATTAAGAGAGTACTTGATGATAGAGTTGACTCCAATGTCCCCATCGATGGCCTGAACCTTAAGGACTGTAGTTCCTACAGGAGCGTTTTCAGGAATGGATGCAGAATAGATCGGTTGGCCTGATGCACTTTCTCTAAACTCGGGATTGCTTACGCTTCGCAGAAGACTAAAAGTTGATAGAATAAAGTATTTATGAAATATAACTGAAATCTAAAGATAAAGAAGTAATCTTATGACGAAAAATTTACCTCAATTCTTCAGATTCACTTGGAGCTGAGAAAGTGATGGGTGAGTCATTTTCATCATCCACACTTATCGTAATGTTACAAGTAGTTTTTCGAACAGGAGAACCTTGGTCTTGAGCTATGATGACTATTTGATAATGCGACCTCCTCTCACGATCTACAGGACGTCCTGTCAGTTTCCCCGAATGCAAGTCGACATTAAACATATTCTCCACGTTTCCTGCTCCAATGACAAATGTAACTTCTCCGTTCTTTCCAAGATCTGGATCTTCCGCAGTAAACGTGTGGATCACACCCAACTCATTATTCTCAGGTACTGTCAAGTCTGTACAGGAATCGTGGAAGTTTGGAGAATTATCGTTTTCATCTACGATCTTGATGTTTACTACGGTAGAGTCGTAAACGTAAAACTGCTTTTCATCTTGAGCGTAGACTATTAAAGAGTATTCTGCTTGAAATTCTCTGTCGATCGGACCAGCAACAGTTATTGCTCCAGTTGTAGGGTGAACTTTGAATTTGCCATCGGCCAGTCCTTCTGGGATGAAATACTTCAAGGTTGCATTTCGATCTGAAATAAGAAAGCGTTTAAAATATTGGTACTCTATGGATGAATGCAAAACTTCATTCCTAGACTTACCCAAGTCTCCTCTGAATGCCATGACTTTTAATACATCAGAGCCAATGGGCGAATTCTCCTGAACTTTAGCTTCATATTGTGGACTAGAGAACCTTGGAGCGTGATTCTGATCTGCTTTCACAACCACCGACACAACTTGCGATGCAGCATTAGGTGATGGTCCATGATCAGTCGCACTGACATTAAGAGTATACCGTTTCACATCTCTCTTCAAAGGTTTAGCCAAAGAAAGTCTTCCATTATCACAATTCAAATGAAATATTCCTTCGTCATTCCCCGAGACAATTTTGTAAGTCACGCGTCCATTCTCGTTAGCATCCAAGTCTTCGGCAATAACAGTGTGGAAAGCTGTGTGAAGAGGCTCAAGTTCATAAATGTCTGTAGTTGATTTCGATGTGAAGAAAGGCACGTTATCATTCTCATCTTGGACTTTAATGCTAACAGTAACAGAAGAGTTGAGTCGATCTTCAACTCGTCGTGATTGATCCGTGGCCATTACGATGAGCATATAAGAGCTGCATGTTTCATAATCAAGCTGGGACTGTAGGTAGAGTCCACCTGTGAGTTTGTTAATTCGGAATTTCTCATAAGGCTCCTGATGAAGTAGACTATAGTGAAGAATTCCATTTGCACTTCCATCACTATCTACCGCAGTAAAGTTCCAAACTAAAGTTCCTATTATAGTTTTCTCAGAAACGGAGAAGATAGTCGGGTCCATAGCAAATTTGGCACTGTCATCATTCACATCTTGGACTTGGATTTCCACAGACACTACAGTCACTCTAGTACTCGTGGAAGTTTGGAGAGACACTCTAACTTTTAAAGAATACGTAGGCACATCTTCGAAGTTCAGTCTATTCGCGACAACAATGGAACCGAGAGTTGAATGAATTTCAAACGCATCATTAGTGTTGCCTTCAATGATACCAAAGTTCAGGGTGGGTTTGTCTTCATCGCTATTAAGCGTGGGAGTAATTGTTCCCACAGAATGTCCAATTGTTGCGTTTTCAAATACCTGTTTCACAATAATGATATTTCAGTTAATCGTTGTTGCGTGGGTGCATATAATTTAGAATTGAGTTTGGCAAAGACACTTACTTTGAAGAGCATTTTAGACGGAACAAAAAGAGAGTCTAGACGTTTGTCATTAAGTCCCAAAACTTCAATTCTTATTTCTCGATTGGAGTCTCTAGTTGGATGACCACCATCACGAGCTTTGATCCTGAGAGTATAGAAAGTTTTGCTTTCTCTCGAGAGAACTCTTTTTGTTCGAATCGCACCGGTTTCGGCATCAATTGAAAAGTCTTCACCATCGGAATATCCATCTTTTTAAAAGAGCAATTAGCAAGTTGAGAAAAATGTTTTGTAGAAACTATAAGACCGAAATTAGTAATAAATATTCGTTTGCATACCATTTATGACGGAATAAGTAATGTGAGCATTCTTCCCCTCGTCAGGGTCGCTGCCAACCACTCTAGCTACTTCAGTTCCTGGAGGTAATTGCTCACGTACTGTTAAGTCATGATCGGGCTCTACGATTTGTGGTTCGTTATCATTTTCATCTGTGAGAGTAATTTGAACGATCACTTCTGATTGTCTGGGAGGAAATCCTTCATCAATAGCAACTGCTTGGAGTTCGTAGAAAGCTTGTTTTTCCCTATCCAATGATTCCCTTGCTTTGATTTCTCCTAAACATAAACACATCCATTAATTTTGTTTTTGAGAACAATAGGGATTGAAACTAGTCTTATTCAATTCAAACTAACCTGTATTTTCATCTATTGAGAAGTTTTCATGGGCAGGTTGGAAGAAGTATTTCACTTGTCCGTTCATTCCGACATCTCTGTCGCGTGCTGTTACCCTTCCAATGACTGTATACGGCTTGTTGTTTTCGTGGAGGAGGAATCGGAATATTTCCTGAGATAACAAGAAACATATTTATGTTTAATGATCAGACTGGCCAAACCTTTTTGTACACAAGATAAGCGTACCTGCTCAAACTTGGGAGAATTATCATTTTCATCAGTGACTGTGATATGTATTGTAGTCGTGGAGGACAAAGGAGGAACTCCGTGATCTGTAGCTACAACTTTAATCACATAGTTATCTTGGGACTCTCGATCCAACGGGTACTTCAAGTACACCACCCCAGTTGTTGGATAGACATCAATAACGCTCTTTAATTGCTGCTCATCAATTTTGTAGCTGACTCTAGCGTTATTACCAACATCCTCGTCTAATGCCACAATCTACACGGATAAAATTCGATTGAGCAATTGAATTTAGAAAGCGCTTGCAGATTAAAAAACTTGCTCCGAGACCGTGTTATTACTTACCCTAGCAATTTCCGAATTGACAGGAAGAGACTCAGTAACATTGAAATGGTACTGAACAATATCCGAATCTCCTCCTTGTGACCTTACAGACTCTTTTGACCCTCGATTGTCTTGGCCTACGTGGATACGAACTTTGAACTCAGCTTTCGCCTGACCTACAACTTGATTGAATGCGACAACAGTCAAGTCATATGTAGTAGTGTTTCCAAAAAGAGTTCGTGTTGTGTTGATAATCCCTATAAAATCATGTTAAAATTATAGTACACAAAAGAATGCTGCACATGCACGATAAAGCATTTCAGAAACATTGCATCCAATTACCCGTGTTCTGGTCGATCTGGAACTTATCAGAAGGTTCTTGCAATTTAAACCGGATTGAACCGTTTTGGCTTTTATTCCGGTGAGTAACTCGTCCCACGTATGTTCTTGATGGAGACCGTTCTTTTACCCAAAACTCGTAATGAACCTACACAGACAGACACAATAGTACACACTTATATAGTCATAATTCAATTATATCATTCATCATATGTGTTAACAGCCGGTGAGAATAATAAAGTGTGGCCGTGTATGCATAAGTCGTGAGAAGTTTGTAAAGCGAAAGATCAATAAAGTTGATAATAATTCAGTTACCTGATGCCACACAGGAGGATTATCATTTGAATCTTGTACTTCAATGTGTAGCGTCAAGTTCTGTGAGACTTTCTGGGGATTTCCATTATCTTTAGCTCCAAGCACAACCGTGTACTCTTTAGCAGTTTCATAGTCCAGTGATCTTTGCACAGTGAGAAATCCACTGGATCGGTCAAGCTTGAAGAACCCTTGGGTATTGGATATCATGAAGTAAGACACTTCGCCATTTACCCCTGTGTCTTTGTCAGTTGCCACAGCTGAGTAAACTATGTGACCTTGCTCAGCCGTTTCTGGAACCCAAATTTTGATTTCCTGGGAACCAAAGTTTGGCGTGTTGTCGTTTACATCTTGAATTTGGATTTCAACCTGCAAGTTCAGTAAATTAATGATGAATTACAGCGAAAAATTGAAGGCTTTTGTGTCATGCTTAATAATACGCAGTTTAAATTTTAAATGCTCAATAAACATACTTGACAATATCCGATAACTTCATACTGGTCAATCTTTGCTTGAATGTTGAGCAGTATCATTGGAGTTTCCTCAAAATCTAGTTTTGATGTTGTTCGAATTGTTCCCGAGTAAGTGTCAATAGCGAAGTTGCCCTTAATGTCCCCTGAGGCGATTGAATATCGGACTCTTCCATTGCCATTGCCTATAAGATAAAAGTAAAGAGTTGTATTAAGATACATGAAGTTATTAGCTTGTAACTTGCTGTAAACTTTTTTTTAAACTCGAAAGCAATATATGGGGCAATGTGAATAATTAAATCTACTTAAGAGATCCAAGAACTTCTAGTAATTACCATTTGCAGACACTGTTCCTACAGAACTTTGTTCACTTGCGTCCTCAGACAACGTGAATGTATACTTTGGCTTTTGAAACACAGGCGCTTGCGATTGCGGAGACACAATATGAACAGTAACTTCAGCATATTGTTCTGATGCCAAGTTATAACTGTCATTTGCAGATATCTTCAGCCGATAAGTCGACTGTTGGCTTCTGGAAGGTCCTCTGGTCAAGAAAATGTCTCCCTTCTCCTTGTCAATTCGAAATAGATTGTCTTCATTTCCTTCTTTGATGAAGTAACTCACTTTTCCATATCGTCCTGAGTCTTCATCTCGCGCATAAACTTTCACTATGGGCCCTGACGGTACTGCCCCACTTTTAACACTAACACTGTACGTTGAAGGTTGGAACTTGGGAGGGTTATCGTTTTCATCAATGAGTTGCACATTAACAATTACAGTAGAACTTAGTCCTCCAGTGTCGGAGGCTGTAACGAGAATTTGATAAATGCTTTTCTTTTCATAGTCGAGTGGACCAGAGACACAGATTTCTCCCGATTTCGGATTCACTGAGAATGGCAAGTCTTTTGATGTCTGGTCAAGGAGATTGTAGGCCAACTCTGCGTTTACTCCACAGTCTGGGTCACTAGCTGATACCTTCAAGTTCATAAAAGTTACCATTAGTATTGCCGAATTGAATTTTAATTACTTTAAGTAAGCAAACAAGCAAGCGTAAAAATAAAGCTGGAAAGTGGGATGCTGGAAATGTAGGACTCATAAGTTTAACATATGATTATTTCTCGTTAAGATTGGTTTTGATTTTTGGCATCTCATTCCTTGGCATGCTTGCCTGTAAATTCATCATTTGTTCTAATGTGTTTTAAACACGCTAAAAACAAAATCTTAAACGTGAAATGTCGATATGATCATGATGAGACGAAATTATGAAACTATTACAAAAGTATTTCTTGGATAATATATTTCTTTGAATAAGAAACGAGCGGAGATGAGAGCAATTTAGCAAATTGTTCTGGTGTGGTGAGTTTGCATGACTCTTTGTAACTTAAGTCAGATTTTTCCACGTACAAATAAAAGTGTACACACACACACGAGGATACAAGAATGGTTTTGAGCTTCGACTCGTCAAATTCACAGAAGAAAGTCAGTGTCTCATTAACCACGTTCATTAAACAGAGAAGAAAAACTAGCATGCTACAGAATAAGAATAAGTTCGTCTAGTGCAGCAGCCTCATATAGTAGTCTTAGTTCTTTTACTCTCAGCTTTCTCACATTGCACTGCATTATGAGAATCGTAATGCCACATAATTACTTGCTGATTGGACTATTAGCCAATCAAAATAACCCTCATCACTCGGCTTTTATTTCTGTAACGAGTAAATGTGTGTCTGGAATTCATCGCGTACTCTCCAAGAAAGTATGTGTATATGAACTGTCTGCGAATGACTCTCAAACTCCTTTAACTTTGATCTGCTTCTTCAATACAAAAAAAAAGAATAGTTGCGAAATGACACGACAACACTCAAAGTAATTTTGTACGAATGCATCATCTGTCCGTTTCATTCACCCGACTCGTATATAATATATATATTGCAATTCAATTGTTTTTTCTAGTGAGATTCATTGTCTCAAATGAAAATGATAGGAAATTAACCCCCCTAAACTCAGACATGATCGTCGTCGTCGTTATCATCGTCTTGTAATATTTGGCTAACAAGATTCATTTCATATCCACAGAAGAAATGTAACCTTTTAATGATAACCTGTCTGCTTGTTTTGTGTCATGCAAACTGAAACTTATCTTTGATATTTTATTCCTGTTGTCTTAACACATAAATTCTATAACAGCAGGAGCAAGAGGAGCAGTTATATTACATGAGTAATGGTGATTTAATGTATACTAAAAAGTAGTCGAGAGTGACAAGAGTTTAAATATGACATCTGCTGTTGCTGCTATTGCTATAATAGTAACAGGTTACAGGTTAGAGCACACACAGCAGCTTCCGTCATTTACAAAGGCATCGATCAATTCAGCACCTTACGAAGTTGCCTCATATCTTGACAGGATGACATGGCGACATGGGGATGAGATCACTTTGACTGGGTATAACTGTCGTTTAGATAATTTCATAGGAAGAAGACAAGATGAGACTGAGTCAGAGAGTGAGAGAGAGAGAGAAGGTAGACGACGAGATTTTAGAATTGTCTGTACGAATGTGTTGCAGACACAGGAAGAATAATTCTTTATTCTGGTGTGGCATCGTCGAAAGTTATTTGGGAGAGAATAAAAATGGTGAAATGAGTTGGGAAGAAAGAATACTACTTGAAGATATGCGAGAGAGAGAGAGAGAGATGCAGACATGAAATGACGATGATTACATAGAAAGAAGAGGACAAGGTAGTTGGCTATGGAATTTCCCACGAAACGAAACCATCGAAATTGTTCCGAATAGTCATAATGTAAAATTACAAACGGAATGATTATGTGTCATTTAACGTATGGGCATAAACAAAGACAACCACACGTACATACATACATAAGGATTGAGTATATATATATATGAATTTATATAATATGTAAGGAGCACGAAGGATGCTCCTGCAGGATTATATTGTTGGAGACCACTTGGGTAATTTCTTTCCCTAGCCAGTAAATATGTAGTTAGAGACCAAAGCCTATATTTATGTGGAGCCAATGGAGGAACCAGTCACTCTCAGAGAGACCATCACGTATCATCAGCCTCTCTCATCATCACAGAGCAATAATGGAGACCATCTTATTCCTTTTTCCTCTCTACCTGTGGCATCAACTACCTCCTTATACTTTCATATATATATGTATTTTTATAAGCAATACCAAAGGTAGTAGTAGTAGTAGTAGTAGTAGTAGTAGTAGTTTCCCTACCACCACCACCAGTACCACTAAACAACACCACCACTTACTTAATACTACCCTTCGAGTCAAGAGAGAGAGAGAATGGTTGCCTTTTTCCTCCAAGAAATTAGTGAACAACAATCGAATTCCTCTCTCTCTCTCTTTCCTTTTGGCTTTTGCTGCCTCAAATGGTTTCTTTAGACTTGTTCCCTACAATTTACTTTATGTATAGATTTACCACAGATGACCGTGTGGTGGTTGATTCTACTCCGCGAAAGCATCTCAGGTCATGGTTTCTTATGAGACCATGGTCATCTTCACATGGCTCCTTAAAGTTGTCTCTCTCTAGATCTTTTGCTACTACCTTACAGAGATTGACTACGAAGATGCATTAAATCCCCGTTGCAAGTGACGACACTTGGGGATGATGATGATGATGAGGCTTTGGCATTTTTCTATTGAACATTTGAACATACACTCTAAAGCGATATATATGAATATGAGTTTATACACTTTGTGTTAGATTGTGTATTGTATAGATATGAGTAAATTAAAAGCAACTCTCTGTTGTATTGATGAAGTTGGATCTTAATTTATTTAAAACCATCAGAGTATGATGATGATGATGATGATGGCGATGATGGTCTTCTTATTCTTATATACTTTGTATCAGAAAGAAACAAGTTTCCGTTCCACACCGACCGGCCATCCCCATTATTATTATGATGATACCGTATTTTGAAATGAGTGGTGAGTTCGATCATTGGGCTTGTAAAATGCCTTCGAGACTTGTGTACACCTTTGCTGTTATGAACTTGAGGAATTATGGGGGATGCATTTATTAAATTGACAAGGAAGAGTATATTGTACATACAAAGAAAAAGATGCAGAGCCAATGTGTAGTATAAACGCTGTATTCATGTGTGTCACCTTCATATATGCACCTCACTTTGAGAGCAATTAAGATCAGATTTTAATGACGAGTAAGGACGACGCTACATGAAACGATTCATGGGGATTAAGTGCATCAACTTTGGAATTATAGATGTTGGGAGCCTATTTGTCCGTAGAGAAGGTGAATATTGATGACTTGCTTATTGAAAATAGATTATTGAAATAAGTTTAGGAAGAAGGAGCAAAAAGCCAATGTTGCAAAGTGGAAGCACGAATACCATTTAAACATCTCATTCTTCTTACCTTCAGCAAACAGGTTCCATAGGGAGCAGTTTCCTCCACTGAAGCGTTGTAAAATCCTCGATCGAATACTGTAAAAATACATTAATTACATTCATTTTCAATTTCAATGGAATTCAAGTCGGTCTCTGTAAATTCTCACAATATTCTTCAGTGAGGGAGTAATAATATACATATATATGTGTACATACATAGTACAGTGTGTGTATTATTTTATAGAAGACTGTAAAGGTGCGTTTGCTGCCTCTCTTCTGCTTTTTCGTATACTTCCTAAGCCAGTCCTTATCTTTTTTAGTACACTGGCAACATTAACATTTCTTCACTCTGCCACTTTTTGGTCTGCTGTATAGTTTATGTTCTTAAACTTGTACTTTTATACTACGTGAGACTCGACATTTCCATTCGATAATGACAATTAAAATGTACGACGAGATGACGATAAGGACAAGGAGAGGGGGACTGCTGTGAGATTTCTGTGAGTATTCTCAGGTTATAATATTTTTACGCTCATGAGAGATTTGAGAACAGGATTATTGACACTTTTTATTAAACAATCTCTATGAAAAACCGTTAGGTGTATGTGAGGAATAACTACCTGTCTTAAAGTTTGACAAGTTGAATTGCTTTTTGTCAAATATCAACTTCCATATGATTTATATGAGAGGATATATATGTGAATTTGCTCTCTGCAACTTATTCTGACTGTAAATATATAGATATGAGGATATGACATAACATGTTACATAGTCAGAATGTAGGAGTTTTTGCAAGGTGTGACTGAACTCAGTTAACACACTCATCATCATATAATCATCAGACGTCTCATCTAATTAAATTGATACTCCAGAAAAAATTTCCCCAAAAATCCGGTTGCATTCGCGATTCGCGATATGTCTACAGATCAATCAAAACCAGAGAGTTTTAAACGCGAATCATTCAATAAACTTTCAAACTTTGGATGTGTGCGAGGAATATATGGATCTGTTGTGTACGTTTCATCACATCTTTTGGAGAGAGAGACAGGGACACGACACAACGGATCGAGGGTTCACCGTTCACCTCTCACCCATCGTGTGCCTTCCTTTGTCCCGTGTAATTATATGCAACAGGTATGAGTTTCTCGGTAAGTCTTCGAGAACATTTTTATTGTCTCTAATGGCCAAAGTGAGCCGTCCTTTAATGGAGCCTCTTGCTCTATCAGCCGACATCCCAGTCGGGGGTGAGTGTAAAGGGCTTTTGACACCCTGAATAAGTGAACCTCATGTGGCTATACAGCCTTGCGAGCAATATACACGTATACAGAGAAGATGGTAAGGCGTAAGTCTTTTTGAAAGAAAATGGACCTTTGAGTTCCGAGAATGGGAGACTTATATACACTTTAAACTCTCCACAACTTTGTAAACCTCTAGAGAAACCGTAGTGTGTATGATATTTCGAATCTATAGAGGACGAAAAGAATAGGAGAATAAAGGAAGGTGGTGGTGGGCACTTGTACATTATATTCTTCTTTTACAAGACAGTGACACCTGATTCAGATTAATGTTTGTGAAGTCATAAAATCTATATTTTCCATAAATTCAAGCACCAAGCACGACCAATTGGTTAGCTTTTTGTGTACCGAGCGATTACATATAATGCTAATTGTGCGGTTACCTTCACTCGGTGTTTTTTCGACTCTCATAAAAATTGACTTGACAAATAAAGGTGTAAGATTTTATTCAGCCTGTGTGCTTACACACATGTCATTTATGATTGTAATGGTTAATTGTTCTCAATTTCAGGCGCCGACAAAGGTTCTGTATGTGTGTTTGAAGATGCACCTAATGCATCTTCATAGTTACTTATGACTGTAAATTGTTTATGGAATTTCGGGATGGAGATAAATAAATGCAACTCTCTCTCTATAACCTCAACTCTTTTTTATCCGAACTTTTCCCTCAAAGAATTCTTTTATACTCCTTTGGCTACTTCATACTATGTGCCTTCCAGCATCAGCAGCAGAAGTTCCAGAAGCATGTACGTATTATCAATCTCCTATTGTGCAATGCAGTGTTCATCTTCATATGTACTACTGAATGTATAGTTAGTGTGTCATGTGTGTGTACTAATGGTTACTTAAGTGCACCTTCTCTCTCTCTTATGCTACGTGAAAGGTGAATTAAAAGAGTTCTTACTTGGCGTATCGTTCGTGTCGATCAAGTGAATGAAGACTGTGGTTGTTCCTGACAGTTGTGGCTTTCCGTGATCCTTTGCAATAACAGTGAGTTTAGGTGTAGGGTCAATTTCACAGTCGATGTGAGCAAGAGTAGTGATAATTCCAGTGTCTTCATTGATCTCAAACCACTCTGGATGGGAAGGGTTCCCTTGTTGAAGGAGTTGATACGTGACACGAGCATTGTCGCCATAATCATCGTCTCGGGCTTTCACTTGAATGATGAATGTGCCCGGCTCAGCTATTTCCAACACACTTGCATGATACTCTTCACTTTCAAACTTGGGAGCACTATCATTGTCATCTTCTACGAGGAGTGTAAACTTGGTAGAAGCATTTAAGTTTGGATTGCCCTTATCTCGGGCAACCACGGACATTGTGAAACTTGGTTTCCTTTCCCTATCTAGTTTACGGTTAGCCACTACAAGATACACTGCACTGTTCACTGTCTCCAGCACAAAGTTTCCTTCTCCACCTTCCAAAGTTATGCTTACGTTGGAATATTCTTGTTTCGAATCTGGATCTGTTACACTAATTCTCGCGACAAATTCCCCTTGCAGAGCTTTCTCTGACACTTTCGGGGGAGTGTCATCCGAATCCCCTGCAAATACACATCATCATCACCTTTATTAATTCATCCTCAATAATTCACTCATCCTCAACAAATATGGCATTTTATATAGACACATGGGAGATTTAATGATGAGATCATCGCCAAGATAGAAAATATTTTATGCTAATTAAGGTTGAAGCTCCTCATTTTTAGAAAATGTTGCATTTCATCTTTACATGAAGCAGCGAGTATGTATGTACTTTATATGCAGAACATCTGATGCATTGGGATTTATTTTTTGGTTGTATGGGTTTTTCAGGTCATGCCTCAAAGAAATGACGCTCGCGTTGATTATTCTGTGATATAGAATAAATAACAGAGTCACTCGCGTTGCTGTTACTTGTTATACATAACTCGTAAGATTGGATCGAATTGGATCAGAAGGAGAAAAGAAAGTTTTATACGTAAACGTAATTATATGGCTGAAAGGCAATTTTTATTATTAAATGTTACAGAGTGTGTGTATCGAATACAACACAACTTGTTAGAGATGCATTTAAGTGCATATGTGTATCATCATCGAAAGTTTAATCGCTCTAAGGTAAAACCTTTCTACATTTATTAACATTTAACCAGTTAGTTGTGTAGTATGAATATAGATTGGTAATGGGGCTATATGTAAAAATAGAAGAAATTGTGCCGTTGTGAGAGACAATAATTATTACTTTTGACATTTGAGTCTACACATATTGTTAGTCTCTTGAGGATATGTCTCTCGAATAATGTGTCTCGATCATTTAGCTAGCACCAGACTGTCCGGACTCACTTGTTCCGTCTGACGACTATTGTCGTCCTTTCTTGTCAATTGTAGTCATTAGTGAGAACACATGCAACAAGCCCAAAATGAGTTTTGACTGTGTTTAAATTGTTCAAATAAGTGAGCATTGTCTTGGGACTGATATGTTTTTAAGTAGTTTGGATGGATTTTTGGATACGAGAGTGGGTTCTATTTCATTAAGGAAAGGTCTCCTGCTCGCTCGCCTGTCCAGTTTGAGAAAAATGAAATGAGGGATGACGTCTCATTTATGTGAACAAATAGTAATAATTTTTGCATAGGACCTGACATATAGACACACACAGAGACAGGGATCGGGATGGCTGGAGGATTA
>Ga0194135_10000209_pt1 | contig 33972 bp, 27 predicted proteins | sample LitLau_LLRF_2013_FD_134024 | JGI IMG/M metagenome (GOLD analysis project Ga0194135, IMG submission 134024) | Freshwater sediment microbial communities in response to fracking from North America - Little Laurel Run_MetaG_LLRF_2013 (version 2) | ecosystem: Environmental > Aquatic > Freshwater >... | reverse complement strand
GAACTCGTAAATCGATAACTCTTGCTTAATGCTGGGAATTTGTTACATTAAAAATTCTTCATCGATTGAAAAAGGCAATTAATTTAACAAGTCAGCCTTGAAACTTTCGTACACGTGTAAAATACAATATATTTCACAGAGAAGTATTCACTCCTGTTCTGTTTATCTTCAGAGAGAAAAGTAAACACTTTGTGTTTAGAGACACCTTGTTCAACTACTCCCAAGTCACAAAGTTAAATATTAAATTATTATTACCAAAGGAGGAATAATAATTACAGGAAATGCTATTTTCATTGCATAAATTTCTTTAGCTCAAAATATTTATAAAAATATTTTTATTATTCAGCTTCATATAATTAGTAATATAGTTCCATGAGAAGTATTTTCGGAACAATAAATAACTTTGTGGCAAAAGGATAGAAATAATAATTACTGTGTGAAAACCTCGAGAGAAAAAACTGTTACAGCGATTGTTCTAAAATCTGATAAGGTGTACGTACACTCTTGTTTTTGTACTTTTTGCATGGCTGAGTTCTAACTCTGTTAAAACCCTTCTTAATGACGACCATCAAAACGCAGCAGGCTTACGACCTGCTATGTAAGTTTATATAGCTTTATGCAAGAAAATTAACAAGATATCAAGAAAGTACTTTGTTCTCAGAATATCTGGTTAAGTTATTAACTCCTTGTGAAATTAAAAGCTGAACGGGATAATGAGAAAATCCCAAGATTGTTCCAAGAGATCGATAAATTGAGACAAGATTTTTGATACAGAACAATTAATGTATAAAGCACTTACCTCAGTCTTAGTCAGACGATGTCTTGCCAATTTGACCACGGCAAAGTTTCCTTTGCCGATAGTTTTTTCGATATCATAAAATCCGACTCGGATGGGTGCTCTCTTGTCAGATATTTTGGATTCCATCGTTGCGTATGTGAATTATGTAAACTATAACTAATAATCACTAGAACTAAACTGACTTTTACTTTATGGAGAGTCGTTGAACGAAGTTCCAAAAGGCAGTGAGACTTTTTACTGGGGAACGCATTGGGCTGGAGATTTAGAAATGACAAAGCTATATTATAATGATGATGATGATGGGAGTCGTGTGTACTTTTGGTACAGATTGCAGTGGGGATATATGTATTCAATACAGAGAGAGATCTCACAACAAAGTAATATTTGGGCTGATGATGGTGATGATTACGTCTGTACTTTGTAAATAGTAAAAGCTTCACTACTTCTGGTCACCATTTCGCGTGATGAATGACGACGATGGATATTGTAGTCACTTGAAAGCTTGACAATGAAATCATCATCAATGGTGCATTTCATTTTGTAGGTTTGTCTTGTTAAAATATTGTGACAAGTATGATGAGAGTGTTTGCTGACTGTAAACCACACGAGTACAAAAATCTTGTGCTACTTAAGTCATTTACTATATTATATTATTATCCATTGACTTTCAGCAATTCCTTATCGTTTGGCTACCCTTGCGTCAAACATTTGTTCATCTTGGAAACTTACAACCAATTCTTCTCCTGGTGCATCGTCGTTTCTTTTCTTCATTTTCCGGTGTAACAAAATAGTCCTTACAATAATGTTTCTTCAGTCGCAAACTTAGAATTTTAGTTTATTCTTGTATAATGCAGATGTATGTGTGAGCTTCTCACGTAATAATGTAGTACATGTGTTCTGTTGAATCATCTCTGACACATGCACATACACACGTAATACGAAATGGAAGATTCGTGAAAAACTTTATTATTTTGTTCTCATTTTGAATTAGGTTTTTCTCTTGAGATGACTTTGACGAAATAAGTTTGTGGAAGTGTTAAGTAATACACATATCTATATATGTATGAAGGAACGGAAAATGTGTATGATATGATGACCCTGTCCTCGTTGGCTCAAGACCAAAAGATATACACGGAAAAAGTAAAAATGTTGAATGTGTCTCACTTTCCCAACTATCTCCGGTAACATTCACACACTCACTGACACTTTTATAACAAAACTTGTCAACTCGAGAGAAAACTGTTTATATGCAAAAGATTCACTTCACCAAATCCACAAGTTTGCAAATATCTTTATGATTAAACTTTGGATATTGGACAAGGAGGGGGAAGCAGGATCAAGTTTGCTGAGTAATAATAACTGTTCTGTTGAGGTGGATTAAATAAAGTCTGCTTATGCACACCATATGTCATTTCATAAACTTCTTATCTTCGTCAATGCCATTGCCAATTTCGGATTATGTCGCTAGTCACTGCCACACGGCTTCCACTTATCCTTTTGGCATCATTCTCCTTATAAAACGGCAATCAATAAAATAAGATACTTATAGTTAATACATAGCTTTCAATACACGCGCATGCAATGTTTGCAATAACATCACCACGTTATACTCAAGGCCAACACTTGGTGTGCTCTACGTAGAGAATTGGTAGTGACAATGAACGCTCAATAAATTGTGTACACACACTCTACACTCAGCAGATGATGAGAATGATGATAGTGTCTTCATAAGAAGCTTTACAAACTACTTCTGAGATTAGGGTAGGTTATAATTTAAAAATGAATCTGAATATCGTGAATTTTAGTAGGAAAGAAGCAAACTAAGTTTTCAAAGTCCTTTTAGAAACTGACTGAAGAAGTAATGACGCGGTTAACTATATACACACTCGATTGTACATTTGAATATCTGAATATCATTACTAAGATAAACTAGAAAAGTTTCTCTAAAGCGTTTCCTTACAACTCGCCTTGACATGAATGAATATGAACAAGTATAAAAACTAATAGATAATAGATGGAAAGTATTGATTAATCATAAAACTTACCACCAACCACAAGACACACTTTGTACTTAGATTTCTCCAAGAAACTCAGTTGCGGATGATTAAGCCGGAGAAAATGGGATATAATATATCTGTAACACAAAAAGATTCAGTTTAATATTATTATGTTCTGCTTCCTAGAATCATCGAATGAAAAGTTGAAATGAGTTCTTCCTACACTTGGTACACGCAGGTTTATATTATACATTCTGTCGTCTAAAGTTCTAAAAAAATCAACGTGGTGGTAGTAAACTATGTTTGCAATCAGGTTAACCACAAATATTACTCATCATCCGTCTATCATCGGCATTATATACTTATGATTAATGGAATTATCAATGAATAACAATCATAACATTATAGTTGGAATGGCTCAAAGTGTCTCGTAAAAGTGACTAACCCATGAATAATACAATAATAGTAACACGCGGTGAATATTTATGGGAAATAATATGAAACGAGGAAAAACTCCAGAGAAGAAATGACGTTAATAGTTCTCCTAATCACTGTTCAGTGTTTAATACCTTTATTAGCATTTCCAGCAATTGCCTATCTTAACGTGTAACAATAAAAAGTCTAGTGTATCACGCGTACGTAATTCATCCTTGGGCTTTTTACCAACCACTTTCCACTTAAAATGCTTCAATTTTAGCTTACTTGATAACCAAGACAAATAGAGAGTGTGGTTTCGTTCACTTTAAGTTTTAAGGTTTTTATTATCGCTTCTCGGATGAACTTGAATTGCAAATTCAACTTCACAGGCTTGTTGTATGGGGTTTCTGGGGTAAAACAATAATTGATACTTTTTGGGCCTTACTGAATTGAACTAAATGTCAGATAATATGTCCTGAAGCGATTTGGTTGAAATAAACTGCAATCCAGTAGTTCATATCTGGTCAAAAGTATTTAAGTGTGATATTATGTGTCATTAATGGGATTTTAATTGCAATCGTAGTAATAGTAATAGTAATAATACAGTAATAGTAGGAGATAAAGTGAATTCAAAGAATAAATGTATCGCAGTAGTACACACAGTTGTACGTACTATACAATACAGCTTTTACTCGCAACTCTATATTGCAAGTGTAGTCTTGTCGAGTTCAGTGTCAGTTTGTGATAATATATAAAATCGCTTTATCGTGTAGGGTTATCGGTTATCAGTACGAAGATTGACACTGTGACTGTAAACACTCATTTGTCTGAGCACTTATACTTAATAATGAAAACAAAATGCCATGAGTATATTATCGCTGTCAAATAAAATATCAAAGTTAAAGATGATAATATAAATTACGATTATTACCTTTTTAGGAATCTTGTGGAAAACCAAGCGAATGAATTAATTGAAGAACTTGTTGTTTGTACAGACTATAATATACTGAATGGTTACAGAAGTATAATAACAAGTAAGAACTAAGTCATGTAAATGTTCACGGAGAAGCAACCATCTCAGTGTATCACCTTCCTGGGCTTCCCCAGTCCACCAACTAACTGAGATGAGCTGCTCTTTGCGAATTTTGTAAAGTTCCAAGTCTCATGAGGTTCTTATACACATTTCTTCGCGAACTGTGCCTGTGCACTCGTCATTTCATATTGCACTCTCTCTGTGAATAAAACGCCTTGTGGATTTGTGTGGGACGAAAAGCACATGCTTGCACGTTCAGCCTTATGTATTAAATATATTTGATTTACCTTTCATCTAGTGTGTATGTGTGTATTTCTACTTTGCAAATTCTACGAGAACTGCAGAATAGTGGTTGGCTATAGGCTACCTCGTAGGAATCCCTGAGTATGTGTACTTGTATGACTGTCTGACAGAATGTCGTCATTGAAATTGGGGATAGTGAATGAAGAAGTTTATTATATATCTACTACACTGGAGAGTAAGAGATTAAAAGTGATGCATATGATTATCTGTGGTTACTTGGTTAGTAATGACGGATTCCATACAACTTTCTCTCTAGCTATTTAGTTAGAATTGTTCCGTAATAATTCGACTCGGAGTCTCTTGGAAATAGTGGAAAACATATTTATGTGTGCTTTCCTAAAACAACCAAAATTACACAGCGACTACTGCTTCTGCTGCTGCTACTACTATACTATACCGTTTCACCACCGCAAGGTGAAAGTAAATGTCAACCTGGATAATTGCGTAGAATAGCATATATGTATGTATGTAAGACAGGATGTGGGAAGTCTATTCGATTATTATGTACAGTTCCACATGAAATTGTACCATTATGATTTGTTTGACATGTCCTTTTGACCTTTTCCTTTTGTGAAGCGTGTACAAGGTGGATTCAAGATGACAATGACAAGTTTATTCTCCTGGAAGCGTATTTATCCACCATCGTGGTATTTTCACCGTGTCTTCTTGGTTAATAATGTTCAGTAGATTCTAAAAGCTTAAGATATAAAAGACGCCTTATTTTTATTTCGTGCATGTAAAAAGCTGAAAGCGCATTTACATTTTAAAGTTTACAGGCTGAAAGATTTCGACATTTCTTTACCATCGTGTGCTTTAAAAATGTTAGAGCATCAGATAATAAAACTTTCAAGTGAAAAAATGGCATGTTTCCTTACCCCTCGTTAAAAAATTTAATCTCGAATGACGTTTGTATTAGTAAGTAGCTTATGCTCGTTCGTGTAGCAGAACCATTTAATTGAAAATCTCACAATACTTGGGAACTAGAACTGTTTTAATACCGTTTTTATGCCATACGTATCGTCGTTGCTCGGAGGTGCGCTGATCTTTCGCTTCTGCAGTTAGTTAAGATGTAAATGTATACCCAGCTCAGTGTCTTTAGTTGTAGAGGTTAAATGCACAAGATAGTTAGGATGAGAGAGATCTACATCGAATTCAAATGCATTCGGAGTAAAAATGACAAGGATCATACATGCTTACGTCATCACACACATAGCTCACATCATATGCATTAAACATGTTACACATTCTATTGTTCAAGTGTGTTCTCTGAGCTACTTGATTGTATCTTATGGTTTAATATATTGCTGTACGTTGTGAACTTGTTCACTCTGTACTGCAAGTTGTGTATATTAATGACTGTGGCAAAGGTCGGTTAACAACAGACAACAGACGAGAGATCTGTTAATACAATAAGAATTGTTAATCTTGTGAGACAACATTTGGTTCATACACACACACACAGGTGAGTAAAGGTGATCGAGGACGACGAGGATGTTTAGGAAGGATATTATTGAGTGACTCTGCCAGAGAATAAGCTGTAAAAATGGCAATGGCAATAGCCTTCCTTGCATCAATTAAAAGATGAAGAGGTTTTGGAAGTGGTTTTGAGAGATTCTTGTAGTAAGAAGATTGAAAAGCTAAAAGGTTGTCAGTTTGGGAGTAGCGAGAAATGGAATTTCATGAGATTTTCAACGACTTTTGTTGGTTTAATGAATGTTCCTCCACCCAACATAACAGTCGATTAAAGAAACGACAAGTGGCAATATCTCAACGGAGAGTATAAATCCATTTTGCTTAAGACGTTCTCTTAACTTTTTAACGGTGGACAATGGAAGAAAAGAGTTAAAGAAGCATAATATACAGCAATATATGAAATTCATAAGGACGCCCAGTGAGAGAGAGATGAGATAACAGACAAAAGTGTATATCCTACAAAGAGTGAGAGAAAGACACTATTGTTGTACTTCAGATATAGCTTGGTAGTGCAAATGGTTGCAAACTCAGCAGAACACTCAGAAGTAGTTTTGCACATCTACACTCGCACAATACACCAGCGGTATACAGTGTATAGTGTGTAGCCCGATGTTTTAGCAATTCATGCACCCAGAGAGTTAAGTCGTTCCTTCGCTCTCTGACGTAAGAATTGACGTGATATTTACGTCAGAGAAACTTGGAGGACTCAATAACATCGAATGCATAGAGCGAGCTCGGCCACAGGCCACCTTCCTTCATTCCTATTACAACTCCCTGAGCTTTTTCTCATTTCAACTCTTCAAAAAATCATTCCTTCACATATTTCTCTATAACTGATAAAACTATATCCTATCCAGGTGGTACAATATGAGAAAAATGTACCTGTCTCTATACAGCTCTCCATCCTTTAAGAGTACTATAAAATATTTTTACAGCTTCCAGTCACAGTCAAAGGGTGGTCGTTAATAATATTCGCTCGTTCAAGCAATTTATGTGAAGCAATTTCCATCTACGCTTATTATTAATTTCCAATTTTTATGGGACGAATAAACTCACGTAATTGTGCATTCAATTTTATGCATTAGTAAATTGTTACTGTGAGTCTTTCATATTCAGTAATCCGTGGTCTGTGTGTGTCTATGTGGACGTATATTTCACGAGTAAATTAGTATGCTGAGCTGTCATCACCACTTTGGTTCAAATTGTTCTTTAGGTTCTGTAATTATCGTTCGTTCACCAGTTTATACATTCATTCCATTCACATCTAGCTCTTTCGAGCTTGCAGATGTCTTAAAAACTTGAGGTAGATCAACTCAATACTTCTATTGGTACGAGACAGCAGTTGAGGAAACAAAATGTATTGACTCGTTTTTATCATTAAGTCATCTCGTGTGCACTAAATGATGAGCTATTTTTACAGTAGACTGTTTGGAATCGATATTCACAACACATTTTACTCTTGTCTTGAATGTGAATAGCCTAATAAATCTTGGAAATTACAGTTAGCCACAGGGTTCCACTTTATAGAAACAATTTAAACAGATTCTTAAGAAAAGACTCTCACACGTGAGTATGATGGATAGTATCGCGTGAGGTCTTATAATTTGTCATTATATTGCAATAAACAAAATTTCTTCATGCACTGAAGAAAGTTCAACACAGTTTTTGACGAGATTAATAATACATTCATATGTGTAGTTCACATACACACATACACACACATGGCATGTCACACATAAAGTTCATGTTTTTGAGTATTTGCACTTGTCCATCAAAGCAAATAATTTGAGATGGTAGTCGTCTTTGCACATTTGGACTTTGATGTTGGCAGACATCACATAACTTTTATAATAATAAATATATGTATGTATGTACTTATTGAGATTTGTCAGAAGTCGGCAAACACTTAATGTGTCAATTTATGTGAGATATGAGATAAAACTGAAAGAGATTAATTTTTTACTCTTCGTTCGAGTGTTCTGCTACCAAAGGTTTTAACTTTGAGATAAGTTACGAAACTTGTATAACTCGTAGTGCAATATATATATTTCAATTGTTGACACGGTTTATCTTGACAGATAGTCTTGTATGGTCTTGCAGCAAATGAAAGTATGTGTAGAGTATTTTTAGTATTTAAATGTCAAGCTCGTAGTTAGAGAAATCCCTGTGATTGATGCTTTCCAAGATTTCATTGAAAATGTTTTTTGAGCAGGTTCTGTTTCTTATGTGTATCTATCTATCTATAGTCTTATCTTTACGTATATTAAGTATTGTAATGGATTAATTATTATCAAGATGCAGTCAAGATTCGCGTGTATACTACTTTCCGTGTTGTGAAAGTAGGTACATACAGGGTTACCCTACATGATGATCATCGTCATATTTAGGATTACGAACCAACGGAACAGACACACAGTGCCTTTTCATATGGGATACAGTTCCCAAGAACAAAAATCGATTTCTCTCCCCTTGCGCATTCCCTTTTTACTTTTCCGTTGAAAGTTCAAAATGTTTGACAGGATTTCAACATGAATTTCAATAGATTGAAAATTCATGGGAGTGGTAAATAAGGCATAGGTGCATGATTTCAAAGGAAATACACGAAAACATATTTACTTTATCTTTTTTATTCACGGGAGACAAGGTAGTTGTAGTTTGATAAAAAAAGTCTTCTCGTGCAACATGAAGTTGAAACTTCAGTTGGAAAAAGTAGTTTCAATTTAATGGCAACCGTAGTAGTAGTAGTAGTAGTAGTATACAATTTCTAAGAGAGGTATGCAAAACGGGAAAGTCTGAGAGATGATTAAAGTGGAGCCAAGGTCGCGTGGAGAAAGTGATGTCGTCATTTATTTCATTCCAATAAGATCGCATAGACCCAACGTACACGGCTTCTGATGTCATTCAGCAGAACGCAGCAGTTTGCCTTGAATTATTCGGAAGAAGTTCTTTTGATCCGAATCAAGAGTTTCAAGGTCTCCACGAGAAGCTAAATGCCAAATCATTGTTCGGTGCTTTCTCCATAGTCTTTCTTACTATTTGTAGCCACACATATATAGAGAAAGTTTTATAGCGTCACCTTATTAGTACGAGTTATAATGGGAGGCGAACAATTCCGGGGAGAATAAAGTTGGATAGAGTCAACCACACGTGGTGCACGGTATAAGGAAACAAGCCGTGATGTATTTATTTAAGCTGCTTTCTCTTTTCTCGTGCTGTCGTCAGCAAAAAATTGTTTTCTTTTGCATATTGGGCATTAACCGATTAAACCAAAGCTCTTTCTGACTGTAAGCTTGTTTTAGATGTATATCTGATGACCTGAAGTGTTTTATTATTTACAAGTTCAGGAAAATAACTACCCGAGTCTATGCAGCAATATACTGGTGAATGTTGTGAACTAAATGACTACATGATATATGAATGACTTTATACTGCGTAACCTTGTGGCGACCTGATTGGTTTCTTGGTATATCATGAGAAAGTTTGTACATGTGAAAAGTTTTGGATTTTTCACACAACAAAAACAGATTGTAATAATTGATTAAAAGCATTGCATTTTACAGAGACCCGGTGTGCCTGACTAGGTGGTGTCTGTTTATTTCAGTTATTTCCAAAAAGTTTTACTTACTTTCTCACGCAATTTTTCGAAACGACTTTTAGTATGACTTTTAGTGTGACTGGTTTGTTAGATAACTCACATACCTGAGCTTGCAAATGTCAAGCATTATATATAAAATACCGATTGCTGAAATTGTTTTGTAATTTGCTATACAGCTACAATAGCCAGTAGTGACTTTGCCTGAAAAGTAACGGCTCTGTGAAAGATTTCCGGATCCGGAATGAACAAAACTCAATATCGAATGAAAGGCTACCGATGGGCAAATGTCACAGCTATTTGTAGCCAGCCCAGTTGGTCATTTAAGCACGTCGTTGTGTAATAATGACGTATTTTGAAGACCGCAATTTAAAGACGGCATGGTTTTCGTGACTAAATAAAATCTTTGTTAACATGCCAAGTTCTCGTTTGCAAATACAAAAAACAACGATTGACTTTTCCACAATTTGACCTTTTACACCTCGTGTTGTTCATAGGCAGGATGTAGTAACCTGAACTCTTCCAGTCACGATTTCCCATCCTGACAAACATAATGAAGTCCAGAATAATAAGATATTAAGCAATCTGGTCTCGCTTGAGTAGTAATGTTGCGAATGGTAAACGTAACGTTAGTCTAAAATCGATACTATTTGTAGGTAAAATTAATCCTTGCAATTTACGTAAGTTAAATCTGAGCATTATCAATGATAAATTCCAACGGTTTTTATATCAGCATAAATAACCTCCGTGATTCAAAAAATCATTTTGATTACCTGTTTATTCACCCAGTACAAATAATCATAGTTCACACTTTACAGATACCGTAAATCTTCTTGTGTTTGTTGGACTGAAAGTGTTATTATGTGCAAATACAAAAAGTTCTGTAGTTTAATCAGGGTCCGAATAAATAATTTATTTGTAGAATTCATGTTCTGATTCATCCTTTTTGATGTTGTTTTTGTAGCCCTTTTCAAAATCTTTAGCCAGGACGATGTATCGATTTTCTCGCACAGCGTGCATTCCAGCCTAAAATTTTTTAAATTCAAATTAACTTTATGCTAAAATTATGCATTATTTATTAAGAGTAGTTAACTACCTCTTGACAAATAGCATTAATGTCTGCTCCTGAAATACGGTCAGGCCGAGCAACATAATCTTCCAGATCAACTTCATCACTCAAATTCATTTTTGAGGTAATCGTTTGGAATACCAAACGTTTTTGTCTCCTATCTGGTAGAGGAAACTCGATTTTACGATCCAATCTACCTGGACGCAACAATGCGGGATCAAGAGTGTCGGCTCGATTTGTAGCCATTATGACCTATCATAGTAAAAATCAAACCAGTGAATACGAATACCATACGCATCGTCAAATTACAATACTTAGCCCAAACAGACTATCAAAATTGTCTCACCTTAACGTTAGTGGTCTGATCAAATCCATCCATTTGATTAAGCAACTCCAGCAAAATTCTTTGAACTTCTCGATCAGCTCCAGTTTGAGCATCGAATCGTTTGGTAGCAATAGCGTCAATTTCGTCGATAAATATAATGGCCGGTGAGTTTTCTTTTGCCAGTCGAAACACATCACGAACCATTCGAGGTCCTTCTCCCAGATATTTTTGAACGAATTCAGAGCCCACGACACGAATAAATGCAGCTAGGTAAGTAAAACAGAACAGGTGAAAACCTTATCCCCTAATAACGCAAAGTAAAATAATAGCTGCATTTTTCACTGCATTACCTGTGGTATGGTGGGCCACGGCTTTAGCCAACATAGTTTTTCCACATCCAGGAGGCCCGTACCTGCAAAAAAATAAAAATTAAAACCATTCTAAATCGGCAAAACAAGCACATTATAAATATATTTGTAAAGAACTCACATCAAAACGCCCCGAGGAGGGTCAATACCGATCTGCTTATACAATTCGTGATGTGTCAAAGGAAGCTCTACAGCTTCCCTCATTTCTTGCTTCTGCATGTCCATACCTCCTATGTCTGAGTAAGAAACATCTGGCTTCTCATCTACGAAACAATGAAACAATTTTAGATAATCCCAACTAACTATCCGTCGTACGGTTTGGTTAAAGTATTTGACTATTTTACCAGCTTGTAACATGGATATAGAAGAATCAGCTTCAGGAGGAAGGACATCGACCAACGCATTACTATGTTTATGCAAAGCTACTGAAGCGGATGGTCGGAGAAGTTCCCGATCCAAAGTTGACAAAATCCGTACATAATAATTAGACCCAGTAGTGCTCCCAACGATCCCTGTGTTTTGATCAACAGCTTCGAGAAACTGACCAATAACTAATGGTACACTCTGGATTCTCTTCACCTCCTCTTGAGCATGAAGATACTCCTTTTTCAAATTCCGCTGTTCATCTTTAATATAAGATTCCTGGACTTCCAAGAACTCAAGCTGCCTTTGCAGTCTCTGCAATATCGACACACCAAATATAATCAGAAAGCAAAAGCCGTCAATTCTAATTGTTGTTATTGTATGTTGTATCACTCCCATAAACCAGACGACCACTAAATTTTTCTAGTACCATTAAAATCTTATTTTTTGTACCTTGTATCTGGTATAAAGATCATCAGCATCGTAATCATCATAATTTCCAGCAAATGGCAACTGTGTAGCTCTCAAGTCATAGTTGACAGGTTCATCCTACAGACATATTAATTACATTGTTCATACATTAATTAATTCTCAATTACTACTACAATTCAAATCGGACACACTACTCACTGCAATCACTTCCATTACTAAAATAATTCATTTCACAATAACTTACAATAACAATCAGATTAAACTACAATACTACTATATTTATTTATCCGTAAACAACAACGCATTATAAATATTATAATATTTCTTACCGGATTAGCAACAGCGACCGGAACTATACCGATTTCTTCCATGCTTCAATACAGTGAGACCGAGGCCTTAGCACGCTCCTTCAGACTCTTATTAAGTAGATCTTGGTTACAAAACTTGACTGGTAATTAATTGAAGTTTAAAAAAGTGATAGTTGGGCAGCCCATACAAAACTGAAACGGGCCTTGTTACTTTTTACTACTACAATAACGGAGACAAAAGTCAAGAGACGAAGGTGAATTGGCAATTTTGTATATGAATCGGGGAGGCTTTGAATTTGGCGCGGCTGGATTGACAGCCGTCCCGGAGATGGCTCGCTCGTCTTCTTTCCCAATCTTTCGCCTCTCTCTCAACTCACATAATGCATTACGATTGCTCGATCTGCCTCTTAAGTGAACTCATTTGCAGACCCATTCTTCCCAACAGCAACCAATCTGTGCATTTTGACTTGTGACTAGTTGTGACTGACAATTTGTACTTCGGAAGTTCGGAATACGAACATTTATGAAAATGCTAAAAGTTACTAAAAGCTATGGACCATACAAAATCATGACCTTTTAATGCTGATCACTGATTAGCTTAACTCTTTGTCAACTTCTATTTTTGTAGTAGCTTCCTCCGAACCGAATTCATATCATGTTGTGCCCGTAGTTGCCCAGAAACTCTGAAACTCTAACTCACACACTTACCACCTGTGTACAGGTGAGATGAATAAAGGTGATGGTGTGGGACAATGTTTTCTACAAGTTACGTACATATTGCAAATATAGGACAATATAGGTAGGTTTAATAGAACATAAGGTCTAGATAGAAAAGTTGGTCTCAACTGATTTAAACTTATTTTTAGGTACTAAAACTAAACTATAAAAAAGATCTATAATATAGTTTCATTAGATTGATATCCGCATATATGGCAGGTTCAAATGTCATAGGAGTTGGAGCTGGAGTGGTTATTCTTATCATAGTTTGGTGTATAACTGGATTAGCATGGCTTCAATTATCACACAAGCAAACTGGGCTTCGATTTGGAATTACTGTTTTTACTTTATTAACAACTGCTATACTTATGATAATTCCTACTGAGGACAGTGTGACTTTTAAGCAGGATGGAGTTCCGATTGATCCAGATAAGATTTCACCTGAACATGAGTTTGCGGTAATTACTCTTACACGTCATCTAGGGCTTAAATCGATTTTTAAATTGAAACTTTGAAACAATGCTCCTTGTAGATATTTGATTACAACTTCATATGGAAGGCAATTCTCATTGTTCTCATGCTGCTAAACGTGGTGGTAGGAATGGGTGTATACTTCACTCAGTTTTGGTCAGTTCGAATTCAAGGGCCACCACTTCCAGTGATTTCACCTCCAGTTCCAGCATCTCTTCTTGAAAAACAATTGCAGAAGGTTGAAGAGGAAAATGCGGATGCTTCGGATGAATAAATCTTATAAATCTAAAGATGGGAGGATGGGACTAATTCAAAGAACTGTGGTGCGGAATAGTTTGCATAGAATTAAAATATGAATGTAGTCATGAATTATTTTAAGGATGCAATATTTATCCTTGATATACAATGTATTATAAGTATTAACTAGAGGTAATTATGAATTTAGTAAAATACGAAACGACTTGCTGAATAAGAATTTTATAAGAGGAAATGTCAATGTACTTTATATGCATTCAAGTATTAAAATGTAAGCAAATTGTACGAATGAGATGGATATTTGTATGAATTTATGAGAGATGAGTAAAAAGTGTAGAGCTGTATGACAAATGCCGACGCAAATAATTGCTCACAAGTTGACAAGAATGATTATTTTGACGTAAAAATAAAATATTTATTCATTTATGGCAAAGTGTGTGTTATATGTTTTGTTTGGTTTATAGAGTGTTGCTGTGTATAATATAAAATCGATCCATTGTATTAATAAAAATGATTGACAAGTATCCGTGTATGTATCATGTAAACCGTGTACAGGTAGTTAATTACAGAAACCATAAGACTATTAAGACAGAGAGCAGGTTGAAGGGTCGGTACACAAAGTCGGACAAGAATATAAAAGACAGTTGCAATAAAAAGGCTAAGATAACGAAGAAGTGTAGACATGGATGAGTTACAAAAGGACATATATCAGTGTGAGTCATGGGAAGAAGAACAATAAAAAAGCAAGAAGTGTACATAAGCCTGACTTATAAGAAGAGCTGAATATATATGTGTATATATGGAAAGCCTTGTGGGAAGAAGAGATTTATCGCATAAAAATTGCGTAAACTACACAGCCGTATAGTAAACGACTTATGTAAATGATGACTTGAGACAGTTTTGTAAAAGAAAAAAAAGTAATGAAAGAGAGAGATGAGTATCGAGCTATAAAAAAGATATTGCATTCCAACTGTTGCATTTGCATTGAAAGTGTGTGTAGTATGTATACTACAGGAATTGTCGTATTACTGAATTAGCAATACAAGACACTGCTATTAACATTAACTACATATTTTATAAGACACTTTTAAAGAGAGAGAGAGAGAGAAGGAAGAGATAAAACCCGAGACTCATCTCGACTGACAGAGTTCACCTTACGCAAGGCTATATACTCTCCTAATCAAATAATCATCATCTCTCACGTAGAAAAGGGTTATAAATATATAGTAAGTTACTGTAATTCCAAGAGCCGTGTGATCGTAAACTAGATTTCTCATCATTTCAACAGAAGGTAGAATATTAGAATGCTAGAGAGCATGAACCAATTTGTTTAAGAAAGGGGGAATTGAAGAAATAGTGTAATGAGAGTATTTCGTCTCTTAAGATGATGTGGAAAGTCTGCTGAGAGTAAAAAGATGAGTAATTATAGGAATTTGGGAAATAGTGAGAAATTATAGAAAAGTCTGCGTTAGAGTAATAATACTGGCTTTGATCGACGACGATTTCATCTCTTAATTTAGAATTCATCGAGAAATTCCCAATTAAGGATGAATTAATTGTATAAAAATATCATCTTATATTGTCTACCTACCTATTAAATTAGCCTTGGGTGTTGTTGGTTCTTGAGATTGCATGTATGCGTGTTTATTTCTTGCCGTATCCTCCTGAAGGTCCGTTGTTGGATTTCTGGGAAAGTCTGTTTCCAAATCCTCCTTGTCCTTGTGGGCTTCCGTATGACTGGGATGGAGCGGAGTAAGATTGAGCTTGGACAATGGAGCCATTTGAGCCGTTGTATCCTCCGGAGCTCTTAACTGGAGTTGGTGGAGCTCCATATTGTTGGTTTCCTCCTTGCTGGCTTCCTCTTGATGGAGCTCCGTATGAAGGCTGGGGAGCAGAGTAAGCTTGTTGTTGTGGAGCAGCGTTAGAGTAGGATTGTTGAGGGGCTCCATAAGATTGTTGGGGGGCTCCGTATGAAGCTTGTGGGGCAGAGTTAGAGTAGGATTGCTGGGGAGCTCCATAAGATTGTTGAGGGGCAGAGTTGGAATAGGATTGTTGTGGTGCACCATAAGACTGTTGTGGGGCATCGTTGCTCTTGAAAGCTGGTTGAGGGGCAGATGGGGCTCCATATCCTCCTTGTCCTCCTTGGTTTCCTCCATATCCTCCATTGGTTGGCTCAGGGTATTTGGCTTCTCCTTCGTAGGTCACTTGGGCGTTGAATCCGTTCTTCCAGTCAGCGGTGTAGGTGACGATTTGGGTTCGGCTGTTTGTAAGGATCATTCAAAAGGGTTTTTATAGGAAGTGTACTTTGCATGAAGATATTGTAGGTGCTTTAGGAATTGTTTCCTTACCCATCGGGAAGCAAAACTTTGTATTGTCCATTGACAACATTTCCGTCACTGGTTTCCTCTCGGTTGTAGTCGTTTCCGTAAAAGTCTTTGACGGCATAAGCGAAGTTGTATGGCATTGGTGGTCCCTATATATGTGTCATTATAAATATTTCCTAGTTAAGGTGCTACTAATTACAGGATAATATATTTGTAGGACTAAATAGAAGCTTTTATAGTACGTTGTTGTAGGCATCATCTGCGTGTCCACCTCCATTGCTGTATCCTCCTTGTCCTCCTTGTTGTCCAGCATATCCTCCTTGCTGTCCAGAGTATCCTTGTTGTCCTCCGTTTTGAGAGTAGCCTTGGCTTGGAGCACCGTAGTTAGAGGATGGAGCTGGAGCTGGAGCACCGTACTGAGCTGAAGATCTTCCTGATGGGGCACCATAGTTGGAAGAAGGTCCAGTTGATGGGGCACCATAGTTCGATGATGGTCCAGAGCTTGGAGCTCCATAGTTAGAGGAAGGTCCAGTTGATGGGGCTCCGTAGTTAGAGGAAGGTCCAGAACTTGGGGCACCATAGTTGGAAGAAGGTCCTGAGCTTGGAGCTCCATAGTTTGAGGAAGGTCCAGAGCTTGGAGCTCCATAGTTGGAAGAAGGTCCTCCAAATCCACTCTTAGCTCCAAATCCCCCAGGAGCTCCATAAGCGCTGCTTCCGCCTCCTCCAAAGTTGGAAGGTACTGGTGGCTCAGCGAGAACAGCCGAGACGGCCAAAGCACACAATAAGAAAACCTGAAATTGAATCGTAAATGTGAGAAAAGACTCCCTTAATTCTCTCACGTGGTTTTATCATAAAACTCTTTCCTCTACTGTTGTCTACTCTATTCATTCATTCTTCGTAATAATCTTAAGCACATAACAATTATTGTGTGTGCAATAGACCAACACGAAACCTCTATTTATAATTACTAACGCAAAGTCATGAACTTCTCACACAAAATGACACTTTCTGCATCCCTACAATTACTGCGGCTATTAATAATCCATCTTATCGTATCAGGATGTGTGTTGCACTACATCATCCTCCTTGCCTACCTGCTGATTGCAATTTCATACAAAACATAAAAATTGTTGAAGAAATAGAAAATGGAAATGCATACACAGTATCATTGTGCTCTAAGCAGACGATGAGGATTCAATAAAGAAGACTATTAAATGTGCATTTCATGCAGTCTATTCTAGTATACAAAATGAGTGTATAGTAAAAAGTTGCACGGTCTGTTGTCCACTCTCAGTTGCGTTGTTCATATGCAACACAACAGATTACAATGTTAGATAAATGTTGCATAGACTGAGCACACACATAGTTAACCACATGCTACTTTTTACTTTCACCCTCTCGTCTCTTTGCTTCGCTAACGCGTTTGTAGTCTTCTTTCATAAACTATATTATCTCGCATTATGTTTCCTTTCCTTTGTTCAATATCCACCTGAATTGAAATTGTGCAGTCTAAGATAATCTCTATATGAATCGGGAAACCATATGTGAGTTTCGGTATTGAATTCTGCTTTTAATATTCCTAAAATCTCTATTTCTACAATAGCAAGTAACAATACGGGGAAAGTGAGATTAAGATTTTAAATTCTTTTGAGAAGGGCAACAAAGAAAAATATGATTTGCTTGGATGATTCCTACATGAAACTTGAAACTTATTTAGTTACGATGCAATGACTTCGATTTTGAAAAAGGTTTTTATCGAAAAGAAAGACTTGAATACTCGCTATTGAATAATAATAACAAGAACGTACCTTCATATTGGAAATCAGAAACTCCTTGTTCAGTCTCGATGAAAAATAAATTGTACACTTGTGTTGGAGAACACGAGAGGGAAATAAATATATGTAATGTTTCCAAAGACCGTAGTAAAATTTGGAATCTCAATGTATATAAATCGTGGGAAGAGGAGAGAGGAAGAAGAAGAAGTTGTGTGAAGAGAAGGTAGCGAAGAACTGATGAAAAACCTGAGGCTCCTCAGCCGTTTTATACCAATTGGACGTGAGGACATCGAATGGTTAGAAAAAATTACAGAAGGGTTTGACCATCGAAATGATCCACACTTGACACATGGACACATGTACTATAAGTATCACATGTAGTCTTCTCTGTTATGTGACTCACATTACGAAATCTGCAGCGATGGAACTCCAAATTCGAAACTTGTCTTGGTGGAAATGTACTTGTATGTTGGGGAAGATGTGTGTGTGTGTTGTAGACTATATGATAACGTATACGGTACGCTTTTACTTAAGAACGGTCCCTGAATTTAAAAGTAAAAGTATCTATGCATTATAAAGTATTTGTACTATGCAATCACACATCTGTATATATTGGATTGTATGAATTGTCCGTTTGGGATGATTTGATGACGCCGACCCAATTATTATTATCATTCTCTGTATGTATCTCTCTCCCTATGTGTGTCCAAGGTGTTCATATGTGGTTATAATATTATAGTCTCTTCCCATTTATTAAACAAGATCATTATTGTTGTATTCTGCGAGGAGGTAATCCTCATTTGTTCATTAAGGAGACGAGCATATCTAACTCGAAATCTGTGTCAGAAGAGGTGCAATCGTGCTTGAAGAGACAAACATAGTGAGAGATAATAAGAATAAATGGATGTGATGGAAAAAGTGTCTTGTGTACTCTAGATTAGTTGGAGGTGTCTTGATTAAAGTATTAAAATGAAGTACTCCTGACTTCTGGCTGAAAGACGAGAGATCAAGGACGATATTGGCATGCACTCCTATTCTCTCATCTTCTTCTCTTTGACACACACATACTATCGGATCTTTTTAAGAATCAAATCATATAACGTCTTCATTGTTCCTTTGAGGCCTTAAACTGTCATGAGTTGCGAATTTAAAAAAATCTTACTCGGGAAAGGTAGCTGGGTTAATTTATTTGCACGTTTTATGTAATTTTATTCAAGTTAAATAAGATTTATGCCTGTGCTAATTAAATATTGTGTGACTTAATACACACACAGGGTAATGTAGGAATATAGTAAATGTGTGCTGAACTAAAGAAGATCTAAATAAGTTATTTGAGATTCTAAAAGGGAATCATATTAACAACGTACATTGAACATTAATTACCTACTTCCCTGGATTTCATGTATTCTCGTTCTTCTATTGATTTGAATATGTTTTGAATAATTTAAGCCACACACGCACACTTTCTTCTCGTTGCATAAGATTTAATTACTTTTAATTTAATTACAGATTAATGTAACATTTCGTAAGTTGACTAATTAGAAAAAGCCTGAAAGAAAGATGAGTTATATTCAGTTTCTTTCATTGACAAATATTTTCAGGTACTTTCAAAATGTGGGAGATAATTTTTGTAAGACATATTTTGCGGTTTGAGAACCATAAAATCTGAATTTATATTTTAAAAAAGATCGATTATAAAATATGGGTGCACATAAAAACGTGCGTTTTTGATGAGCCTGTCAGAAAATTTGACCTAAAACCTTGATAAAGAGTTCAGGGAGGAATTTGAGGAATATAAATATATTTAGTGTGAATGTGTTGAAGGTTCGGTGTGGGTCGTCTTGTGTTAAAGAAAAACGCTTAAAGAATCATCCGTTTACCCATTTGGTGTAAAATCTCAAGGCAATTCAAGTACAGAGAGTAAGGCACATTAATCCTTCTTTTGGGTTCAAACAAAACCCCATCATATCTTGTTCATTGTCACCAGAGAGTCTCAAAAGTTGCATAATTTCCTCAGAAGTTTTTGCGGTTTCTGGTTGATTTACTTCAGATTTTTCTATTGAGTAGGATTCATCGCGCATTTCAGAAATATTTTTATTCTTGCCTTGTGCAGATTTCCTTTGTGGAGATGCATTGATGGTCGGCGACTTTATGCCGAGCACTACTCGTCGTAGTCATATCTATAAACAATACGATCAGCATTGGTTAGGCATTAAGATGGAAAGGTCTTGTTGAGGATTTAAAGTTGAAGATGCGGAATGATTGGATCATGGATGGCTTAACTTCAAATCGAACAATGTCAAAAAAATCCTTAATTGTGCAATACTTAATGCCTACTTTGTACGGGTTATTATCCCGTGAACATTCTATTTGTGAAGTGATTTGATTAACTGAATTGTCCTGCAAATATAAGTAGTAGTAGGTACCGGCTAATTTTAGTTATATAATCATACATATAAATCAAAACGCACACGCCGGACATTTCATTATATAATTCTTCCCAAGGCTGATTGAAAGCAACGGTGAGAGATTTTGGTGATTGAAAAATTATTGTAACATTCGTCTCTTGCTCAAGAATCCAAGAATAATAAGTCCACTCTGTTTCCCTCAAACTCATTAGGAAGAATGATTTGAGTATGTTATGGTTCAGTGTTCAAGTACGTTTGTCATCGCTCAAGAATCTGATCTCCATTCTTCTTTGAATTCTTGTATACTTCATTGAAAGATATTTGGACAGAATCTAGACCCACCTTTCGTATCATTATGCAGTAAATTCCTTACAAGCCGACTGTATAGGGTTTTGTATGATATTGCGATTCAAAAACTAAAAATCCCATGTACTTGAGTAGAATGAGATGATTAATTTCAGTTGTATTGGTAAAGTTAACTTTTACTACTTAAGTGTACTCTACAGAATAAATAACAATAGTCTATTATACCCTAAATTATGTCACCATTCAAATAACAACCAATTGCATGGACAATACCGTCTGATTTATTGGACGGGAAAATTTTATCAATTTGTTCAATAGAATTATTAGAATCCATAGGAAATTCTATTTCATAAGAGGAGAAGAAGTTAAAAAGAGTCAGAGAATAGAATATGACACACGTAGTAGTATAGATCGTACATTGCATAATTACATTTTACATTTTATGTACATACAGCAGACCAGTTCATTGTGAACAGATTCCCATTGAAAAAACCACACACGTATACGACCAATCCAAGATGCCTAAAGAAGATCGCCTCAATTTGCAGAATGAAATATTTTCAAAATCCTCGTTGGTAAAGTCAACATAAGTGTACTAATAAAATATATAGACTCTGAAGAATTAGTAACGATGCTACTTTTACACTTTTATGCTTTATTAGTATTAATCTCTCAGTATTTCCTATTCACCCCAAGGAGTCCACAAGAGTTATAAAAGAAACCAACTGGTAGTACAAATGCAAACTCTCATTACAAACAGGAGACGAATTGACGGATAGGCATTGCACACTCCAACTTGTACTTTTCACCCAGTTCACACACTCGAACAAAACTGTATGTATATACATACTACATTAGTTTATTATATAATAAATAAATATACGTGTGTGTGTGTGGATTAGTTTGTCTCACAAAAGAATGGCATGTAGCGTAAGACATACATTTCCGTAATACTCTCTGGCATTTTAATAAATATGAAGTTGTACTGTCGTATTAAATATAAAGAACACATCGTTAGTCTTATTATTAGTATTATTTAAGTTTGCAAAAAATTCTCGCGTCGTCTTCACCAGTAGCAGCAGCAGGTGAGATAAGCGCAATTCTAAGCGACTTAAATCTACAGTAATTGGATCATTTGTCATTTGCAGAGCTTTAGTAGAGTTGCAATCGTGAAATTCTTTGCGAAAAATGTGTGTCTTGTGCTCATGTTTTGTGTAATTGAATGCATGACATATATGACAGGAATGGTAATATGAGTGTTTCACTATGTGTGTGCATGTATCTAATGTAAATATAGTAAAGGGGACACGGTCTCTATTACTCTCTATTGAGCTGTATTATATTATGATACACACACAGGGAAGTAGGAAAAAGGTAAGTGATGACAGTGACACGATGTGTAAAATACCCGGTAGGGTGGTCCCAATTTACTCGTTCATCTCACAGTTAGGGGTGTTTTGGGAGCTTTTAAAGAGCTTTTACTTTTATTTAGTTTATTGAAGTGCCATGACTGATGAGTGACTGATTGTTACATAACTATATGTACACACTCAACATGAATGTTCACGGTGATGTTTTACAACCTGAAAATTTCATTCGACATGAGTCTTCAAATAAATTACTCTTCTTAAGGATAATTTGCTATTTTACTGCTCCTTCAGACTTAATAACGGATGGGAAGAAATTAAGAATAGCACTTTTTATTGCTCGCTATATATACAGAACAGAGAGTAGAATTAAGTTTAAGTCCTTTAATTTTATGTGCGTGTTTGTATCTCTCGTTGCAATGCATATACGGTTGAACTGGAAAATTAAAATATATCATATTATGTAGTTTATTTGTTCTTATTATTTGTTTAAAACTCCTCTCCATTATCATTATTGCATCATTCTTGCCAATACACGTTAATTAATACAAAACACACTTTGGTTTTTGTGAGTGTCTCATCATTAAGGAATCTATTGCTTATTACCAAATCATTTGACGATAATGATTAGCCATGACATGACACTCTAGTTTATATTAGCTCACACAGGTGCACGGACACATGATTGGGAGATTGGGATGGATGTCAAGTAATTAGTAAAAGATGTTACACATGAAGTGTGCACACAGGGAAGAGTTCATGAGACATTACTCATCCCGAGTTTCCCGAGTCTTCACAACCAAAACTATTGGTAGAAAAAACTAATGACTCGTCATGAGTCAGGTTTCTCACATTACCCTCATCTGAATTCCACTACTAGGATCATGAACAGAAACATACATAGGATTTACATTGGAAAGGAAGTGTCCTGAGCAAATTGCACTCAATCCTCTCTGAACACAAGCACACCCACTTAAAAGCGAATTGTGCTTTTTAGAGATGTGGTACATTCTGTCGTTTTCGATCACATCTGCGAAAAAATCCGTGAGACATTATTCATACCGAGTTTCCAGACTCTCGAAGTTCCAAACTTGAAAATTTGAGATTCAGATTTCTCCAACTTCTACAGGTAACGACCATATAAATATAATAAACCGAGATTGAAATTAAAGTTAAAAATCTAATATCAGTAATATCGGGTTGACTAATTAGCTATCAAGAAGACACACATATGCATACATTATATACCTACATATATGTATATATATAGCGTGGTGAACGCAAGTGAATGAATAAATCAACTCTTCGGATTTAAAAGAGTTGTATTTGTATTAAGGTTGAGGAATTTCTGACATGAACCTCTCAATTCGATCTTTAGAGTGTGATCTTATTTTTCTCGCTGTAATCCATTGTAATAAATTGATCAGGATGGGTCAAAAAGCATCACGAAGTAGATTTTATCTTTATGCAACTTAGCCTTAACCAATACTTAATAGTTAGAGTGTTTCTGTGCCAAAAGGTATATATGTGTAAGGCTAGGCTTGTATAAATATATACGTAATACGCTAATGGACGTCTTCAGTTTTTACTTTTTACTGCTGATGTAAACACCAAGAAGTAACGTAATAGAAACACAAGGGACAGGGAACTCAGGGAGTATTATTTACAAATGTATGGAGATTATATTCAGCTCTCTTCTTTTTACAATTCATCGACGCACTTAATAATGGGTTATAAATATTTGTAAATTAAATATGCTGCAGCAATAAACCTTAATAGAATTGGATATTGCTATTACATTTAAAAAATACAAGTTGCATTCACAGCAACTCATGTTTAAGGTTGACACGAATTAAGTACGGTTGGTATTAAAATTAGAAATTCATCTTCCGGCTGAAGAAACCACAGGTTTAAAATTTAAATAGGTTATGGTTAACCAGATAAACGGAGATTTCATTGTATATCGTCTCTTATGCAATTTCAAATTGACTGTCATCATAAATGTCATCTTCCTTTGGGATGAAACACACAAAGCGACAAAGGATTTTGGCTCAAGTGTTTGTGCTTGCATGAGAGACGTGCTACTACTCCTTCCTTCATCCTAATACACATACATGGACACTTTTCAACATCTTCTTCATCGCCTATTACACCAGCAGACACTTCAAATCTCAATTTTAGATAAAATCGGGAAATTGACAATGCACACTGTGTGTGTATGGGCTGTGGTGGCTGTACAAAAGAAGTTGCATTGTGAGGTAAAATGATAAAATGCATTGCGAAAATCTTCATTTGGTTCATTTATTCGAATTCGAAACTGCTGTTGAATTTGAGACACATTTGTAAGCACACCTTGTGACCATACTTAGAGTTAGAGACATAGATTTATGCTAGAACCCTGTTCCACTGACTAACAGACTTTGCTATAAACCTACCAAATTGTATAATATATATTTGTTAAAATATTTGCAATATTGTCGTACGAATTATTTAATTTTATTAATTCTGTAGATTCTATGTGTCTCATTAGTATTCTCAATCTCAGGTAAATAAAAGATCTCAATAAAAATTCAAAACTAAGCTTTTACATTTATCCGTAATTAATAAATGTACGTTACAGGAAGTATAATATATATTCAGAGTTAATTGCCTCTATAAAATATATAAAATTCAACCACCTTAATTTACCCAAAAACCTCTTCACAATAATTACTTTAATACGAAGAATGTGACTCGTAAATTCATTATCGGTTATCTAATTTAGTTGTGATTTTGAGGAAGTAAAGATGCAATTTTGTCAGCATTTGTGTGTATTGAATAGAGGAAAGAGCGTATCATGTGTAGTTTCGTCTACAGTGTAATTGTGAACACACAGCATCAGCAGACGAATACCTTATTTTTGGTACAAATTCATTAAACTTAATAATAATAATAATATAGAAGAGAAAGAGTAGCGCCGGACTATTCAGGAAAGATAAAAGGAATCCTATGTAGTATGTAGTTAAGAACCCATACACACTATACGTACTTTTTACAATCTTTAGTACTTTATCCCTTTGAATATAAACTTCTTTTAAACTATTTCCATCATTATTACAATCACATACTCCTTCATTTCTATCCTATAATTCAAACAATCTCATATGCACAGTGGTGGTCCACGTGGTTAAAATAAGGAGTACTCAGAGCTAAAAATAAATAAAGTAATATGCCAACTACTTCGTATAAAAGAATGAACACGGAAACACAAATATTTATGAGAAGATATATCGTTGTGTAAGCAAAAGATGTGGGTGGGAGAGATGGATAATCCGTTTTTATTCTGCTTCAGGCTTTTAAAACTCTTAGAAGTTAAAATCCCCAGCTTATTACAAATTACAAAAATTGGGGATGAAAAATGAGAGTGAAAATGAATTTGTTTAGGATTGAACCGACACATATACATATACTATGCACAGGACAAGGACGGTCAAGTCACGAAATGCAATGATCTGTTCCCATCTCATTTACCCCAAATTGCTTTAAAAAGAAGTCTTCAGTTCAATATAGTGTAGATCACATTGACCGCACAATATGGTTGTGTGCAATACACAATAAATTCCTGTTGTAAGTCTTGAGAATCTCTTGAAATAAAAGCAAACTTATTATTAAGTTGCACCCACGGGCATGTGTATATGTATGCATTCAATATCTGTCGGGTGGTAATTACCTTTTACTAGTCAATCTATTCAGGTGATGCGAACTCATTTCTCAATTAAAAGAATTACTCAGATGATCGAAGTGTAGCAAATCAAAATGAGATTATTATTTTATTACCTACCGCTGCTACTGCATTGTTTTTAGTTCGAGACGCTTATGTATATATTGCTACGAGCAAATTAAGTCATCTTTGAATTACTTATTGGTCCATTAAGAAAGTAATTACCACCCGTGTGTGTATGAAAAATGAAATTCCTATGAAGTTCGTTAGTTTTAATTGACATTACATTTGAAGACGATGTGTAGCTGCCAATTTGTTTCAGTAGCTCGATCTCCTTAGCTAAAAAATGTAAAAAAGAGTCCAAGTTGAGACAGAGACGTGTGCTCATCTCTTAAGTGAGATGCACTTATACTCTTAGGTTAGTTGAGCACAGAGAGAGAGAGAGAGACTTCACGAATTATGTCTTCATTAAAGATCTGATAACCTAATTAACCAGGAAGATATTATAAGCAATATAGCGGTCCAAGTCAAGAGTGAGATGTTGGACGACTCGTATAAAATACTTTTCCAATTTTCCAAGTAAATTATGTCTACACACAGGATCCTTCAGGCAAAAAATTTCTTGTTTTATGTAACGCATTTTATTAAAATTGAATTTCAACCTAATTCTGCAAATATGGAAATGCACTTTCTCGTTATTAGAGCAGATGCTGCTGATTGATAAGTAGCTATAAAGATGAAATGCACTGTGTGCATTATGATTGGTGTATGAGCGGAGAGTACAACATTTCTAGCGTTGATCTTTCTTCATGATGGCTTGCCATTCATGAGGATGAAGCTGATGAAGACATTCAACATTGGAAAAAAGTTGTGCAATTACTAATTGATAGAATATCAGTGTAATTTGATTGACAGGTTTTGCATCTCTCAACTTGTCAGAATCTTCTTCGTATGTTTGAAGAAGATGAAGAGCGAGTGATTTTACACCAAAAGATTTCTTGTTAAGACACAGTTTCATTTGAAGGTTGGATATTATTGTGTCTTTGTGATGCAATACATTTCTTATTGAGTGAGAAGAAGCATCTCAATTCATCACCATTACTAAGGAATTATTTCTTTGATTAAGTGATCTGATCACACCAATGAAGTGTCAGAGTCACATCAATAACAAATAAACCATTATGTTCCCAAATTGAAATCTAATGCTAAATTCAGGTGTGTGTGTGTGTGTGCTGAGACTTTGAAGTTTAAAAGTTTGCTTTCAGTCACTCAACAACGCAATAACGTACCTTGTCTTATTGCTAGTTAACTGAAAGAGAAATGACCCAACAGAAATCCATATCACTTTAAAGGCAGATGTCTAACAATAATAAATGTTTACATATAAACTCTTAAAGAAGAACGCGCATCGACATCCTAATGACTTGAGATGAAGGATATAGTCATAAAATCCTTACGACCATAATTGCGGACCATTTGTTAGTAATTACCGGTCAGTATGTGGAATATTAAGGTGTTCATTTTCTTCTCAGTAGATATCTGATATAGAAATGATTGACAGGTACATATTGAGAAGAAATTAAGGATCATTTTGATTCATTTGAGAATCATGAGTTTGAGTGTGAAAAGTAAGTTATTTTAATGACGACATGAGGATGCGAGAAGACAGAAGGTCGTTCCGCGTGACAGGGCCCATGGTCACACGACATTAATCAGATCAATCCTTGAGTTTTTCCTAATTCTGAAGAATGAATCGAAGAAATCTACAGATCTGTGATCAGTTGGTTGTTATTGTTGTTGTGTTCAGCAGGAGCATATTTAATCTATTTTAAAAGAATGATTGAGCGTTTGACAATAAACTAGCTAACAACTTAAGTTACGAGGTAGATAAAAGAAGATACAAGTGTTTATCTGGAAGAAGTCGCATCTCGTCGATGGTCAATTATCATTCAAGAGTAGCCTTTTAAGTACTTGATAATCATTTCCTGAACCTGAGGCGTTAAAATTTAAGCTGTTTATGTAGATGGACATTTTCATTTGGCTGTAAGAATTACTCAAGCACAATGTACTCCATAAGAACCACTAAACAAATCCAATTTGGCTCAAATTGCCCATTCATAATAAACTTTTACTGCTATTAAAACATTAACGAAGATTCCCAAGCATCTCATTATTACCAAATTGTCTCCAAGTTTATGTCATTGTCGTGATACCAGCTAATTGTTTAATTTGGATTAATACTTTCAGATTAAATCTGTTATGTGTATGGTATTTACTTATATGTAAGGCTTACTAGCATATACACAGCATATCTACAGCTTCTGCTGAGAGAAGAACAAACGTTTATCATTAATTACAAAGAAAACAATTTCGAAACTTTAATTTCTCTTATTACACTTATGGCCTAGACGAATTAGAAATATGTTTTAATCTGTTCTGTGTCATAACACAAGGTTGGGAATTATTAGGCAAATAAGTGTGAAGCTCTTGGTACACTTGCAACATGTGCGTATTGCAGAATATAAACCACTGTTAACCATTCATAACTCTATATACGTATAATGTGAGTGTAGGTAATGATAACTATTCACAGGAGTAGAACAAGTTTTAATACCTTGAGACCTGACTATACGAGACTACCCTAAGAACAATACTTGTACTGCTTGTTGTGTAGCAGTGTTCAACTTAAACGATTCTTTAATAACTGCTTATTGTCATTTCATCTTAGAAGTTACATCTATAAACGCGAGTGACATATAATACCCTCTCTTCATCCTTGCTTTTTGTGTAAGGTTCCTAACACAGAGACGAAGAGGGACTACAGAGCAATTAAACTCGTAATTAAATAGAATTATGAATAATTAAAAGGATGAGCCTTTTCATCTCATTATCTAATTTGTAAAAGGTCATAAATGTACGCAGGAGTCCTTATGGAAATGTCTTGAGACGTCTTACCTGCAGATGTGAAAGATGTGTGGCCGTGTACGTACATAAAAAATATTTACGCCTCTACTGGTGTTAGAATTATATTACAATCATGCTAAAATTGATATCAAAATAAGGACAAGGATTTGAAATACACTTTTGATGTTTGACTGTTCAGATGAGAAGAAGGTGGGAGCAGCGTAAACAACCGTGTAATAATGCGTGTCTCTCACACTAATAAAAAGTGCATGACACTTTATAGTTACGTCACAGTATAATGGAGAGATGACAGTTCCATCCTGTTCAGCTGGCAAAGATACCATATCGTCAAATATTTTTCATCTTAATCGTAAAAAACAATATGAGCTTTTATTTTATAGGAGATTAAAGACGAGTTTGAAGTGCCATTTTTATCACTCCAAGCAGCAGCAACAGCACCAGTGGCACTTGTCTCCATTTCCCAATGATCTCAAACAGATTACTAATGAGATTTTTGCAATTTAGTAGCTTCCGTACAGAGATCCTTTTCGATTTCAATTATTCGGTTACTTTTATTTTTTTATTTCGTAATCATTTTACGATGAAATACGTGTTGTATGCATAGACTTTAATATGATTTACAACAGCCTTACAAGCATTATCTTGTTTAGGAGTTTTGAAATCTTTGTCTTGTCCTTGAAAGCTGAAGTATTTTCTGCAGTATCTTCTACGACGTGATTATGTCTATAGGAAATTCGATTTGGGGCAACCTGAGATTAGATGGCCATACAGTTGAATTTACGGTAAAAATACCATAATGCAAATAAAGATGCTCTTTTGTCCCTATATTTGCTGTATTTTGCAGACAATTGTTCAGAGAACACTTAAAAACAACGACCTTACACTTTTAACCTCTGTCAAAAGTATTTGACACTTAAGGGAACCCAGTTCAAATCTATGTAGCCTGTTGGATGTCAATCAATCACAGACTTTCCATTGAGAATCATTATTGGTGGTATAAGTTGTCTTAAGGTTTCAATAAGATAGATTTCATACCAAAAAACTATATTGAAAGATTGTAGGAATTTTTCTACGATAACTTTTTAGAAAACTAGAATCATAATGATGGTCAAGTGAATCATTTAAATTCAATTGGGCGTCCATTATTATTACTTGCTAACGCGTCTAATGTGACTTTGAACATGTTCTTCAAGCAATCAATTATTTGAGACGATTCCACTTACAAAAGACATTCCTTCAAGATGCGGCTTTAATTTGACATTTTATCATAAATTACTACACACACACATTGTCAAGGCTGAATTTCTAGCGAGACATGACACACACGCCGCAAGTAGCCGGGAGGAAGATTCTATGTAGTAATATCTGTCCCACGCAATATCGACACTTGCAATTCATTCGTACTTAATGCTCCTTGGTGCAATAAAATTTAATAATTAACTTTGTTCATTTCTCAGAAAGCCACATAATGATCGCCACCAACGCTCTCGAGAAGGTGAGAAAGTGTAACAGAAAATGCAATTCAATGCATAATAATCACTCAATATGTATATGGATTGGGAGATGGGCTAGAGATTTCAGACACCGCCAACGAGATATCAGTTGAGGAATCTAGGAACTGACAACATTCAACTTTATTAGTAGACATCTTCGTCTTTGAGTGACCCAAATGGGTTTTTTGTGGAGTAAATTACTTATGTAATAAGTATCATCCCAAGATTCTGTCGTTCCTCTTGAGTTGCACCTTGAAAAATAGCCGTCATTCCTTAAGATGAATGAGTCTCAAATTTTGAGCGTAATTGATTGTTGAGTTACACAAGTCACAAGTAGTTTGAGCAGGAAAATGCGTTCACCAGATCTTCTTGAGACGATGGGACACAAGATTGTTGGTTTGTTCAAATACTGAAAGAATGTTCAGAGAGAGATCTTAAAATTCTTAAATTAATCTTGTGCTAACATTAGTATATGCGTATGACTTAATACTTAATTTCTCACACGACAATCATAAAAACCATCAAAATCTACAGAATTCACAGCTGTGACATGTGTACAGTTGCGTTGTTTATTAAGTTTCACAACTTATTATTGAAATAGAGCGACATAGCATGAACACATTTTGTCATAATGTTGTTAAATGACTTCTTGAATGTCAATACTTTCAATAATTGCAATTGTGGTGGTCAGCCACTCAAGAATTCTTCAAGGGAGACGGAAAAGAAGAGACGAAGATCGAAGCAATTTAAAGATTGTGTCCTCTCTTGTACAACCTCATGACAAAATTCCTTAAAGTGCTTCTATTAGAGTCTTATTGTTCCTTAAAGTATTAAGAAATTATGATTAATTCACCTAAACTCTTCCATTTTCACGACTTTTGGAGAATTAAATGAAGCTTAGGTGTTTTTACACTTAAATCTAAAGACAAGAACTATTCTTGAATAGAATTTCAAAGTTTTAAAGTTTTGAAATTGAATGATTTTTCCAAAATTGTATTTTAATTGTGAGATTCACAATGCTTTATTTTCCACGATCTTGAACTAAATTTAATGTATTCATGTGTTCGTTCATTCGTTACACAGTCAACCACAATGCACTAATTGATCTCAATTGGATAAGTTTCTGAGGTTGTGGATGTAGCAGAGATGTTTCATGTATCATTGTAATATAGTTTGTCAGGTGTGCAAGCTTTGATTATACACAGTATAGTAGTTCAGAATCATTAGCATGTATAGCTCCCTATTTCCTAGCATAGTCCATATGTGGACTCATTTATCATTTTCATTTTGTATTCATTTCCTAGTTCGACTGTATTTTATGATTTTCATTTGAATTGCAAATTTCAGAATCATAAAAGCGACACAAACGTGCTTGAACAAAGTATTCGAGTTTTGCTGCATCCAGCAGCCACTACACGTTTACCCGCCCCAGACTATTCGCGTATGGTAACAGATAGATCCGGTATGTCTTCTTAAGTTGACTCTAGAGCATGTATACGATTCATAGTGCCACACTTACCATTAAGATCTTTCTAATTTTCTATTAGGTATATATATATTCTACATTATTAAGAGAAAATCAAAAATACATACTGACGGAGTAGTACTGTAATAGCATATATAAATAATTTAAAAATGTATCGCATGTTTCAGTCCTTTTACTTCTTCTGTGCTTATTATTATATCGTTAGACGGATATTCAGATATTTAAGTAAACAATATTAAGCGCTGGAGTATAGATTGACTTTCCGTCTAGAAAATAGTTTATTAGCATCGAATGGCCAATTCCAGAGTCATTTGGGACAGAAGCTTCATTAAAGAAGATATAGCGTTTCTGCTGCATCTCGCGTCCACTGCACGATTACCCAAGTCGGATAATTGGCGTTTAGTACTAGATCGAACTTGAGCATGTTCGCAATCGAATGTGCAATACACGATTACTATATTATCATACTGATACTACTACATATATTCATACGTTGATCTCAATATTTCATGTATAGCCTGTATAGGCATAGTTTGAAGGAGTATTAGGAAACTAAGTCCACTTTCCTGCAGTTTTAAGAGATTTGAGATACAATGGGTGCATAGATATATTTTGAAAAAGGTTCAAAGGTTTGAAAGGAAAAAACTTGCAAAGCACATGATACTGCCCAGTTTTGCTACTGTCAAATTATTAGATAAGTAGTAGAAGCACACACATGTCCTGTGAAATGCATTGTAAATGTGCACACGGCACACAGGTCCATGAGGATAAAGTACAAGGGAATATAATTATGTAATGTAGAATAAGGTGTGTTCATAGAACTGCCGAAGAATAATGACAAGACGAGATACAATGCAAGAAATGAATGCTGATGAGATTGGATACAGTAATTGTGACATAATGAAAAGCATTATGTGAGAAGATCTAGATAACTGTAATTTCATCTTGATGACAAGAACGCATCTTTTTGATTACATGTCATTATGCCAGACAACTCATAATCAAATACAATTGTTTTTTTGAAGGATGACCCATTACAAGTGAATAAGTAGATTGCCAACCAACAATCTATTTGCTATTTGGTCCAACGGATAAGGTGAAGAGATTAATTAACAAATCTGGAATCACTAACTACACGTTAATCCAAAAATAAATGTAAAATAATTGCGTTAGGTTGGAAGGTCACTGGCTAATTGAAGATCCTTTTAAATATCAATCTGCTCCATTGTTTCGCATTTTCAATATCTGTAAGGAGATCAAGTAACACGATATTATGGAGCAGCGATAAGCTATAAAAGTCCAATTTATTGAGAGTAAGAGTTCGCAACAACAATGCACCAGGTGTGATTTAACTAATTCAACCTTCCTCATTTCCCAGAGCTGAACAGGTAGACAACACAGAAGAAGGAGCAAGCAGAGTGTTTTGACGTAAAGGCCAAGTTTATCATGACATTTATGCATGACAAAGAGAGAAAACAAGACAAGGAGACAAGAAGAACAAGAGGAGTGTCAAATCAAAAAGTGATTTCCGACAAGATGGTCTTTGCAAGCGTGAAATTTTATTCTTCTCTGTGATCGCATCTTCTTCTGTTGATGTATGCACGAAGCCTAGTGTCATTTCATGCTTGATGAGACGACTAAAAAGAGATGATGTGCCTTATTAAGAACAAATGAAGGCTTCGATAGTCTTTGAAGTGTAAACAGCGTAAAAAGCGAAATGCAGTTACTCTTACATAGTAATACACTCACACACACGACACACAACGCACGCATAATAAGACAAATTACAGAAAAGATGTAATGAACTGCCCCGGACAGTAAAAAATTGAACGGCTAAATGAATTCATTTCTATTCGTCGAATAATAAATAAAAAGGCACATCTTCTTTGATGTAAATCATTTTGAGTGATGTGCATTGATTGAAGAAGTGTCGAAAGCAATCGCATTATTTATTTACTTTATTTGTGTGTGGCGTACTCACACTTATTTATATTGACGGGGTTTGGACGCACGACCTTTGTCCGTAAATGGACCTCTTGTAAATTGATATTGAATTACATTCACAGACAAATATGGACAAGAATATGTTAATTGAATGAAGTGCACAGCGTGTAATTTAGACTGGTAAGTGCATTGAAGACCGAGTATACGACGCGAGTTAAATTTTGTGTGTTCTGTTTTACAAAAATACCCTTAAATTAATTACTATTTTTATTTGCTTGCGAAAATTTACAGTAATAGTGCAGACCTTATAAAGTTAGTTCAT
>Ga0194135_10000208_pt1 | contig 34074 bp, 12 predicted proteins | sample LitLau_LLRF_2013_FD_134024 | JGI IMG/M metagenome (GOLD analysis project Ga0194135, IMG submission 134024) | Freshwater sediment microbial communities in response to fracking from North America - Little Laurel Run_MetaG_LLRF_2013 (version 2) | ecosystem: Environmental > Aquatic > Freshwater >... | reverse complement strand
CTCCATTAGTGTCCTGTATATAAATACAGATATTTTCAGCATTTCCCACTGATCCAGTGGGCAGCCACCTAGTCGTATATATCGAGTCGAGTGGCCGAAGTTCAGTGATATGTGGACTGCTGTGACGAAAATGAGAAGGCACCACCACCACCACCGACTCGCATAATAATATAACAATATTATTACGATGCAAGTTACAATAACAATAAAAGTGAGAGAGCAAACAATTATATTGTAGTAGTAGGCTAGAGTGTTTATTTTCGTTTAAAGTTTTTGATTATTGCAGTTTTTTGTCGTCGATAGAGAAAGTGGGGAATTCTAGTTGGAAGTCATTTTGTATCTGTCTCTTAAGTTAGATATTTATTATGAGGGTTTGTTTACGAAGATTCGTGTTTTATTATCGACCGTCGTCGTCGTCGTCGTCGTCATCTCTTCAAGATACGAAGATACGTTATTATTATTAGTATTACGTTGGCGAGAGGTTAAGTGTGGGTTGGGCTGAAATTGGGATTACTTCTGAGGATTTCTTTGTGGTGAACAAAATCATCTCGAGTATTCAGGTGGTGGTGAATTTGGATCGGGTTTATTGGAACTTGGAACTTTTGAAGTTGTACGTGTACGTCATACGTTATATAAAGACTTCAAAGACATGTCGTCCCCTTCAGATGTAGTTCATCAAGGGTGGCTTACCAAGTCACCACCGTCGAAGGGAATCTTCAGACATGTAAGATAAACGAATATTATTTTATCAGGAGTGGAAGAAATGGTGGGGATCATTTTGAGGGTGGGGTAAATGTTCCACAATCTGTTTTCCGATCAACCTGTCCCCTTTGACGCCGAATTTTTTCCACTCATGACCTGAAATCATTTTAGGAATTTTTTAATTTATGGTTTTTCATAATTGGCAGCGATGGCGAAGGAGGTGGTTTGTCTTGAGGAGTGGATCATTCCCCAATCAATTTGTTTTGCAGTACTTTACCGACGAATCCTGTAGGAGGTTGAAAGGCAGAGTTGATTTAGATGAATGCGAAAAGGTAACGTTGAAATGGATTGAATAATACAAAATAAAACCTAATATTTTGAGGTACCTTGAAATGTAACATTCGAATTTCTAGCTTGTGGGTCCGATTGCTGCCCAAGAGCGACATCGCTTCACGTTTCAAATTCGTACACCTAATCGAACTTACAATCTCTCGGCGGATAGTGAAGCTGAAATGTACAAATGGATCAAAGGACTGTGTCAGGTGTGTAGTTTGAAAAGTGTCGAAGAAGGAAGTACCAGTCGCGGACCTATAGGTATACAATCAAATCTATAGTGGTTCTGTATATAATACGAAGTAGTGGCACAAGTCATATAATTATTTCTTGCTTCAGTTTACAGTAAAGCTGGTGATGAAAATCAACCAAACAACAATACCTGCCAAAGAAATGAAGAAGCAACTGAAAGTGATGAAAGCAGCCCTACATTATCAAACAAAATTCCATCAGGTCCATACCAACCTTTGTCAGAGTGTTTTGCTGGGAAGCCTATTCCATTTAATGAGAAACCAGAAAGTCAAACTGCTACTTATGGAAACATTAACGTATTTGAATTTCCACCTCCACCCCAAGTCAATTGGGCTACCCATCCTAAAAAGAGGGATCATACTTGTGCTGAAAATCCTTCCAGTGATACCATAAAAGCTAATACAGCTCCAGCAAACGTTGTTGCTCCTCCTCGTCCTCCCAAGAAGAGTCCAGCACTGACTGCTATAACAGTATCTCCCCCACTACCATCTGACACTGTGGCTAACAGTGGGTGTGGAGGTGGAAAAACTCTAACTGAGACTGAAGAAACGCAAGATTCATCGTCGACTTGCTCTTCGCTTCATTCGCCTCCGGGGTCTGCTGGTGTTGTATATTGTAACACAGCAGAATTAGCTGATGCCAAAGCATCAAGACCTGTCGTTAGTGGTCCCTGTATCCCTTCTGGATCTTCTAAGTCTCCAAGTTCGAAAAATATGGGCACTCCTCCACCTGTTGTTGATCGGAATCTCAAACCTTTGAGACGAGAAACTACAGCTGCTGACACAAACTTTCGATCTCCTACTGCAAGTCGTTTTTCTACCTCTCAAAAGTTTCCGACACCGTCTTACAACAGTGGTACAATGACGTTACCATCTCGGCAGTACCGCCCCGGTGTTGTCACTGGACCATTAATTGATCGCAGTCGTAAACCATCTGAAGGTCACAGTCCGCTTACACTTGGACCTACTCCAGCTCAAGTGAAATCTCAAGGCCATTTCCAAGACAATTGGTCCGCTATGGGTGGGAGAGGAACTTTACCTTCCAGCTTACAGCGTAGAGCCGGGCCTGTTCTATCTCCAAACGACAAGCGACCAATTATCTATCATGAGTACGAACAAGCCAAAGACCCTCAAGTAACTTATCTTCAGATTGACTGCCAAACTATGCGTGGCACAGACTCCCCCAAGTTCCCTTCGAATGCAAAGAAAACTGCACATTCCGACCCAAATGACTCAGTTGAATATCGTCTTATCGATCCTGTTATGACACAAGCACTGAGAACTACGATGGAAGAACGGGAAAGGAAACTACGAAACAATTCCATCAGCAAACCATGAATGCTCTTATTTCGATTATCGGTGTTAACAAATGCTAGGTTTTTTCATACATTCAATATTGGTTTCAGTTAAAGTTATTCTTTCGTATGAAGCTCTCGAGCCTAAAAATAATTGCTCGGCCTGTGTAATACATATAGCTATTTTTCTATTATTTTTTCCGGAAGACTTGCACACATGAGTTTATTGTGGGATTTAACTTGAAAAATGAATGACTGTTTAGCAGAAACGTAATACTTGCCGTAATTTTTATACTGTATAATGATTAGAGAGGCACCTCAGCAATTTATGAGAAACAATAGAAACATGTCCAATAACTATTCAGACTTCTTTCCTTGCATTAATACTATAAAAACGAAAATAACTTTTAAGTGCATTCTTACCTTTATCATGAGCTGTGAGATCAAAATTTGCACTCGATGCATTTAACAATACGATAAAAATATGTTCGATAATCTGACTGAAGCACGAAGACATTCAAATATGGCAACTTGTACCAATGAATTTGACTTTAGCAGTACCTGGTAATTAGATAGAACAAATGAAATAACTATTGCTATGTAAGATTTACTTTCGCGCTGATTGAGAGAGAGCAATGGAGCAGTTAATAATTGAAATCTTGATACACTGTTGTAACCTAGATAGACAATCGAAATCAGAAATAAACCAACGTGATAACTCTTCGCGTGATTTCCAATCCCACTACTTTGCGCTAGTTAAAGTTAAATAAAAGTAAAATACACTGTCGCAAGACGAAAATGCAAAATCTTATACCTAGCAGAGTATGTATAATAGTCAATAATCACTGTAGAGGAAATCAGTAAAGTGCCCGCTGTCAGACAATTATTTAAACACGCAGTACTGAAAGGTATAAAATATGTTAGATCAGAAATATAGAAATAACCGATATAGTGTCTCAGTAAAGGGAGTAGCTACTTGTTTGATGTCTTCAAAAGCTATAAGCGTTTTATCTCTAATCAAGCTACGCAACAAAGCAATTATAAGGTGAATATTATAAGTAATGATACTGGCTGGTTGGACTCCTGAAGGGTTAAATTGATAATGATTCCAATAAAATTGTTTCTTGGAACAAGAATACTAACAAGTATATGCTGTAGAAACAGAGTACCATGTGCCATATTCTATTTATTAGTCTAGACCTGAACACATCGTCAGAGGTATAATTTATTGTATTAATAATGGAACATTATATTTTGTAATTAAGTGTCATTGTAAAGAAATAATATCGAGCAAGGACCATTTACAATATTTATTGTACTATCATATAGCTTGTATCAGAGTTACAGGCTGTATAACCTAGGTCAAAGTTTGGGTGGATGAATTTGAGATATTAGTCATAAAAATGTTTAAATATCAAAATCAAAGTAAGGTGTTCAATCAGGTATCAGTGGTCGAGGTAGTAGCTCTATTTAGTTTGAAGTATAAATAATCCTCCAAAGTGACATTTTTTTATTGATTGCGACGATGTATAATTCTCCTAGTTCAACCAATATCACTATTTCTACGATATGTAATCGCTATCATGCTTTGCACCACAACAAATAATTTACATGAGAAAATAATTCAGAAAGTATAGTTAATATTATTCTGTTCCTTGACAATGTCATTTATTTTTATATTTTTTCCGTTTACTAGTAATTTGTTAAGATTATTAACCAGTGAACACAATCTACGTCAGCTATAAAATTGTTTAAATATTGTTGAATTTATTAATCGCTAGTTAGCTAGTTATTAATGACACAAAAATTCCAAAATTACTAACTTCTAATTAGTAATATAATTGACTTGAAAAACTGGAGAATAGACATTGAGACTAGCTTTTCTACAAAAATACTTGCGAAAGTTGCAAATATATATTATGTTGTGTTTAGTGTAAATCAAATGCCAGACATGTCAGAGAATTAGCACCGGGATTTCCGGTTAGTTCTTATAACTATAAGAAGTACGGCAAAAGGACCAAGCAATTATTATACCACCCAGCAATCCAATTCTTCTTCAACTGTACAAGTTTCTTAGCATCGTTGCATTTTTGTATGTACAAAGACTAGTTACTGTCACTGTAAATTCTTTTTTGTCATATATATTCAGTTACAAATCTGAATTTAACTGTTAAATCTTCCCGAATTCCCGAAAATGTATTCCAGTTCAGTCATATAAATATATATATAGCCTATGCGTTAATAAGTTATTGCGTGTATTCATATTCATTCTCAATAATAATGAACCAACTGATAAAATTGATGTGTATTTGTGGTTTACTTCCATTTCTGATTGATTAAACAATAATTTAACTACAAGTACACTGCTCCACGCCCAATCCATTACTCATGTGTATTATTACAGTTTGTTAGCAAAAGTGAATGTGAAGCCATATAAACATATTACATGATTTACTGCCTCGTAATATCGTAATAACTAATAATGCTATGCATGCACCATTAGAAACTGTTCATTACATACTACTTGTAATTTCATACACTGCTCTGAATCGGATTTAGCGTTCGAATCCTGGACATTATATTATACTATACTCATATCGTCATATGTCATATATCCATTGGTCAAATGCAGCTAATCCAGAGATGACAACTACAATAACCTCTTCACAAAATTCGTGATTTTGATTTTGTTTTACGTACATTGGAAAGAAATCAATGAGAAATCATAAAGTAAATGAGACGCTGCTGAATAATAAAAACCTAGGCGGTTAGGCAATATCATCATCCCCATGGGCGATGGAGTGAAGAACAAAAAACCTTTGTAGAGACTTCCCCCGACATCGGGACAAAGGAAGAGGGAGGTTTAAATTTTTGTTGCTCACGCTTGCGCCTCTACCAGCCATATTGAGTAAGTGCTAAGAAAGACCACGAGGTTTAAGCAATTTTACCCGAAAGTACCCAAACTGGAACTTGCGGAGGCCCCTGGGATTCGAAAACCTACTTGTTGTGGTGCCTGCAGCCCCTTCTGTAGACGGAGACATTGTAAGGGGTGGAAATAATTGTACTTGCAGGAGGAGGCGATGTCGGCGAATCCTTCAGCTCCTACGAACAGGTCGCTCCCACCCAAGGAAAACGCGCTCTTCAAAAGGATTCTAGTGAGGCTTTGAATTGAATTGTTTTATTGTTATGATGATGTTTGATGTTATCGGTGCTGCTACTGAAATGAAGTGAACATTGAGCTTTTGTATTGTTGTTTTATTTGTTCACTGTTTGTTATATTGCAGAAATGTTACGAACACAAATTGTACAAGAATGGGCTCAAGTTTGCAAAACAAATACTTGGAAACCCGCTATACTCGGAACATGCAGGTAATTAGATTTTTAGGAGTAGCAATTTGGGTTTTGATTTTCTGAGTCGGATGAATTGAAATATGCATGTGACAATCAATGGCCTCTTACTTAACTACTAAGAATAACTGAAACCAAAATTTAATGGTGTTTATTTTCAGAAACTTTAGCTATGAAAGGGCTTATCTTGAATGCGCTGGGAAGAAGAGACGAAGCATACGATTACGTAAGAAGGGGACTGAGGAATGACCTTAAATCTCATACGTGTTGGCATGTATTCGGACTTCTACAGGTGGGTGGATTAAGTGAACTACAAAATTTTGATGGAAGGAGAGGTTAACGAAAATCTATTCTTGAATCTCAGAGATCGGAGCGAAAGTATGACGAAGCAATAAAGTGTTACAGAAATGCGTTGAAATGGGATCCAAGCAATGTCCAAATTTTACGAGAATTGTCAATAGTACAGATTCACATACGAGATCTAGTTGGATACAGGGTAAGCAAATATTTTTATAAACTATATTAAATCTTAATAAAATGAGACTGTGAGAAAATTGGCAAATATATTCTTTTTTGGCTTGTAGGATACTCGAAACCAGTTATTTCATCTCAAACCTGGTCAAAGAGCGTCATGGATAGGCCTGGCTATGGCTTACCATCTTCTAAAAGACTACGAGATGGCATTTAAAATTTTAGAGTCGTTTAGGATAACTTTAAATGTAAGTAATACGTGGCGTGATAGTATGCAGCTGGTTTTGAAAGCTTGATTCGATAGATATTTTTATATGTTTCAGGAACATAAAGGTTACGACTTTGAAAAAAGTGAACTGCTTTTATACATGAGTACTATTTTAGAAGAAAGTGCTGATCTCATAGCTGCTAAGAAGTTCCTCTTGGACCACGAAAATAACATTTATGATAAGTTCACGTTTTATGAAAGTACAGGTAAGAGACAGTTATTGTTCAGTATCAAATGTGAGAATTCGTGATCCCAAAAGGTCGAATGTATGTAAATTGCAGTAGCTTTAAGTCATTTTATGGTATATTTTCAGCTCGGTTACATCAAAATCTTGGAGAGTTTGCTCAAGCGGAGTCATATTTCCGAAAGCTTATTCGGATGAATCAAGAAAACGAAGCATATTATCATGGCCTTGCTCGGGCCCTGCAAATCGATAAAAGTCCAAAAGAAATGGTCAAAATGTACGAAGAAATAACTGAACAATATCCGAGAGCTTACATGCCCAAAAGACTAATATTATGCGTTACAACGGGCGAAGAAATGTTGACTTACCTGAGGCCTTTCTTAGTTAACCATTTTGAAAAGGGCACCCCTTCAGTGTTCACTGATCTGAAACATTTATATAAGGAGCCAGAGAAAGCTTCAGCTATTGAAAAGCTAGTCGAAAGTATGGCTGCATGTCTGGAGAAAACCCAAAAGTTTTTCGACGGTAAACTTTAATACAATTCAAAAAGGAGCAAATAATTTAGTATAAAATGCGTAAACTAATGTGTCAATTTTCTGGATTTTACAGAGGATAAGCAATTAGCACCTGCGTCAGCATTACTTTGGACGTATTACTTCCTTGCTCGACACTACGACTTTCTCAAAAAATGCGACGTAGCTTTACAGTGGATTGAAAAAGCCATTGAGCATACCCCCACATTAATTGAACTATTTATGTGTAAAGCCAAAATTTATAAGCACCGAAGAGAGTGGGAAACCGCTGCTGAATGGATGGATGAAGCAAGGGAGTTAGATACAGCAGATCGATTCATTAACTCGAAAAGTGCCAAGTATCTCCTTAGAGCCAACAAAGTCGAAGCTGCTGCATCCGTCTGTGCAAAATTCACAAGGGTAAATGCGACAAGAAAATTCACTTTACTAATTTTTGTTAAACTTGTTAATTTTTTGGTTGTAGGAAGGTGCTGGTCCGATGGAAAATCTAAATGAAATGCAGTGCATGTGGTTCCAAACTGAATGTGCGTTAGCATATCAAAGAAACGGTCAACTAGGAGAAGCATTGAAAAAGTGCCACGAAGTTGACAGGGTATGTTTTTAAAATGATTCTACATATTTGTGTAGTGCTGAAAATGATGTAAGCATAATATCCAATAGATCCTTCTGAGTACAATTTCTGAATGATATTAATTTGCCTGATCAAAGATATGGAGGCTTAAACTACTATTTGTGTTTTACTGGGTATATTCTCAGCTGACTTTTAATCTTTTTCCAGCACTTCACGGAAATAACGGATGACCAATACGACTTTCACAGCTATTGTTTACGAAAAATGACTCTACGATCATACATGGATCTACTTAGATTAGAGGATGGACTCAGGTCACACTCTTTTTACTTCAAAGCGGCAAGGTAAGTGTATTTTTACTATTGATAGCTTAGTACTATTAGGTAACTCATTCATTTAACTAAGCGGATGTTACTCTGAGTACAAATAGATTTTGTTTCATACTAACACTGCTAAAGTACCTAAAAGTTTTAATGAGGGCTTTACTATGCATTATATGTTAATTTTATAAACTCATCGTGTTGTTCTCAGGGTAAGCCTTACTTTTCTTTTTTGTCAAAAGCTGTTATTAGCTACGAAACGGAAGGTCGTGTTTATCTTTAATTAGTTGTTATGTAAAGACAATGAAGAGTCTCATTCCATACTAATCACAATATCGATTTTTAATTGTTTTTTAGATGTGCTATTGAGGTATATATTCACTTGTACGACCACCCATTACAAAGTCAGTCTACATCTGAGCAAATTAATCCAGGTAAGGAAACTCGACAAGTTCACACGCTTTTGCTTCCTCAGCTAGTTTTTATAAACTATAATTTACGAACTATATCTGAGATTATTTACCCTTAGCACCTTGTGTGTAAATACTTCGAATTTCTCAACTTATTATACTGCTCACAACGTTGGGATCGTATCGATTTATAACTTTCCATTATAATTGAAATTCATTAACTTCGGAAATGGGCTTGCTTATTCCGCAATGATCTTTTTAGTTTTGTTGCATTTACTGTATACTTAAATGCAGTGCATCTTCCTTAACTTTTTAAAGAGTATGATGTCATGTTAATGCAAATTACAATCAATCTAAAGCTTGGACTAATCTAAACTCAAGCTTACTTTCAATAATTATTATAACTCTTTAGGTTACAGGTTGCTAGCTTAGTGTATCAGTCGTATGGACCAGTAAGTATTATGACAATGCTAATTAAATTTAAATATGATTCAAATTTAACAGTTACAAAGTGCTCCATAAAGTAGTTCGTGACAAACTAAATCATATTATACACTAATACAAATGTGCTTCTTAATGATGAAAATGGAATGAGTAATGATGAAACCATTGTAGCACCACATGAATTTGAAATGCAGTGCTGTAAATATTTACTTGTATTTAGACTTCGGAGTCATTAGCAATTAGAAAACGTATTTCATCCGCAACAAATTTAATGGTCGATTTCCTAAATAGAGCTGTTACATCGTCAAGTATCAACGCTATGTATAGTAAGGAAACATAATTGGTCGTCTGACAGCAGGAAATCCTTTCCAACAATTCCAACATAATTGTACAACATGTATTCACTTTGAATCCGGTAAAAAATGCATTTCACAAAACCTCAGTTTGAAGTTAAAAACAATTGGTTTACATTTTCATAAAATAAACTAAAACAAAGATCTCGTGATGGCTTATTTTAAATTTTTGTAGTCTCTCAGTGCAGCTGTGAGTTGAAAAATTACTCAGATAGTCAGATGATAACCATCAAAAAGGTTGAATAATTAGTTAGTGATATTTTGTCTCGTGACATGTTATGAATATCGTCGGATGGTGACATTACAAAACCCTTTGAATGAATAGGAAAGAAGAACTACAGTATTGCAGGCAGAAGCAGAGTGGCGATATCACTCTTTGTTGTTCTTATAATTAGAAGTCATAATCTCATTCACACTCAGTCAGTTACCTATCGTAAAAGAGGGAAGCGTTTATGTTTAATGAATGAGCAGGCACTTTTAGTTTTTACCGACTCTGGGAAAAACTAAGAGTAGTAGTGATACAAAGTTATCTGTGACTTAAGTAATCCAATCAACAAACAACAGTAAGCGATTAATGCTTTTGCGTCCTATTTTAACTCCAAAAGCCTTAAAGATTTACACGAATGTGACACAAATAAGATCTATAGTTGATGCACTTGATCTGTGAACGATTCACGTCATCAACAAAATCCTGAATGTTACATTTTAATCCCAAAGTCAACCTGAAAAGAGAAGTAGAAAATTACATTCGATGGAATCGAAAAGCGACATGATTAATGCTGTATCAACTCTCACAATTGTATGAAATGTGTTCTATCGCATTGCGCTAAGAATGCCTCAGTGATTTTTAATTGACAAGCCAGTTTGGACAAACTCAATAGGACAAAGTGTGATTCCTGTGAGTCCTTCTTTGGGATGCGTTGATGCGTAAGGTACCATTATGCCAATGACAATGCTGATTTTTATTCAAGATATTTCCAATGTTTGAGTGAAATTGATAGAAATAGAACGGGATCTAGGATTTTAGCTAACTCAATTGGCAGATAATGCTTATCAAAATTCGTAATGGTAGCAGCAGCCAATTTATGTTAAATAGATTATGAGTTGATGAATTATAAATGTTTAAATGATGCAAGCGGAACAAATTATAAGGTAGCATATGTCATATTTGAAGTGTTGCGATTTAATTCCTGACAAACTTTTTTGGAGGTTGTCGAATGCCATGAGTGTGCTACTGTAAAACGAGAATTCAGAATAAGTAGATCGTTGTTAGATTCTTAAGATAGTGAATATAGTTTATAGCTTGGTAGTCGCTTACAAGTAAATTTGTTGCAAGCTTAGCAGTAATATACTAAACTATAAATGAGAACAAAAACGAACTTGGGATTTGTGTACAAATATGCATACGGATGAAGTTGTAGTATGTGGGTCTTTCGTCTTCCGTCGTATTGTTTGAAGCATTTACACATAGTGTTACATAATACGCGTAAATCATAAAAATATACCTGTTTATGTGGAGTGTGAGCAACATTATAACCAGACAGGGATATAAAAGGTAATTGTTGTATTTACCTATTAGTTCAGTAGACAATATTTTGCAAAGATGGAAAGAAGCAGGGTGGAGGTACCACGCCTTGCTTATACCCAGAGGATTCCACACAGAAAGGGAATTCAATCTTATTAGTATTATTACTACAGTGCAATGAGTGCACCTTCAGATCAAATCATTCTCATAATGCTTTGCTGAAGTTGCTTTCTGACCCATTTTAAGCCAACTAATCGCACAAGTTTACTTAACTCTTCTGTGGGGAGACGTGGAATGAAAATGCAAGTCCAACATTTTACTTATTGAGATGTAAGCCAGTCTCTGGGCGAGCAAAATGATTCAATTCTGATCTTTCAATCTCGCTTCAATAATAACACATAGTTATGTTGTTTGTTCTCCAATTATGATAGCTCTGTAATGATATGATTAGAGAGTAAAGTATGAACGCATGCTGCCACCATAACAAATTGCTCCATAATGCTTCGTGAAATAATCTGACAAGATGATGAATAACGTCGGCTTTGAATTTTATTACAATTCTTTCTGACTCCTACTTCATTCAGTATTATTTAATTCATAAACAGTATTTTAAGTTATTTAGGTAACGTCTTAGGTGTAAAATCGGAAAACTTCCACCGTGTCTCAATTTGGGTGTGGATATACCGTGAATAACTTTTTCTCTGTAAAATACATGATATATCTATATTTCGATTACTTTATACATAGAGTCACAAGACAATTTCAAGGTTTCTGTCTCTAGTGAAGTACTGGTATAGCCATGTTGTCAATTTTATCACGTAATTGAGCACACTTCATACAATAATGTTATATTGTTACTTCACTTGTCCTTAGCAGCAAAGCTGCAAAATGAATTCAACTGTTGCAAATAAAAATAATGGCATTTCTTAAATCCTAGAAGAACTGTGACGACTGTACCATCATCAGGAAGGGCTTTGTGGTTTAAAACATACATTTGGTAAAAACGAAAACTTACTAAAACTTAACCATCTAAGAAATGAAATTCAATTTCGTCATCTCATCTCCAATACTATTAATCATATGGCATCTGATCAGTTCCATCACAACATATCAACATATCAACATAACTCATGAAACACTTAACATTGATTTGGCGTGCCACTAACTCGCGATATCCGTTGAGAATCCATTTCTTCATATTTTTACAACTTGCTACCAATTAATTTTGGTAATCACTTTAGAGTAGTTGAGAAGAAAAATTGAAGGATAATGTAGCAATGTATCTAACGGAACAATGATGATCGTGGATTCGTGACAGAACAACTACAGAGCCTTTAGTGACAGGCCAAGCCTGTGCCTCAGGCTAAATTACATTTCTCAGGTCAAAACAACATTCAGCGAAGTTCCTATGACAAAACAAGTTAAACAAAGTAAAGAGTCTTAATTATTTTTTGTGATGATTCTCAGCGTTGTAGCTCTCTTATGTCTTTATGGCGATAAACTCATTAAGGTTGGTGGGCTTTTAGCTTAGCACTTCGTGTGAGACGGAGATATAACGATCTAAGTAAACGCGTACCTTCCGTACTTAATACACGTGCACTTCAGGATAACCATCAACTTATTTTTATCACAACACTTCCTTCCCATTTTCGTTTTCTTTCTTGAATAACACTATTAACACTTAAGATCTTTTTCTGTCGCGCAACTGCAGGAAGATAATCGTTCTCACTTTTAAAATGCTACGTGGATTCTACGTGAAATGCCGGATAAAAGTATGACTATCTCGTAATTAAAACAATCACACAATTATCCACACTATGTTCAAGAAACCGTATAGGATCACAGATCTTAACTTTAAAGCTGTAGTGCTGAATCTGGATGGAGTGTGGATTTTGAAATAAAATACACTCGAACAAAATTGTGTAGTATTACAAACGAATCTTGTAGCTAAATCCGCCAGGTCCTCCTCTTTGGAAAGAATAGAAACTTCCGTCGTTTGTTAAAACAGTCTTAGGTTTTCCATCTGTAGACTCTGCAGCTCCAGTGTTCTCAGGTGATCCTGGGGCTTGGCTTGGTCCAGCTTTGAAAATTGACCTGGTGGTAACTGCTTCCGATTCCGTATTGTATTGTGGAACAGGCTCTCTGCAATTAGCATTAAGACATATTTTAAATTTCCTATATGTGTAACCTTTTTGTTCGTTGGGTGTTCCACCATTCACGTTTACTTAGAAGAATGCTGCGAAATATTTATACTGTCATGCTAACATGTATTTGTTTCGTTTTGAATGAAGAGTGAAGTTACATCACATCAGAGTATAACACACCATTATCAACTAACACATGAGCTAGCTCAATAGAGCCCTGATTCTAATTGTCTTCTTGTCTGTCAGTAGTCATTAAACATTAGTCAGACTTTCGATACTCAACTGTGAAGACTGGTCTTTTCGTCTTGGTCACTTTGATGATTAGATTACTATGTGCTGTTATTACTTCACTATATAGTCGCATGTGACGCTCAATTGCTGTATACTTAGGTACAAATAACACTTGATTGATATCAGTACTACGATTCCCACTGGTTATTTCAGGTAATTGCGATATTGTGTTACATCCTTATAAAAAGACCGATAGGATGCAGGATGTAGTCATTAAGTCAACAGGTTTCGACACTGAGATTTCGACCCATTTCACATTTACTACAAGGAAATCATCAAAGTAGGCACTCCAGGTTAATTAATTACAGGGTTTTTATTAGTGGTCTTGAGACAAATTTGATTAAGGGAGCTTAAAAATTAATCAAAAGAGCCGTCATACGCTGAGTCAACATTCAATGCTGTTACGAAGGGTACCTTCAAAAGTCACTTTGTTTTGTTCAAAGGGAAAATAGATGATCGAAAAAATGTTAACATGATTGACCCACCAGCAAAATTACTCCTCGAAATTCTTTAGTTGAACCTGCAGCTTCGTAAAGTTAATGGACTAGTTCAGTCGAAGGAACTATAAAGTAAGGTGGAGTCATTCACTTTCATGAACACATTGTTACTAGTTGTTACGTAAACTTTCAAGCATACGCTGAAAATAAACAGCATAGCTAAGAGCTAAGGTTAATTGGAAGAGACTTTACATTCTTTGAAAAGAGTCCATTTACAGTCTGAACAAGTTTAAAAGTCATAACTAGTATAAAATGATGTGGAGGCCAGAAGGGATTTACTTTTCTTGCGATGTTAGACAATAATAAAATGACGAATGGGTTCTTTGTAGATATTTGGTATGATTATGAAATTAGGTTCACTCACAACTTTGAAGGCCGTGTAGGCAATATAGAGCAAACATAATATTAGATTAACTCTGTCTACTCAAATTCAAACGTTGTGAATTTAGTATACTTCTTCGAACTCAATATTATATGGCATGCGAAAAAACGGCATTTGTTTTCTGAAGCTGCTTGGGAATTAGAAAAGTCATAATCATAAACGCCATAATTTAGTATATAGCTTCTTGTTTCTCACCAAATCACATTCTGGGTGACAGGACAGTATTAAAGATACTCTTATAAAAGTGGACTATTCGACTATTAATCGAACAAGATAATTTGCGTATGAACGGAAGGTTTTTCTCACCTGTAGCTCCCATAAACATTTTGTTGAATGGGTTCTCCTGGCTGCTGCAACTGTGGAAGGAATTGATTGACTTGTGAATTAAATGGGCTTGTTGGTTGTTGCTGTGCGTTGTTCCCAGCAGACCGACCTTGTCCCCCTGTGAAATAAGGCTGATCCTGGGTTTTCGCAAAAATGTATTCCGTTGGGGGTCGTCGATTGATAGAGTTTTGATTCCCATAGAACCGACCCTGGTCTGGATCGATACCAGATTGAGATTGGTAGAAATTATTGGTCTGCGGATGCTGAACTTGTGACTGGTCGAAAGGTTGATAGTATTGCGAAATGGGGGAGTAATATCCATTGATTTGTGGACGGTTAGGTTGTTGTTGGTAAAGAGCAGGTGGTTGAAAGTTATAAATTGGCCCACTCTGTCTCACTTCGCCCGGAAACAATACTTTCGATCGTTCTTGTTCTTGATTGCTTTGTGGACCAAATGCAGGTCTAAATACCGAGTTAGTGGGGAAGTTAAGATTTTGCGGTGGACTTGCATGATTGTACAAATGTGGTTGACGCTGACTGGTAGCAGGGAATGATTTAGGTGATTGAAGTTCGATTATTTGGTGTTGCTGAAGGGGTCTTTGTTGTTGTGGTTGTGGCTGTCCACCTCCATTATTATTGTTATTATTATTAGGACGATTGTAATAAGTTGGAGTTACTTTGTCCTGGAAGCTATTAGCATGGTTGTACAGTCCCTGGCCTTGATTATTGCTCAGGTGATTTCGATTGAGATTGTTGATATAAATCACTGGTGACTCCTGCTCTGGTGGTGGTTGGGATGGGTGAACTATTGGATTTCCATTGGAGTCATAGTTCTTAAGGAGAGTGTGCTTAATTGTTGTCTTTTGTTTTTTAGGAGCCACTGTGTTGTAGATAGCATCGTATTTTGGAGTATTGTAATAAAACGATTTGGCCGGAACGCCGGTTGTTTTCGATTTATGATATTGAAGAACTGTAGGAGGCTCATTTTCGTCGATAATTCTCGAGGGGTAACCTCTTTCGTCAAAAGGCGGGCGTGGTGTTGCTGCATACTCATATTCTATTTCTCGCTCTGCATTCAATTCCGCCAGAGATTTCAACTGACCTCGCACGTACAAGAATTGATTTAGAGGTTTTTTCGTTGTCGATCCAAGTGTGTTCGTAGGAATGAGCGTAATTCCACGAGGAGGGCTGATGAGAGGACTTTGAGAGACAGGTGAAATGGGGTAAGCTGGGATTCCATTTGGAATAATGGGATTCTGGTCTCCATTTTCTTCTGATTCGTATTTACTTCCAAAAAGTTCTTTTTTGCCTGGTCGTTGCTTTCTCTTCTTGTATGGACTTTCTGTACGATATGGAAATGGTGTAGACACAATAGGTAGATCAGCTTCTTCACTGTCGTCTGGTGGATTTGTAATAGGAAACTTGGGTTTCTTCCCATTCGGCCTTTGCGGTCGTTTCCCAAAGTACGCAGATAGCCCTGTTGTAGGGGGAAGCGTGGGTTTTACAGTTTTATTGTACACTGTGTAAAAATCCTTTGGAGGAGGAACCACAAGTCCAGGAGCAAATGGACCCGGTGGAACTAGTGTAGAATTGTCATCTTGGTAGTCAAAGTCGTACGGTGGTGGAAGGAAAATTGACGGGTCGTCTGTTTCGTTGTCGTTAGGATTCAATACTAACGGTGGAAGCAGAGGGTAGCCTGGTGGTGGTCCGCCACTAATATTAGGGTTAAAGCCGGGTGGGGGTGGTAAGAAATGTGGGGGAAAACTGCCGTTTCGATTTCCTTGTGGAGGGAAAGGAAAGAAAGGTGGAGGTGGAAATGTGTTATTTCCTCTTATGCCACCTGGACCTGGACCAGGTCTAAATGGAGGGAAGGGTCCTGGGAAGCTTCCGTTTAACTTTCCAGCTCCAGGTCCATATCCCCCTCCAGGGGGCCCATATCCTCCTTGTCCATATCCTCCTTGTCCATACCCTCCTTGTCCTGGCGGACCAGGGTATAATGGCCTAGAATTATTTCCAAGGGGGAAAGGTGGAGGACCAAAGTATTCTGGAGGAATGGTTCCATTAGGAAACAGTGGGATCATTCCTGGTGGAGGAAGACGACTTGGGTCAAAAGATTCATTAAACGCTCCCGGTGGCGGATAAGGGAGTCCGAATGGAGGAAGAGGTCCTAGGAAAACTGGTGGTCCAGTGTCGTTTATGAAGACTGGGAAAGGAGGTGGATTGTTGGAGTCGAGAGCAATTTTAAGTGGAGGTCTGTTTCCTCGCTGATAGTTGTCAATAGGTTTCCAATGCTCTCGAAGTGAAGCATCTAAATCTCCTCCTTTGAGTACAAGGAGATGGCCATCAGACAGCCAAATGTCATTTTCTTTTACGTTTCCTAAAGTGTACTGATTGTCACTGGCAAAATCATCACTTGGAGCGTAAGAAATAACTCCTGGGGCTTTAGAAGGTTTGACCTCAAAGAATTTATCGATTAAAGCGTACTTCCCATCATCTGATCCAATCTCTAAAGCCAAGTTTTTGTCCCCACCTCCTGATGATGAGGAATTTCCCTTCCCACTTCCTGCTCCTAAATCTTCTTCTGACACTTTTGTTGCGACTGGTGGCTTCGCTTTATTGGGACGCTTAACTTTTCTTCTTCTCCCAGACTTAACTTTTAATTGTTTTGTGGCTGGTGTTAATTCGGGATACTCCACTGTCTCTTGTTGGGACTGAACTGGATATTGAATCTGTTGAGCCTGTTGAGGAGCTGATCTTAAACGAGAGCGATTTCTTCTAAGAGCTTTTGGTATTTTAGGAGCTGAAGTTGAAGAATATGATTTTGGCTCAACAGTCTCTTCGGTATAACTATTCACATGGTTTGTTACTGGATAAAGTTCAGTCTTAGATTCCACTTGACTTCTCGGAGAAGTTTGTGGGTATATGCTGTCTTTACTGCGACCTGTAAGTCTTCTTCTGTATATGAGTGTGTGACTCCCAGTGAGGCCCCTGTCTGTTATATTTCTTATTTGCAAAGATGAGACATTGGGCAGGGACAGGTTTAATGTGTACACCAAGATGAACGCTAGTCCTGTAAGACTCCTCATGATTCCTATAAAATTCCGAATAATATTTTTCGAGCTTTACATCTCTCACTGGTTTCTCTCGCACTGATTGGCAAAATGTGTTTACTACTGTCTACGAAATAGAACTAACTTACAGACTTGAAAAATAATACGAATCCACTAAATCCCTTAGATAATTCACTAAACTAAATACGCTAATGAGTATAACGAGGCAAATATGATAATTAAAAGAGAAGAGAATTAATGGAAACAATCTAATTGAGTTTAAGGGCATCTAATCTTATGCTAATAGTCTAATAAGTGGACTGTCAGAAAAATTCCCATAGTTTGATAAATATTCGTAAACTGGCTGGCTGCATGTGTGAATCAGGTTCGTCATAAAATAAAAACTCTTTTAGAATTCGCTTACTCAGTGAAGGTGAAAACATGGAACAGGTTTAGCTCTTTAGCGGTTATTTTCTCAGCAATAATCATAAGTTCATTAAACTGGTTTCAACCTCATCATACGTGAGGAATCAAGTGGCCCTTATGGAATTTTACTTCCTGGTAAAAAGCGTCGAATGTATAGTCGTGTGATGAACTGTTGTTAATACTTTAATATACAACGAACGAGTGATGATATAATCTACAAAAATCTAATACGTGAGACATATTCCTGCATAACCACAGCCCATACGTTGTAGACACTACATTTATGTATGTGCACGAAAGGTTTTTTTCTGACAAAAGATATATCTTAATGACAAGATTGAGTCCTTAATAATACAATTCTGATACATGGGGAAGTAGTTTATACATGTTAAACTACAGACGACAAGGAATAGTAATAATATAATCCATACCTAGAGGACTGTTGATGATGAAGGTCCTAGTCCAAGAATATTGCTAATAAGAATAACTTAAATCCCTCATGTGGAACGAGGAAATTATTTAAAATCTTAATTGATAGAAAGTTATTTTCAATCCTGCTGGGTTGTTGGTTCGGATCCGATGCTTCATTTGTCTACACCGCACTTTAATCTGTATAATATATCTGTCACAATTAAGACTGCAATGAGATGAGCATTGTAGTGATTCTAATCAACTTTTGACTGTTATCCAACTTAGAAACCACTTTCGTCAAAATACTTCTTAATTAAACTCAGTTTAATGTATTATTCAACACAAGGGGGCACACCCTTTTTCACAAATTAAATTGTATATCCGCTTCGTAAAGTAATAGCATTTATGGCTCCTCCGGTTGATATTCGCATAAATGCATTAAATTCACTGTGTATTCTCTCGCAACAAATTTTAACAGAAAGAACGCTTACATTTGATAGATACTTAGATCCAATTTTATCAATTTTCCGAGAAATTATCTTGGAACAAACTGATTGCACTCACATAAACTTGGTTTATTAGTCTTTGTTGAGACTACATTTTGGAAACTCCGAAGCATCCAAAACGAAATCAAAGTTCCACAAGAGAACAAAATTGTGGAGTGAGGTGAAGTTTGTAATCGATATAATTAAGAGAGGCTTCAAGTAATCATGTTTTCAATTGTTTTCTGACGGTCTTGACAGAAGTTGTTTCCGAACTGTAGGACAATAACTAACTGGCATGTTGTTGCGTGAGTGTAGAGCAGAAAAGACAATGATGGGGAGCTGAACTAAAGGTAGTAGTAAATAGTAGTGTGGAGTTGTGGAGGTAGTTGATGTGCACTTATTATTATGAGACTATTTGGCATGCAGGTAAGGCATCTAGACACGAGTTTGCACTGCTTTGCTTTGTATATTTGTTAGTGGTGTGGTAAAAAGGCAGGGGAACTGTTTCTTGGCTTAAACACTGAGTTTACCTTGCCTTCCTTCCTCGAACTACATTATCATCATTGTAACAGTTCACATTATTGTCAATCTCTATAAAGCAATCGGAATAGCATTGTTACTAGAGACTGGTATCATATCGTGCTAAGGGACAAAGCAGCACTTCTTTTGTGGTTTTTAATGCTCCAAGATAAACAAAACAGGTCAGTTTTAAGCCTCACTCTCTGTTAAGATTTGTAAATAATAGTTATACGAGTACGAGTGATGTGAGAAAAACAAAAGATTTACATAAACTTGGAGACAAGGATAAGAATAAAGATGCGAGAATTGTATGAGGTATTTCTCAATTTTTATTTAACTGCAGAGTCTTAAATGACCCTCATGTTCAGTCGCTTGCATTGTGTGTCATTATTTTTAACTATCCAAAGACACCCCTGATATCGCTATTGTCCGGTAGGACAGACAGAATATGCATACGTAATCTGAACTTGGGACAACAAATTAAGTAATAATAATGAAAAAATAAGCTTAAACTTAAAAAGATACAAAGAAGAGTTGATTAACTAACCGCATCAGAATGAATCAACTGATTAGACTATACAAGTACTCTACACGAGTAATATCGTATATAGGAAAATGAAATGTAATTACCATCGATCTCACCCACTCATCTAATTGGTTATTACATGGTTGAAACTACTGCACGTATGTAAGAAATAACATGTAATCAGAAAGGCGGCACACACAGACATTTCTTCGACTGATTGATCAAAGTGGATTAGCGCTAATAAGGGTAATAATACAAGCGATATATTCCATTGTAAAGACACTCGTCCTGCTTTATGCTTTTCAAAGCCTTGCATAGATTCAAGCAATTTATTACTGATCCAATAAATCAGTAGGGACACAAAAGAGGATATATATGACTTGTGAGCCTTATAGGTCCACCTGTGCCTTCGCTAATAATAAAGCAAAATGGAATAATTGAAAGGGTACAAATAAATGCATTACATTTTGGGCATGGTGAACTACCTGTTGCACAGACCAGGACTTCAATCACTTCATTGATGTGATGGCTAGTTGTCAATCAAATGTAGTAAGGAGGTGTAACCTTGTTGCTTCGTAATTGTATCATATATGTAGCAGCAAGAGACGGAATGTGACTAACTTGTGCGTATGTGGGGCATAATGAGTGGTTTCATATTCTCTCTAAGAATGTGGATGTGATGAATCCTTGCCTCATTGTTTTGTAGGAGGATTGTTTTAATCGTTACTGTGTAATTTGGTTTAACGGTTGTGACATGGGTACATTTTAAGATCGGATAAAGTGGCTAGAATTTGTCTTCTCAAAAATAAATTTATGCAAATGTGTTTGCTGGAACTAATTTTCCGAAGGTTAGAGAGAGGAGAGAATCAGATTTGTCTTGGCAGATTTTAAGTGTTTCTTCTAGCAATTTTAAAAAAGACAAATGGATGTAGATGTAACAATGTCGAAGCTGACTTTGTGCTGGGTGTCTCTCTTGGGCCTAAGAAGCTCAAGTAAGCCGAAATCGTTCAGTCGAAAGGGCCTTGTCCTTAATACTTCATTATTCTTTGCATGAAACTTTCTTTATAATATTGTCTTGTATCCAGTGATCACGTAAACTTCTTTATCATCGCATTGCCACGCTCCACCTTCATTCTCGTCCCATCATGATAGATATAGTAGAGAGCACAAATATTGTGCTTCACCCAATTTATCGCACTTGCAGATCAAAGGAAGGGTTAAATAAACTTTTGCTTCAGGAAAGACACACAACAAATATAAATATTATTATCACTTGGACATTATTATATCGCACATAATAGATTTGGAGTTGTCCCTTCAAGTCCACTCGGTTCGTTGGTCGTATAATGTATAATTGTAGAGTGGAATTCATTCATAATAATAATCTATTGAGTGCTCAAGGTTTATTTAATCGTTCAGAACGGTCATGCATCACCCATCCCATTGATTTCTTGAATTACGAATAAGATAATGATTTCAAATTTTATTTTTCATCTCTATTCAATCAGCACTTTTATTATCAGCCAAACGGCACCTTCACCTTGCTATTATTAAAGGCAACAGCGGTGGTGAGCACACAGCACAATATTCTTCAGTCCATTTTGGCCGAGGAGGATTTACGAGTTGCAAAGAGATTGCCAAATATTCAAGTTGTGTACGTATCGGACGGAAAATTATTATTATTATTATTATGAAGGTGGCTTGAACTGACTTGCTCTAATTTAGAGTTTCTTTAGATTTAATATAATATATTTCAAATTAGGAGTAATGATCGTTATTCTAAGCTTGTCAAATAAGCTGATCGATGAAACACACATGACACAAGTGATATGGGTGCATATGGGTGTGGAGAACTGGTAGTAGTTAATTGTAGTTACAGTTCTAATTCTTAATCTTTTGATATTTAATGGCACATTTATTCTGGTACAGACAGGCACACATTTTATGTGTGTGGCTTTGATCAAATATTAATTTGCATTGGTCGTTTTATAGCTTGTACTGTACTTTGTATTTTAGTTATTGCACTTAAATGTTAAAGACTGTGTGATAGTGAGTATGCAAATATTACACTAAATTAATTTTCGATCGTAAATTTTTCACGATTTAAGAGGAGCCACAGCCCAAACTATCGCACAACGTCAAAAGAACTACAAGCGAAGTATAAAATAGTTCGATGGCTAATGGTGGTAGTTTATTCGCCAAAGAAATTCCGTCAGATTTTCAGCAGGTTTCTTGTCTCTCATTACGAAAACATTGAGATGAACTGAAGCAACAACTAAACATAATATTATTTGTGAAAGAGAAACTGTTTTGAAAAAATGTGGTGGTAGGAGCTTACGGAATATAGTAAGAATGTATGCAAGCACCGATTAGTAGGAAAAATTATAATCATTAAGGTATAATGTCTTGTTCTTGAACTGACAAGAGCTGATGATGAGTATGGAGCTCATCATCACTTAGGTGCATCTGTAATTATCGCCAATAAAGAATTCCTAATCATGAGCGTGAAGATGTGTTGAAGTGAACTGAAAGTAATGTTTTTAATGATACACATGGAAACTCGTCCTTCTGTCATAAACGCAACGGTTTAATTGATAGACGTCTAATGATTTCATCCATATTGAGTTGGCTGCTTACTTTTGGTTTACCATCCAGTGTAACACAAGAACAACAGTCAAAATCTCATTACTCATTCACTTAAAAAGTATTAATTTGTCTTTTTCATTATTCGACAACAACTGGCATAATTATAACATGATCTCTGAAGCATGCCTTACGCTTTGTACAAATGAAGGCGAGGAATTGGATGAGAAAATTAAGGGTTGCTGTGCACGAGTCTTCTGATGAATTCTTCTGTTGTTAGTTGTTAAATCCGTCGGTGGCCTTGCATCAAACTTTATCGAGAAATAATTGGAAGTGACTTCGTTTTAGGAAGCTTGCTTCTACAAGAACTTATAATTCAACCTGAATTTTGAATACTGACGAATGATTACGCTCCTGCTGATAATGCAATTCAAAAGATTTAATCCTTACGTTGTTGTCATTAAGATCATTCAGGCGAGATAATTAGAAGACCTGGCTGCACCTTTCATTCAATAATTAGTTTGTGTTGGCCCTAGTATCTATTGTATTTCATTAATTTTTTCATTAAGACTATTGAGAGGATTTTGAATTGTGTTATAATCAAGAAGGATTTGTCTGTGAAGTGAATAGTGAAACAGAAGAATCTTAAAATGGTAGACGAGAACTTGATGAGTAGTGTTTAATGGGTTATATAGGTATTCCGCAATATAACACAAGGTGAATTAATTAATGCACGAGGTGGGCTGCCAGGAATGCACCTAAAACTGTGGATTATTTTTTATTATATGCATTTAGATTTAGAGCTTATGAGAGGCTACATACTATTATTAAATGTACATGCATATACATAAACTGTAATTAATAATATGTGCGACTGCCCACACCTTCCTTCCTTAAGACGTGAGTTGATACAATTCTTGTGTTACATTTGATGTGCACAAAAAGACTTGTAATTGGAGAGGTGATTGCGGATTGTTTCGCATTATGGCTTCCTGTGGCGATACACTCAACTCAGGCAAGTGGAATACCAGCAACATGTTCATTAGAATCACTACGTATGATCACTTTGCTTTCATTATTAACATAAGCTCTCTGAGATCTTGAAATGAAACGACACATTAGCATTTCTATGTTGAGTTCATGCTGTGTGGCTCTTGATAGGAAATGATATGTATTTGTAACGACTATTAAATATGCAAGTTGCTGTGTGCTTCTGACTGGGTGTGCGATACAGAGCAATGAAATAAATTTATTAATTTGTTTTCTTCTGCAATTCATTGAGTAAATGTAGCCAAGCAAATAAGTCCTGTTAAGAGTCCCTTATTATTATTATTATTATTATTGTTGCTACTATATACCCTGTAATTGTGGGCCAATAAAAATAATGAATGCTCTAGAGAAGGGCCACATTAAATTTATTTGACTGGTGCTGTGCAGAACTTGATTGAGACTGCTCTCAATCTGATACTGATATATATATATATATACATGCAATTCGGATATAAAAACTTCTATTTGTTGTGTAACAACTTAATGGTTGTAGATTTAATCATCATCGGCATTAAATCTCTAGGTTGCTGTTTTGGGATGCTGAAACTCACTTAGCTAAATGTCACGACGATGATATGATCTTTTTGTCGCAAACGGCAGTGGGCAGAAATGGACCATTGTTGCTGAATGGCATCAATCCATGTATACGAAACATAATCGACAGTTCGTTTTCAATGAGGGAAAGCACGTCGTCCTATAAAAAGAAATGTGTGGATTACTGTGGAAGTAGGGACAACGTAGCATACATCAATCTTCATAGAGCAAAAAAACGAAATATCAAATTCTAAAGAAGTGTTTAGTGTTGACATCCGGAAGTGTCTCTTTTTTAGACTTAACGCGATAAGACGATAAGAGTCTGCTTAGAGAGCAGGTATATTTTGTTATTATGCAGAACTAGCAACAAACCCTCGGGGGGTTGGATCAAATGACGAATGAGCATTTATGCATGAAAAGAAACAATGGGAAAAACAAAAAATTATCCTAAAACGTGGATTTGGTCTTCTTTTGCAGTTCTCACCTGCATTAATTTTCTCCTTGACTATAATAGGAAGTTTGAATGATACAGATTTCGAGAACCAAGTTGAGTGACTATCGCGAGTTTCACTAAAAGATCGCGTATAATCCTGAGATGTGAAGGACACTATTCACATCAGCCAACTTCCATTACAATGGACACTACGAATCTCTCGTTATTATTATTTTTTTAAAAGGAGGTGTAAGCTAGTTTAGCTAGTGTATCAAACCAGGAAGGATGGATTATGTCTCATGTGTAGACACGTAAGCCTACTTCGTACGTGCATAAGGATTCAGTGTCACTGGTTTAGACTTGTGAGTCAGCAGAGCAGCAGTCATTCGTATGTTCTTCATCATAAAACAACACTTTCAATCTAACAACACAATGTTTCTCTTAGATCAAAACGCAATTGGTGCTACTATTTATTTTTGAAAGCTATCGAAATTCTTCTTCATGAATGATGATCGTTTGCTTTGTTTAGATTTCGATTCCAATTTCTTTCCATAATAGTCGCTTTTATGCTAAACAATGGAACTCTTGCAGTTTCAAATGCCTGAACTGAATAAATAAAAGTATTGTAATTTGTGGACTAACATAGAGTCTCTTTCTTTTATAGAAAACCTTACGCCCGCAGAACTGAAGAAATTGAAAAATAAACAGAGGAAGGCGAAAAAGAAAGCAGAATTGGAGCAGCAGGTAATTATGAACTAGAGGAACCTAGAGACTGAAACTATTGATCCAATTTATCGTCGGTGGAAGTGGCGAGAAAGTTTGATGAAGCATGTAGCTAAATGAAATGTTTTTATAGGCGGCTGCTGCAATTGCTGAAAAGAAAGAGCACCACGCCAAATCGAAACAGAATTCAGCAGAAGATGCTGAAAGTCATCCACCTCCGTCGGAAGAACTCCTTCCAGAGAAATTAGCGTCAGCTTCTGAACCTCTGCAAGTTGCCGTGAGATTTCTCCTACCGTTACAGACTCTTGCTGCAGATCAAATCGACACTCACCTATTAGCATATGAAATATATAGTCGTAAAGGTACGTGTCATTTTGTTTTGATGGCCCTCATTATTCCATCATGTGGTTGTTATTAATTGCTAATTGGATCATTTTATTCCCGCAGATAAGCCATTACTCATGTTGCAGAGCATAAAGAGAGCACTCAAACTCGATCCCGAGCATCCTAAGCTTAAGAAATTCTTAAAACAATTTCATGAAGCGATGGAAGATAGGTGAGTAGAGATATTTGCTAGATATTTTACTACCTTAGTGTGACTGTAACAGATAAATCTGTGGATGCCAAATGCGGTCAAGCAATGCTAATGAGCGGTGTTTATGTATTGACAGGTTAAGCAGCCTACCAGAACCACTACCCAAATTCATGAATCAAGAAATGTGTAAAATATATGGATGATATATTTATTAATTATAGAATTGCATAATGTGTAAATACTTCTTATTACAATGCCCTTCTACACAATTTGAGTAGACTGTACTTAACAAAAAAGCATACAGTAAACTTGTGTATATAAAAGAATGCATGCATGAAATTCATGACTATTTCTACAAATTCAGCAAAGACACGTCAAAACTGAATACAACATTGCATATAAATGATTCACAACAGTTTAAATACAACCCTAAAATAAACGAAATTTATAGTAAAAGAGTCACATGTGTCAGTTTAAAAATATTGATTTATAAAATTCAGCAGTCCATTTCTTACTCAAATAGTGTACACAATCTCTTCAAATTCAAAACTACACTTATTTTATCTTAAACTATGTAACATTGCATATATATTGTTCGAATTGGAAGGTACCCGTTGAAAGACAAGTCCCTTTGATTCACTCCAACCGATTGTAATTATTACAAGAACTTTCAGATCTAACAGAGTGGTAATAGTTCATCTGCTGTTTCTACTCTAGTTTGTGCTAATCCACAGAAAGTTACGGAGAAATAGGTCTTGAGCAAAGATAATTGAAACTGTCAGTTTAAAAGGAATGATGGAATTAATCAATTAATTATTACATGTCGTTGTGTTGAACAGGTTTTAATTTATTTGTGAAAATTTAAAATATTCAAAAGTGTCGTCAGTCACACGAGTAATAATGGTGTGCGTTTACGTAAACCAAGAATACTGACACATATGAAGTTCTCCTGCATACGAATTAAATCTATGGCACTCAGTTCAACATTAAAATAACAGAGAAGAAAAGTAGTATCAATTATTCTCCTAACGTTGCCCTTATTGAGACTCAATTGAGAATGTGGCGTTTAATGAGTGACAAATCAGAAGAGCATTGATCACTGGAATTGCATTTGTGTTGCCTAAAAATCTTATATCGTCGCTTTAAATGATTTATGTTAAGTCTTGGATCTCAATATCTGCCGGCTTAAAACAATTCTTGATGGGACTAAATTTTTGCATGTTGGGAGTGGACGGAGTAGTAAGATGACGACGGTTATAGAAGGCGGTTATTAATTCTAAGACGTAGGAGAAAATTGGAGGAACGTTTCATTCGAAACTCTTTAAACTATACTCTACATAGGACAGAAGTCGAAGGCTTAGAGCATCGCTGCATTATGTCATAGATGACTCATTGGTTACTCCATTCTTGGCTTCCTTTGCACACTTTCCATTGCCATTCTGTTGCTTCTCTTTTGTGCAAATGATTTCCTTGTCTTCCATCTCCACGGAATTTGTGTACTGGTGCTTTAGCTGGCTATTGAGACCATTTGTTGACTTTTCAAGCTCACCTCCTTTCAGACCAAAAGTGTCCACCTATTTACACAGAGAAACAATGAAATTTATTTTAGTTCACGGACAATAATAAGTAATTAATTAATTGTGCAACGATCGGCCACACCAACAAACTATTCATACCTTTTGAATGCCATTTGTAGGCGCTGTCTTTTCTCTGTTGACGTACGAATTCTTAACTACGTACATAACTCCACCGAAGATTAGCAGACCTCCGATAATGAATAAAATGTACGAAAGAGCTGCCTCCGCAACTTCTGGCATATTTATGGCTTGTCTAATAAGACCGAGTACAACAGGTGGCAGCGAGTCGATTCCCTGTATCAAGCATAAGTATATTTTAAATGATTAGTAATGACTATTAATTATCCTGAAGTAATGTATCCTTACGTCTTCAAACCAAACAACTGGAATAAGCATGTTAGTCAAGTTGGCAGTTTGTGGAATTTGATCGATCTTTGTCATCTGAACGTTAATTTGAACTCGTCCTTTCGCTTGCATGGCTAATCCAAGTTTCTGGAAGAGAATTAGAGGTTAATCGTTCATCCTTTAAAAATAAACACAAGTCTCCGATGCTCCACGAAATTCAAAAAATGTAATTACAGGTTGGATATCAATGTAAAAAGTATGAAGCTCTGGCTTAGGGTCAAGTCCAACAATGTTTTCACTAAAAGATGGATCAGCGTTGAGGAAATGAGGCCACGACAAAAAGATAGGAGAATCTATCAAAGAAAAATTAATACAAATTAATAAGCGATAAGGATATATTTCTCAGGTTTGTTCTTCAGTTTTGTAAGTACATACCGAACTGGCATTTGGAAACATTAAAGACTCCTCTTTTAGGACATCCACCTTGAGCACAGTAACATCTGTTTTCTGGGTAATCATCGACACTTCCGAAAACATGGTCTGCCGGTTGGAATCTGCGATGCAAATTATATATTTAGACAATGCCTTTGACAATGCCTTTGCAAAATAGTAACGCTACTGAGAACGCTGAAGGTTTTCAAGAGCTATACATTATATACATACCTTAGGGTCTCAAAGCCTTCGTGTTTTTGAGGCTGCTTGTTCTTCACAACCAATTCTAATGGTCGGCAGAAATCAGTCTGGTAAATATACACAGTGGAATTCTCGGAAAGCATAGCTGGAAATCCTGTGCCATCAGAGCCCTTGATTTTATTGCATTTATCAGTACTCCAAACTCCCAGATTGTCCTTTCCAGCGTAAATTTGAATAGCAGCAAAATCATCGAGATGTTCTCGTCCCGTCTTTACGGTAAAAATACCGCTGGGCGTGTTGTTCTTTCCGACGAAAAACCCGAAACTGTCAAATGGAAACCGTTTGTCTTGAGGCATGACTCCTTTCGCCAATTTTATCAAAGGATCGTCATAGCCCCACATCAACTCCTTAACACTGTGTTGGACAAATGGCTGCATCTTCAAAACTTCCAGTATCGTGCCAACAGCTTTCTTGACGATTGACGTGGAGTGTCCCATTTGAGCCACGGCACTCTGCATAAAATATATATGAAAATACAAAATATGGGCCAAATAAATCATTTGAATCTTGTATGAGCGATCATTACCAGCATCGGTACGTTGGCTACCAGAAGTCTGTCTTCCTGAGGTCCAACGGATAAACTTGGCTCAAATGTAAAGTTCTTAACTTGCTTGTACGATAAAGTTCCATTGGGATGCCAAATGGGATCAATTTTTTCCCATTTTTCACTAAAACATCAAATATAAATCTACTTATTCACATATCGCTTAAAATTGAGAACCAATCAATTTAATCCATTATAGAATATTACCTGTAAGTATATGGGCCAACTTCTTTCACATGAAGTTTAGCTCCATTTTCCAGGAAGTCTTGTGGGTTAGTGATATTATAAAAGTATACTTTTAAGTACGGCGTTACAGGAGGTTTCCTCCATAATTCGAATGTCTGTGAGCCTTGCCGTAAAGGCAGTTCCTGTGTTCATAAAAACATAATTTAGATTCTAATTCATAAGAATTTGAAACAAGAAAGAATTCTCATCAAAAGTTAAATCTTACCCCGGCTATGAAGGCATCTACTAAGGCTCTGAAGAAAAGGACAATCAGAACTCCGAGAACTAAGAATAGAATCCCTAGGATGATGGCTATTGCTGTTAACCAAACAGAAAAAAATATTCATTAGCATTTCATTATTTTCTTTCGAAAAGAAGCTTACGCAACACGTGAAAAGAGAAACTCATTTGCTAATAAACTTAAAATTCCGTGACACATTCGTGTCAATCAATGAACGAGCCACTCAGCAAAAAATACTCTTTAAATTTAAAAATCAAAAGATTAAAACTCGAATCCTGTTTTCAAAGCTCAGGACACGAGAATAAGTAGTTTATATTTCAAATTTAAACTCAACGCTCTAATTTCATTAACACCCTTCTCTTAATTAGCAGTGCAAGAAAGTTGACTATAAATTTTACAGAACAATTAAATCCGTGCAACCACGTTAAAGTTAGTTTTCATATTTGCTGTGTACTTTTGTGGTTAAAAAGAATTTCTATGTAGAAGCAGTAAGTGAGTAAGTGACACATTAACGCAAATGTAGATTATTTATGCATGCGACAAATTTAACGTAAAAATCTTCGAACATTTAAAACAAACAAACTAACGAGAGAGATTATAAATGACATTATTCTGAATAAAGCTTCATCATCATCAGTATCAGTCTGTTGAATTTCTGGGAAATAAAAGTGAAGAGTTTCAGAGCAAGACAATGGTGCAAACTACCAACAAGTCACAAAAAGTGTTATTTTTCACTCTACATTAACATTAGAAACTACTCGCATGTTTTGCATTACCTCACTGACAACTTTTAGATTAAAAGGAAGTTACATTGGGTCCCACATAAATCAACCATGAGCTCAGAAGAATTACACTCGCTTTTATTTTTTCCCATTACTGAAGGTCAATCAACACAGTCAAAACAGCCATTCGTATTATTATTCTTATAACAACGAGCAAAAACTCTCATTATGTTAGTTTTCTTAATCACCCGGCAGAGAACAACTAACTACTCATCCGCGTAACATCTCCTCAGTACGTAAGGAGGATGTAATCATGTAAATTCTTACCCTACCTGCCCGCAGTATACTCTCAAGTACAACGTGAAATCCAGGAGCTTTTTAAATCTCTGCCTCATCACGCTCGTCGAAATTTGAATGACTTGTAATTATGTGGATGAATTGATGTTTTACTTCTATTTAGAGCTAATCTTTTTAGAGATTTAAAAAAACAACATTCAGAGCAGTTTATCTTGTGAGCAAATAAGATTGGAATCTGATACTTCGGAACTAGATGAATCGAAATTGCTGTTGAACTGTTGACTTGATAATAATGTAGTTGTTAGAAAACTCTAAATAAGTGTACATATATGATACAAATAGTAATGACCAATAGTTTTCCTCCTTCAGGCAATGAAACGTAATTACTTAAGAGTTTGTACCTCTTGTTCGCTTAATATTCTTTCGGGAGAAAAGCTTAAAAATATGTAAAACTCACCTCATACTTCATAATAAAAGTATGGAATTGAATACTTAATTCTACTCAATTTCACAAGAACACTTTAGCCTTCTGGGAAATACATGCATATACTTACACCACTCATTGTTGGACTATTGGACAGTACTTATTCTATAACTTGTACAGAACACACCTTAGTTTTGTGCTAAATGAAATTTATATGCTTGTGACGCACACGATATTGAATAAACCACCCCCAAATAAATTATTTACGTGATATAATACACAATATCTAATAACCTTGTCATCTTCAAGAAAACATCGCTTTTTTGACCCTGTAGAAGACGCGTCATTTTTAAGTTAAAGAGAGTACAATTCTGTTTATTAGTAACTTTGTAGCAAGTATTGTAGACCAAAACAAATGCAATATTCACGCTTACTTTACAGATTTCTTGATACCTGATTTAATTCTCAGAAATTGCAGGCAGCAAATCAACATCTTTTTCTTTAGCTATAACAAGCTTATCGTACGTTCGGTGAAGTAAAGACAAATCTATTAAAGCTGTCCTATGTTTTATCATTATTCACATGATCTTTCCGTATGTTAAGATTTGAGATAAGCAGGCTGAAAATAAAACTCACGAGGAAATTAAATTCGCACTATGCATTGTTTGCAAAATCATCTGAATCTTTAATATATTCAAGGACAGGATACCAAAAGAGTTTTTTGTCCAAGTTAACTAAAAAGGTCACAATTACTTACAGTAACCAATACGTAAGCAGACCGAATCATCGCCAGACACGGAGACACAGCTTAAAATTTCTACTACGTACAATATGTATTTCTGTTCTGCCTATATACTTTCCGTGATTCGACACGGTCGACACAAATATTCTTGCACACAACACAATTAGGGGAATTTAATCTTTTTCATGTTCGCAAAAAAAAGTATCCGAAGATAATAATGTTAATTACGATAGCATTTATTTGAGCAGAAGAGTGCTGCTTTTTCCAATTTTGTTTCGTCAAAAAATACGGATTTCCCATCAAGTTAACACTCTTCAGTTGCTCGTTAGACTCAAGAAAGTTGCTAATAATTGTCAATATGAACGGTGCTAATGAACCAACAAGCAAGAACACCTAACAAGGAACCTATAAAGCAATACAGCAGTTGTAGCTTTTGAGCTTCGTATGAGTCCTGCATTCTCATTCAGGAACATATTGTGCTGAATGAGATTCTCCTCAATCTCTCTCTCTGCTGCAGTTAACTCTTCTTGGAAAGCCTCTCGATTGTAGTGTCTCTATACTAAGCAGCCAAGGATTGAAAAACAATAATATAAGCTAAAACCATTCATATCAAAAGTATCTGGCCAATGTCAGTAAACAGTCACATGCATATTTTTATCATGCATGTCCTTAAATGCAATGTTTCTTCAGCCTTATTTTCTATTCTGAAATGTTCTTCGTACTTTTCACACATTAAATTGTGTATATGTTAGTACATAATACTGAATGATAGAGACAAAAGTTTAACTTAGGGCTCAGTACAAAAGTCTCATCATGCTAACAAGGGAAGAGATATATACATACTCTTCCCTATATATACTATTTCCTATGGATATTATATATACTTTTTGAAAAAGTATTAAACGAAGTATTGATTTCATTTCAATGTATGCAATCGCATAAAAAACCTGACGTCCGATTTGCATATGATGTATACATCCCGGTAGTACGTTGATAACAAATCTTTAGTCGCCCACACTCACAAGTGATCTGCGTGCTTAATCCGCATCTTCTATTTTTGATTTGGGTCAGTGGCATAGATTTATAATGAAACTGAACTTCACTTTAGTCAAAGGAGCTCGATCTCTCGTAGAATAATAATAAACGCTTTGAGTGGTCATTCGTCTCATTCTTTGGTACACTCGTCAACGAAGGATTCAAGATTAAGTTAATATCTTAAACAATTTAAATTTCAGTTGAAATGCAACATTAGGAGACGAACCCTTTAGTTTCTCTTAATTTTTCGGTAAAGTGTATTAATTTCTTGATCGTACTGATATTCGTAAGACTGATGTCTCTTTGTTTGCGCTTAAATAGTTGATTACGCATTGAATGTATCGTATCAGGAAACAATAAATTTATTAAAGAGGAGGATAATCAGATACTTAAACACCCTACAGCTTAAAAATCTTATTGCCATTCAAGGATGGTAAACGAAGTTACGCACTTTAGCCTTGAATGTGGTTAGCTTTAGCCACAATACTACACATAATTTACAAGACGTACTTGAGTCAGTTTAGTTATTTCGGGACTCACTCACACAGACTGTGGTTCTTGATTCCAGTTTATGCCGTTGAAATTGCAGGGGACAGACTAAAGAAAAGCAATATATGCATATTTAAACACGTTTAGGGGTGTTTAGTACGTTTTGAAAGTCACAACTTGACATTTGACATACATACATATATAGCATATATTTGTATATATTTGACATACAAGTTCATACATCTACGGGAAAGATTAAATGTCACAAGGAACATAACTCAGATTCACAAGTAAATTAAAGCACAAAAACCCATAAATAGTTTCACAGCGACTGATATGAACATGAAAATTCATAAACACAATTAAGGCTTTCAAATTCAATTTATAAGAATAATGATAAATATTTATGCAACAACGATGCCTTCACTTGAGATATGTATTTCTTTGGATTATGCATACACCTGCAGTAAAGCATTTGTACTAGTAAATATGTGAATGCATTGACTTAAACTAATTTCCAAGATGCCGCAGTAAAGGGGGATGATTGTTGTGACCTGTACTGCAGATATAAGCTTGTAATAATGCAATTTGAGTAAGGAGGATTTGGCAACGCTATTTCCTAAATACCTAACCATAACCCCAAAATAATACATACGCAATTTTGTAAGCACTACGTTGATTATGTAAAACTTTAAGCTTAGCTACAGTAAGAAACTATCTTAATGTTAGCGTTAAACTGATCATGAAATTCTGCCACACTTCAGATGCTGCGATTAAAGTAATCTTGCTTTTCATGCAAACACTCTTGAAACATAATAT
>Ga0194135_10000207_pt1 | contig 34090 bp, 10 predicted proteins | sample LitLau_LLRF_2013_FD_134024 | JGI IMG/M metagenome (GOLD analysis project Ga0194135, IMG submission 134024) | Freshwater sediment microbial communities in response to fracking from North America - Little Laurel Run_MetaG_LLRF_2013 (version 2) | ecosystem: Environmental > Aquatic > Freshwater >... | reverse complement strand
TTTTTATATTCTGCAATATAATATTATTTTTAGGAAGATAATTCATGAACAAAAGTGACACATAGTCTTGTATAATGGCTAGATTTAAATGCTTTTTTCCACTCCTTGATGTATTGGCAGGAGTTCATGACTAGGGACTACTCCTCCCTGCTTGTTCACTAAACTGTATTTTGTACGATTTGATAGAAGCCGGCAGATTGGCACTTTTTAGATCTAGCAATTTCAAGCTGATAAACCCTTGCGATCATATTATGCAAGGAACTGTTTACACCTGATCATCATTACTAGAACTGATTCATTGTCAAGAGGAATCAATGCATAGAGTAATTTGCAATTTTTGCATAGAGCAAGGTGAAGTCAAACAGCTGACATTACCTGGTACAATTATTCAGCATTTCAGATTCTTCAGAGTTTCTTCTGAATTCATTTAGAACAATTGAAATTATTTTTGACACAGCAAACAAAGAAAAGTGGAGAAATGTAGAAAGAAGTGGCTGGCTTACACAGCGCAATACACCTGCTGCCACCAATTTTAATCCAGAATTCAACCGCGTTCACCACAGCACAGGAATAATTAACATAGGAATACCAAGATCTACGAAAGGGATTTCAAGCCAATGATATAATAAAAACTCCACCCTGACTTTTCAAGATGCAGGATAAGTTTAAAAAATTTGAGATTAAAATGGTTTAATTTCTAAACGAGACCACTCAGAAGGATCTAAAAGTTGCAGCTGTCTTAAGTTCTTCAATTTCCTTTTCCATCTACAGTCTAGTTTAGCTGGGTAAGGAAACTGCAATCAATTGCACGTAGCACTCGGAATATATATATGCTTTCCTTGGGTTATATTGATAAATAGGAACTACCGGTTAGCATAAGTTTGATTGAATTGAGGAAGCGTACGTTTGTAAGTGAAGATCAAACTAAATGAAAAATAACTCACAGACTTGTAATAATAAATAAGCGCTTAGGATGATTGTTAATAAATAATTCTGCAATTCTATTATGCGCAGATCAGTACAAATACTACCAACTTGACAGTAAAAAATGGTGCGAGTAAAAATGATTCTCTTTGAATAGAAAGAAACTTTCCCTAGAGAAACAAAAACAAGCTCTCACTTCTAAGGTATCGATTAATCGATTGAAAAAAGTTCTTGGAAGTGTATATCTCATTTGTAAGCCCAAGTGACTCTTTCATTTTGATTGCTTGTACAGAATGGATATTATGGTTCACTACAGTGTGCATCGAAATAACAAAATATTCTAAATTTATTGCAGCAACTGGCGTCAAACACTGGCGAGAAACTTAGGAGATTTAATTTACAATCCGCCCAACTCTTTGATTATTAATGGAAGAAATACGGTTGAGGGATTTAGGTTGACTATATAAACTGACAAACTGTCTCTCCACGTTTCATGTTCAGCTCCAAATGACAAATTCTTTAGGATCATTTACTTACAGTGGATAAGCAATACGAGTGGGAGATTGTAGACTGAAGACATTTATAAATTAACTAATGGAGTTTTAACGACAATCAACCTAAAATATGACCCACTTGAAGTGTAATTTAGAATGAAGGATGTATCTCTTGAAGATGTCGAAGATAACTGGCATCTGGCAGAATGGACTTAAGTAAGCGCAAGTTTTCACGGAGTAACTTCCTAACTTCCTTTTATAGTTCATCCAGCTGAACAGTTTTCATACAGAGCTATACTAGCTCATCTTCCCAAACCACATTTCACACTTGAAGCAAAATTTCACCTTCTACAAAATGCACAAACATTTCGGTTTTGCATAGTTTGATTAAAGTTCCGCAAGAAGCGTCAACTATGGAAAAAATATACATATTGATTGTGTTTACGATGGTGTGGTAAACCACAGATTTGGTAGCTTAGCTTAAAATAACGAGTGTCATGAATGAATATCCATTTACTGATTAATTATGTTTGCATAGAGGATGAGACGTATATATTGTACACACGATATTACTATCTTCCTTTCTTCTCTTACATGGCATTCATCAAATGAATGATGTATATTACGACCTACATCTTATTCTACAGAGAAATTCACATGCTGTGTTGGACAAGTTCGACACTTCATGGCTTGATTGTTCCTCAATTATCGAAACTTTTCTGACTATGGAGTACATTACGGGCTCGAATCGTTTTTCCTCCCCAAGATTCATTCACAGTCTTTCTCTCTATGAAAGTGTATCGAGTAACGTAAACAGGTTAATTACGTCGGAGGGATCATTCTTATTGCATTTCTTCTTTCTTCAATGGGAAATGAAACCTATACTGGGCCACGAGCCGGATTTTAACGTAAAGTTATTTTAGCTAGGTTACTAGTTTGTGTGCCGAGATCATGTCAACGAAAATAGTTTGGTACACTACTCCCTGCTCCAGAAGTCTATTAGTCCTTCCCTTAATCCCTTCTATGCCTAACCGGCAGCTTCTAGGCTGCTATGACTAATCGTGTCTATTTATAAATATAACTTATTAATTAGTAACCCATAACTCACGGGACCTCAGTCATGACAGCGTACATTCCAGAGATGGGCTCAGTGGCAGACGGGAAGAAGCATTCAGAACTAATTAACATTGTAACATTTATACAATCTTCTTACTAAATCATTTGGCGTTGCTTCTTAAGCAATACCACCGACTGCATGGATCGTCCATTGTGAAGAAACGGGTAGAAACAGTGACCAGAAGATCATTCGAAAGCTTTGACGGAACTATTCTCAGGGATTCTTGCAGATTGGAGAAGAAGTGGAATCGAAGCTTGGAAAAATGTATTCCAATGGAAGCTACAGAATGAAAATAGTGAAAGGGTAGAGAAGACGGGAAGATTCTTGTCACATTCCTGCTAGGATGAAAATCAATATCCTAATTGAGTTTTAGATAAAATTTTGTTCGTTGGAAATGGTAGAACAGAATGTGTAGAATTAATGGTATCCATTGGTAAATGCAGCAGGTATCAACGGTCCCTGAAAACAGACCCAAAAATTATGTACCAAAGGAATATACTTTTGGCGAAGTCATATACCTACTAAAGCATTGGAAATATGATAGCAACAACGAAGAAGGAAAATGCATCAGCACCTGGTAAACTAAGGCAATTACATAACAAGAGCAGAATACAGTAAGAACACATTTAGCACATACATTTGGATAGGAAACGGGATGTACGTGTACACAGCACAATCCATGCACCAAACTAAATGGATAAATTCCTCTCTTAACGAGCTTAGAATATAGATTATTCACTGGTGGCGTGGACTTCGTGATGATGAACATGTGGAATCAATTTGTTAATCTAAATAAAATACTGTTTTGAATAAGGGAAGAGAATTATGAGTTGAGAGCGGTGAGAGCTGAAATACCCATACATACATGAATAAATAAATTCCTCAAGAAAACTTGGGACTGCTTTGTATTGACTAATAACTCTAATTTGAATTCCTGGGAAATAATTGTGTTTCTAATGTCCCGTGTAGCTTGTTTGTCTATTAGTTTGAATTACAGATATTGTATGAAAGACTCGCTATGAAAGAATCAGTTACGGAATTTTTATACTGAGCACAGCCCTAGGAAAACAACATCCTTCATTTCTCTCACCCCAAAAGCTCGTCTTGATGTTTTTTTTATGAAACTAACAATTAGAAAGTTTTCAGATGAAGCTAAGGATGCCCGGAGTAAGATAATCTACGTGCCAAGCAATTCGAGTTTTGTGAGCTCGTGATCTGAAAAGAGACTCGGCAAGATTAAAGAATGTAGTGTAGTAAGTGTAGAAACTTTCTTAAGTGTTCAGTATGTGTTCTGTGGGATATAGTAAACGCATTCTCATTTGCTGCCTTGTCAGCGTAGATGCGAGTAATAAAGGACATTACATCACGGTTGTATCCACCCATTATGCTATTTGATATGAATTTGTAGCAAGCTCGGTGCAAAAGCCTTGTAAGAAATACTTCGGCTGTGCATAAGCGAGATGAAAGGTTAACATTCATTCATATATATTACATCATTCATTTATTTTAAGATCTTTCTTTCTACAGCATGTTGAGTGTAACAAGAGAACCAGCTCTGTTAGCGCAGGATATAAAAATGCTTTGGTAGACATAAAGCGTGAGTACACTAACCAACACGATAAATGCGATCGGAATACTCTATAGCTAGTTACACTTGAGGTAACAAGAGAAAACACAAAAGAAAGTAATGTCACATACAATACAATGGGGGATTAGCAGGAGAACAGAAATGGGAGAAAATTGCAATACAAGATACAACTATGATTCTAGAGCAGCTTTTCTCTGTTCACTAAGTAAAATACTAGCAAAGGGAATTATGTCTATATCTACATTGATAAAAAAGAAGGCAGATTCAGAAGATAATAAAAAGCAAACTATTAAATTCAACTTCGGTTGAGATATGAAGAAGACTTGGTAAGCAAAGAATGAGACAATGCTCTACGTTTCTTACAATGTTTTTAAGAGAGCACACAAAATACTAACCCTGGACACGGCACCTAGATTTGGGAATCCGGAAGGCTGTGGTGATGTGGCTTGGACGTACCCCACAGGATCATTACCCGGACCATAAATGTCCATGGGTCCTGGAGAGTTGGGAGTAGGGAAAGCCCTGTTAGATGGTGATGTGGGAGCACCAAATCCACCTCCTGGGTAGTTACTTATAACTGTTCAGAATAAAAATGCGGACATAAAATTAGTTTTAAATCAACACATAGGCAGAGAAACTTCAAGTAGTAAATTGATCACAGACTGACTGAGGTTTGAAATAGAAAAATTTATTAACCACACACGATATTTATTCGTATATACCTGATAGTGCCTGAGTTAACAAAGGTGTATTATTATTAGGAGTTAGCTGTCCATTAGGTAGTTCCACTGTAAAAAGAATAATGAAATGATCAATTTCAAAATTGGAGATTTTAAAGAAGTGGAAAGTTAGTAATAATGAACTATTTAATTGGTTAACACAGGCGATATTTGAATAAAAATGTAGACGTACAAAACAAGACCTCCTCGATCGAGTCAGGATCAAAATTTAAGACTTGTTTCTACTTAGAAGTATTTTAGGTTTGAAATCCCAAGAGAGTAAACTTACATTGAGTTGGACGACCAGATGCATCTCGGGTCAAAGGAGAGTTGCCAGTATTACCTCCGGTTTCATTGCGAAGCCCAGCCTGCGTTTCAAACAACTATTGAATAAAGCGAACATTTATTTATATGCAACAACATGATTACATGAAAGAATTACTTGTGCAGCTGCATAATCATAATATCCTGTAGCGGCTGCAGCGATGCTGGCTCGATCTGCAGCATTTGTCGACGCTGTAGGCACAGCCGGTGCTGCCGGAAAGTATCCATAATTTGGGAAACCTGTACACAAAATCAGACGCTAAGTTATTCTTATGTACTAAACCACACATAGCGAGTACAAGATTATGACTGTACACGAAAAATTGTTTGACACGCGATGATATTATCTACAACAAAAAAGCCTTTCTGAGTCATAGTCAAGCAAAAAAAACGACAATATATAGCTGTACAGATTACAAAAATTAATTCTGAGGAACACAGGCGAGATGAAATTAACTTTTAATATATCAAGCACAAATTAACAAATTAACCATGTACTGTTTGACACAGCGGAACTTTCTAATCTGGTAGTTCACACGACCAATGTTTGTGAGAAGTCAGCATGAAATCTAAGCAGTCAAGCATTCTTCAATATGCTAGAATATGTTAGTGAAATACAGAATATAAGACTCATCGTTATACAATTATAATGTAAGAGAAAAAAATCGATTGTTAACTACTCAAATAAATGAGTAAAAATAAAAATGTCTCTACAAAACTAGTTCACACTACTAGTATATACAAATCAAGACGACCATATCCATTAATATTTTGAAAATAGAAGTCAGTCAAAACCGATTTCGTGTTGGAATCTATATATAGGTATATATAAATATCTTGATCTCGTTTAAACACTGACCCGTCTAATTAATGTACTATTTAGTTTATACCTAGAATCTAGAGACTACATCAACATTAGATTACTAATTTATTAAGTTGAGATGTTGCAGGGTGAACCTTGCTCTTACTATTAAATTAGGTTAGCAATGGGAAGAGATGAAGTATACTTCCACATTACTAATTAACAATTAAATACTATGTAAACCAACGATTCTCAACGACTATCATTCTACAATGACGAATATTTATTATAATATGCAACTGATGTCTCCAAACTAGGCAGCATAATATGACACACCATACTGTACTTTCATCTCAAAAAACGTGTTATATTTTTGAGGTATGGTTTTAGACCCCCAAACTACATATATCTAGACTAAAATACGACAGTAAACTATGATAAATTTTCTATGAGAAATCTATGATGGGTGCTATTAACGAGATTTTGTTAGATAAAAGATGCACTATTAATCCATTTTTTGTAGATTAACCCGCATCTTTTCTCTTCAAAGCTTTTGTCAAATTGAGACAAGTTCCGCAGCTCTGAAGTAATTGAAGTGCCCAAAAGTACAGCAATATTTAGTTACAATTCAGATAAGCATTAACGGAACCCTATGAATATCTATGAAGTTTCGATTGCAAGGAATGCAAACAAAGGTTACTTTAGCATTGGTAATTTAAGCATACATAACATAATTAAAGCGGTAACAAAGACGTGACTTAACTTGTGGGGCTCAAGTTCACTAATGTAGCGCTTTTAGAGGCGGTACAGTGACGAAAACGTAGGCTGACAACTTCTAAAACAACTAGGTTGCGTGTAAATATAGAGGACACGGAAAATCAGAACGACTAAAGATGTATAGGTAAGAAGTGAACAACATACAGAGCAAGAACGAACCACCAAGCTAGAATAATGTTAATAATAGATTTCACAACTACTCTAATAAACCGCTACTAGAAAGTTTAACCGCACCCAGCCTAGTAATAAATTATTTTTCGATCACTCGGAAAGACAGTTATTATTATCAGTTTACTACTCACTACCTCATCATCAATTCAATCTTACCAACTTAACATTTATACATACTGTACAAAGTACACAGACAAAATCAGCTAAATACAAATAAAAAAATTTCCGGCATCTATTTAGCTAATGGTATTGTAAATATCACGGAACGAGTATTAATGGATGCGATTGCTTCCTTCTAATAATAACCAATGATTTTAGAAAGATTCATGGAATGACTGTGATTGAACAAGATTTCGTACATCTATGTATTCAATAAAATGTTACCAAGTTTGTAAAGTCACTCCATTCAATTTCCGTAATCAGAGGTTACAAACAATTAGAATGATCTGAAAACCAACAGACCTGATTTCTCTCGTTGCTAAAATGTTGAGCCCTGCGACACCATTGACTTGAAGAGTCAGCCTCAGCCTCTCAATGGAATCCTACAAGAATCTTCGCTATTTCAAACGTTAATAATATGCTCCACAAAGGACTCAATGGAAATCTGTCTCACCACTTGTCTTGGGGAATACAAATTTGAATTGAAGGTTGAATCAGCTGAAATCATACATACAACGTCGAAACGTACGAACACTGAAAATGCTCGTGTATTCGACGCCCTAGAATTGTTAACTAATTTAGTTGAAACTCAATTAGCGAATAATGTACATATTCAGGTTACGTACTAAACAAACTAGTTTTGAAATTTCTGAGCAGAGAAATTTATCTTTAGCAAATGCTATTAGAAAGAAAGTAATTTTAACTTTTTTTATTCAAGTTTGTCTTTTCTTCATCACATACAAACAATAATATAACAATTCTATTATTCCAATAATAATTTACGACTGGCTACCCTTAAGGGCCATGCATGTATTAATAATTATGAATAAAATACACCCTTCCTTACTGAGATATTATTGCCTTGTGTCTTTCCTTATTCATCAGTAAAATTAAGCTAACTACTTACGTAACCCATCATCAGTTATCTATTATTCAACGATTGCTTATTTTATGGGTATATTTATGTGTTTTACCTATACAGGTATAATTATGAGATACTTAAATCAGGTCTAACTACACATAACTTCATTTGGGATTGTTATTTCAGTTTCAGATCATCCCTACCACCGAAAAGTCAATGTGCCTGATAACAGTGTATTAGCAGATCAGATGGCATTTCCCGTTTCACTTGACTGCCCTACAATACCATGTACGTAAATATCTATATTATTCATGTACGTAAAGTTGGCGTATACAACGAATTTTGACTACCTCATAAGGTCTATCTGATTTTAAAAATAATATTTACAGTTTTTTGTTATACACAGAATAGGACAAGAAATCTCTCAGCAGCAGCGAAGATGATTTTTACTATTTTACAGGATGAATTTTGATGCCTTGATTGACACGGGTGCACTTTTATGCGTGCTCGGGCTAACATAGATTGAGGACAGGGATTCGTGGGTGCTATGAAATGCTATGCTTACTTTTTCAAAAAAAAAATAAATTAGAAAAAGCTTGGTCTGATGTTAGGAATTAGGAAAAAAGAAAGAATAACAATTGGTTTTGATAAAAAGAATGGGATAAAAAGCGAGGACCACGATCTTTAAAACGTCTCTGTACAAAGTGCATTCAAAAAAGCAAACAAATATTGCTGAATAGTTGCTTTTGCATTTGCTGCTGTACCAAAATTTGAGTTGGGTTAATTTGGAACTATCCTTGTGTGGAATTTATATGGATTCTTTCACTAAATAAGGTATCACGAGGAGCAATAGCACCCATCGATAGAGAGGAGTGAAATTGCATGTGATCTCACATTTTGAATGAATTACCTTCATTCTAGATCATTTGTTTACTCACTGTACTATTTATCTACTATTCAACGGTGACAAAGTAAGTCACAATCAAACAGTTGCACTATAAGAAGCAATTTTTTCCCATAACCAGCCTTGCTTATAAGAATTTTCAAAAATAGAATACCTGATGAACAATCTTTGTTCACGACCAATCATTATAAAATGTCACTGTTAGTCTGAAAATCTAACTACAGGAAACATTGGCTTACATGATTATTAAAACAATCTTGATAGATTTAGTGTCGTTGCGTGAGTTAAGTTGTAACTATTCGATCATGTATTGAGTTTACACAATTAATTAAAAACCAACCACCTCCAAGAGCTTTTAAGAGCTTAATATCAATGCACTTGAAATACGTGTCTAATAAGCTTCAGCAGTTGTTGGAATGATTGCCGAGCAGAAAGAGAAAGTCATCTGTCTTCGAAAGCAAGTGTTACAGTTGCACCACACTAGGGCAATTATAGATTGGTACTGCAAATAGTAGGAGAAATGCCAAAGTGCCAGCCAAAAACCGTCAGTTAATTATGCTCGCGCTTACCATCAAGATACGTAGCCCCCATCATCCCATTATGTTATTTATTCCATTCCGCCGTATAACTATAACAATTGTTTCGGTGCCCTTGTATGCATTTTACCCTAGCATTGGGCATATTTCGTCTTCATGAAGTGTTACGTAATTGACTTATCGACCCTAAACGAATATATTTTTATGGGTAGGTTGATTTTGAATCGGTAGGTAACTGCCAAAAAATTGTGTTAATTCTAATTAAATCGTTTCAAATGTTGACCAGATACTTAGATGTTTCGATAGTTTTTATGCACACTGACAACGAGCTCACACCTTCCTTCTTCTTTCCTCTGTTACAGACACATTATTATCTTCGAAAGTTGTAAGCATAATAAGTTACAAGCCCTGCACTCGTTGCTTATGATATTTCATACTTAAATGTGAAAGACTCACAGTCACGGCTCTGATACCTCTGACATATTGACCAGAACTTGGGACTTGGATAAAGGAACAGCAAAATTTACAGAGCTCTAAAAGATGGAATGAAGCCCAGTAATGATTTTCAGCACGCGGCAAGTGGATGCTGTCAGAGTGCAACCGATAACTCAATACTTCGCATGTTATTCCAAGTCTTGCACTTTACTTCAGAGTCCAGACTGCTTTTACCACTAACTTTGGGGCTATTTAAGACGACTGAATTCGCATCTTCATTATTAAAGATGGTTATGAAAAACCGAAATATTATTATATATTGTGAGAGACTAAATGAGAAGAATCATTAACAACAATCGAAATTTGAGCTATATAATTTCAGATGATAACTAGAGGGTCTATTAGAAGGAAGGTGACATATAAGCGCCTTATCAAATGCCTATTAATTGCATGTGCTTCTTATGTGAATCCTGAATATCACGTTGTACACGCACGCATGTATGTCAGTTAAGCGTTAAAAATTTTGGGATTGTGTGGTAAATCGAATGCCGACGCAGTTGAGTTAAAGTAATCGGATTTCCATAAAGAGTCTACAACCGACTCTTCCCCTTGCCTTAGAACCCTAACTGCTGTAATTGCGTGACATTGTAGAAAAACAGATACCCAATGCCTTTGTGTGGTACTTAAATTAACCCTAATAATTACTCTTTTTTTGGTTCCCACGGAGTCAACAGAATTTTTAATGCAAACAGTATGACAAATGAAACTGAGAGTTGCATACGAAAATCAGTACTGGGATTCAATAATTTAATCATCTTATTGTTGACTGGATATAAACTTATAATGGTTTCATTGCTAAACATCACTACGTTTTCATTCTGTAAAAGCTTATTTTTGCATAGTTTACTAAAGAGTGGCATAGTCGTGTATTACACTCTACCAAACTTGTTTTTACCATATTGACTTTTTGTATGAGATATATTCGTATATATGCAGGAAGACTAGTAACATTGAACATTGCAGGTAATAATAAAAACATAAACTAATAATCTCGTTTTCCCTTCGCGTAAAATAAAAAATTGGTACATAATTTGTTATTTGCCTTTAGATAGTGCTCGATAGACGTATAAATAGTCCGAATGTTTTCACGGTAAGAAGAAACTCAACCTGCAGTTTGTATGGTGAAAGCACACATACTGTCGGATTGCTTGCACCACTGGGTACCTTCATTTATTGCATTTGGTTGATCACAATATATCAAAAGTAAAGACACACATTGTGGTGTGAACTCCAATGTGTCAATGTCGTTAAAAATTGAGAGCTTTTTGATACGTTCTTTAAACTGCGTAAAGTTATTATTAATATAAAACCCATCTTAACATGGAGTGTAGTGCTGAAACTTGAGATTAAATACTTTTAATATAATTATTTACTGCATGAATTTTTTGCTACACCTGACGTTGACTACTTACTGGTTTCCTCGCACTCCTACCTCAGAGTCATCAGAGTTTATTTCTATCAATGACTTATAATATAACTTATAGCCATTCCCTCTGAATATAAAACGAGACTCATCCTATCAAAAAGTATGTCACATTAATATAGTATAGTCTGGTCATGAGAAAATACTTAAGAGCTGCTGATGAGACATGAGACATTATAAGTATGTATATAAATACGCCGCTTATCTTGTGTGGATAAATTGTCACGATTCATTAAAATAATTCCCGTGATGTGTCTTAACATGATTATTTGGTATTATGGTACTTATGTCTATAGGATGTAATTAAATAACGTATAAATATAAATATAACTACACAGGGATCGTCAACACTTCACGACATTAAAAATCTTGTGTGTGATTCGAGTGAAGCAAGAATAAATTCAGATCAGATTAGCACTGATTCCAGCATTCACAGTTTCATAGAGTACAGACAGTCGATTGGATAAGGTAGGCATAAAGGGGTACCTGTTGGGTACGGCAGCCCGAATCCTGCATATCCGGAGTAACCACGTCCTGCTGCATACGCTGCATATGCTGCTGCTGGGAATCCTAATGGACAAAAATCATAGATTGGTTATTTCACTCTGTAGTACTGTGTATCAAATAGACATATAGGATTCCACTTGAAGATTCTTTGTGGAATGAAAATCAATATGTAATTAAAATAAACAGGAAGGGACGATGGATTTAGGGAGTAGTAGAAAGTAGACGTTAATCAAAATCAATAAGTAGATTAGTAGTCATCTACTTTAATAATTACAGGACACTACAACTGATAACTAAAGTTAAGTTTTGTTAAGAAACAAAAATTAGTGTACCGGATTTGTTTTACGATACAACAATTAATTATTATTCTCTTGTAAAGAAATTATAAGAACTACACATATAAACACAACAATATTACCAAAGGAAAAAAAGGACCCAGAGATGGCCACAGAACGAACCAAAACTATTTTCACCGATTCTGACCTATGAATGCAATCTATCGTAAACTCCTGCTTAAATTGGTTTTGTGAAATATTCGATCTAATGGACTCGTTAAATTGTTAAATTTTGTTGCAGTTGATGAGAGTTTGATTAAACAGAGCCATAGTCCGTTGTAACCACGAAACGAGCAAAGGGGGAAACAATTATAAATTTCACTCTTCGTGAACATCTTTACAATGAAGAAAATACATATATAAAAGTTTGAAGGCGTGATTCAGAAGGCAGTAAGTTGAAATTTCAAATCACAGTTAAGCTTAAAACACGCTTAATACGTTTGAGTTAATTTAATTGCGCGTGCTGAGAAAGATTCAGAATCAGTGTGAAAATAGCTTCAAATGCATGTTGAGAAATCAAACTTGGAACACAGAAACAAAGTAATAGGAAAGACAGGTGTAAACAACATGCAAAATCAAAGGATCAAAACATTGGACTCTCGAGTACATCAGTTAAGGAAAGAACAACATAGTTGAGCACTTTTTACCACAAAAAACTAGTTTTACTATTAAAGTGGCTACACAGGAGTGTTATAGAGAAAGTAAGACTACGGTAAAACCACAAAGAATGATTATCACTGTATAACGTACGGAACAACTACACGCTAAGTCACTATTGATTTCTGAGTTTCAATACTGCCAACCTCTAACTCCACAAGAACTTTTTTGGTTCCTACTCGCGACTTCTCGAACCAAATCAAAGCCTATCTAAACGGCTCTTTAAATGGGTATATTCGATTCATTGATCTTTTACTGTACGTTCAACTCTTGGATTTGAGTTTATTAAAACTGCGGTACGACGAATAACATTTCTAAACACATACATTTACGGTAAAAGTATGTAGCATAGAAACAACAGTAAGAACACAGTAAGTGACAAAAATAGACATAAATGATTATTTTGAACAAAATCTCTATGATTGTAATATATTAAGGGAGACTTTTAGTAAACTGGCAGTATTGAAAATAGAAATTTACTACCAGACGACACGTGTGGCTAATATTCTCATTAGGGCAGACCTACAGTTTTCAATCAAATAAAACTGAATTAATAGTAGATTGGCGCAAAGTTTTTCTATTGATTTCATTAATTCATTACATAACCCGCATTACACAGAACGACTAACTATTGATCGGCACTACAACTCCTACTGCAGCTCACTCACTAGCTAAAAAGGTTTACTACTGAATCAAACTACTGGCGAATCATCTGTATTACAAGTTGTATTATTGAAGGCCCGTCAGATTTTCAAATCCAGAGTCAGAGTCAAATTTAGGAGAGTGGAAGTCAGCTACATTACCTTTACACGACTGATCAGACAAATCAACATTATTTATTGAGTTAGGAAGGTTTTATCCGTACCGTATCGGCGATATACGTACGTACACAGGAAGTAGTTACCTGCTGAACTCTACGTTAAGAATTAAAGCAGTACATAAGATTAAGCTGCGAAACTTAAGGGATGTATCAAAATGAGATCTTGAAATGGTATCTGACGGAGAATACCCCATCCGCTTACAACGATGGATGGGACAATAAGCTGACAATCCTGAATTCCTTGTATAATACTAATTCTGCGTACAATCGCTTTGAACGACACCCATAAGCGTCTCCTCAGATATATTTTTGGTTTTGCTCGATGTTTAACTTCACATGATCTTACAAAGCTTTCATTGGAAGCAACGTCGACATAGAATCATGTAAATTAAAAAAATTCTAAGCTAGTGTACCAAATCTACTTTCAAGAATTCGATTTTACGCATCACCACAGGGCTCCTTAATTGATACTATTAACCACACGGCTCGAATCTGGTTGTATTTTTAAACCATTGTTTTGGAGTATTCACATACCATCAGGCAACGCTCCCAAAGACCACATTAAATCTATAATATAGTGAGCGGCATAAAAAGGAACAGACAAATATAAAATACTTTTAGTAATCAATCATTTCATTAATGAAATATTTTAATGTAATAAATTTCAAAGCTATTTGCTAAGGCATTGTCAACTGTCATAGGGGGTTAAAGTTCGATTTTCAGCAGCTTTTTTATTAGTTGTTTTGGTCGCTACATGTTGTATTGAATAATTAAATTAGTCTGACTAGCACTAAAAAGAAGACGCAGGCTTCAAAGAGCTTGTGTTAATCGTGACAAGACGCTGAAACATCACACACAGGAAAGCAAATTAGGTACATATAGGTTTCCACAGCTTTGAGTTTTTGAGTATGGACGCAGTTCCCCAGAAATACTATATCATGTAATGTCAGTACACAAATTAGCGTAATGAGTAGAATCACGATGGGTGCTTGTAAATTATAAACCAACACCTAGGTACACCATTTAGTAAATAATAATAATATGGATTAATTATGATTTCAATTCAAGAAGTAACACTTTTGAATTAATTGCTAATCTGATGTAAGTTTCAAGAATTATGGGCCCTTGTGTGTCAGTTTCCACTTCTCTATATACTTATCTAAACTTCGCGTTGAAAATTAAAGTTGCCATTCATTTACGAGATTCAAACGACTTTTTTCATTACAAGCATAATGGAGAAAGCATGGGCTCTTTCACACCCTTTTGTCTACTATGCAAAGCTTAATTACGTTATTAGAAACCCAGAAACCTGATATCATTATTCATTAGCAGAATCCGAGCAATAGATAATGTAGGGGTGAGTGGTAAATTTACAAGTCGACAATGAAGAAAGAAGTGTTCTGTTTGAAGAAAGATTAGCACACAAAGCTACGTGTGAAATGGACAAAACACGGCAAGGAAAAGTGCTGGGTCTCGATGAAAGTAATGGCGTATGTATAAAAAAATATGCAAGGGTAATATTAGGTACACATATGAGAGATAATGTATGTAAGTATATTAACGTGAATAAAATTTATTGACTCAGTCTATACAACGAGCAGAACTATCTAGGATCAGAAAATTCTTGCGCTATATGTAATCAGACAGTTATCTACCATTTACTACTGTAAGAACTTCAAAAGACTACATTTACGTTATTTTGTTTTATTTTTTAATCGTACCAACGATATTTACTACATAACAACGTAACTCTCAGGAAGTGATCCGTCAACTCCCGTTCACCTTGCAAATTGTAGTTGGCAATAAGATAAAATGTTAAGTTACAGATTACTCTAATCTCATAATAGACGTGAATGTAGATAGTTTAGTTTCGGAAAACGATAAACTAACGTTATGATAAGATTTTAAGCTTAACATACCTACACTTATTAGTTACTTAATTACCACTACCGATTGTAAATTGTGTAAGGAGTTGAAAATTACAACACAAAGTAAATTCCGAGTAACAAAAAGAACAAGTTTATCTCAAAGAAAATTAAATAACAATAATAAAATAATGTTGTCTTTATAGATATGTAAAATGAATGTTTCAGTGCACCAGCTTTTCTCTCATGAAAAATTCGCGAGCACGACTAGCAGTTATAATACGCATAAAACAGACGAGACTTTTACCCACTTCACTAACTACACACTCATTATCAGTTAAATACTTACAAGACAAGTACTACAGAGCCTGCTATTATTATTATACTGATTGATTATGTTGACTTGCATAGAACTACACCACCAAAATTAATAAGATAGATTTCTTAATTACGTACATCTACGAACTTTTAGTTGTCTCGTATACAAAACCATAGCGTTTTTCTGCAAATTACAAGTCCAAGTGACAACTAAATGTAAGTTAGTTAAACTATGTCAGAGACATCAGAATTCCACGCACAAAAAGGGAAATAGTAATCATAAGATTAACAGCCCTCTGGAATTTGTCTTCTCGCTAACATTTCTACGTCATAGATAATTTAAATATATTTTTACACCTAGAAGAGCCTAGATCTACTTTAGTGACTTGTAAAATTATATTAATACTTCAATATTCAGTGAACAGTTTTACAGTTCTTAGGTAACATTACAGTACTTCCTATACTTCTACAGAATAGTATTAGAAAATTGAGATTCAATAACTGGTTTTACGTGACGGGATATGTTGAGTGGCACTGCCATTATCCTCTTAGAATTGCTTTTGCTTGCTTAAGACTCATACTAGCAACTTTCCGAGCACTGTTACAGGAAATTTTAGCAAACAGTTCTCCTGAGATTCCCAAGTTACTCAATAAACACAGTTTAACATGCGTTTCGGTGTGTACCAAATGTTTATCTCGTTGTTCATGACAGCATGGGATCTGTATTCATTTTTGCTATATAATATATTTATGTACGTATGTGCGTATGCAAGATACAAGCCAGGGGTTTACGTATGAATTCTAAGAGGATAGCACCAGCAATTATAATGAAAAAAGATCTTTATAAAATGGACAGAATGATTAACAATTTTCTATATCCCTCATTATATAAAATTAGGAGGTGGTGTCAATTTGCCAAATTTCATTTACTTTTCCTATAGAAAGATTGAAACTATCCTGATTTCAATATCCACAAGATGCTTTCGTAATTATTACTCGTAATTCTTCAAACGCACACCTATTGCACTATGATTGTTTTCAGGAGAAGAATCTCGCATGAACTCTCCTCAGTTCTGCGCACCTCAAAAGTTAACATAGGTTTATCTAAACCATAACTTATAATAGGTAAGTAATTATGAGTAATACTTTCTTGCCTCCCAAATCCAATTATAGAATAGATAATAATATAATATTGATATGATTTACATTTAGGAAATGCCAGAGATTGACTAATGTAACCAAATACTAGCTAAGTAGTCTCAGTCTGACATACTATACACTGAAACACTATATCTGGTAAAAATATGAAGATATGGAAGGAACAGTTGCATAATATTGTTAATTTGGTCCTATTTAGTACTATTTACTATTGCTGTCTTTTAACATCTAAGGCCATTCGTCTACGATTGAATTTATGATAATAACTAATTGCACAGGTAAAACTACGTTTTCCTGTACGTCAACTATGCAGATGCACACATATATTTAAACACTATCTTGTACATATTGCGTCAAGATCTAACTAAAGTATAAGATTAATTTCTATTTTTTTCTATTTCCTGTTTTCAATTTCCCTAGAACTAAGACAGTTCTTGCTGTTTTCGCTAGTCCTGGAATCGTAGAAACGTATAAACGACGCAAAGATTCACAACCTGAGTCTGAAATTCTCCATAATGGATTCTAAATGCAGATCTTTTAAATTTATTAAAGGCATTGCAAGCTAAATCGTTTGGAATAATTTTCCAGTGTGCGATCAGTACAAGTTATGAAGAAAAGTTTAGATTTAATCATTGAAAGGAAACAAGTCATCACTAAGAATCCGTGTTTTCATGCTATCATTCATTAGTACGCTGGACCTTGGACTCCACGTTTATTAAGGGGTTTGGCACTTTTAATCTCATTGATGTGTGTCCTGTGTCCTGTACATGCAAGGATGGTTTTTGAATTTGAGTCTTAAATTGAGCCGTCCGTCTAGTTCTAAACTTTTACGCGAAACTATCAAGTATGGACAAATTTATATATTGGTGTGAAATATTATCTATAGCTGGTATAAAAATCATTTTTGTATTATATTAAATTTCTACAAACCTTTGGTAAATCATCTGTCACTACCCGCTATCTCATTTGGTTTCTATCACTGACTGCTAGCTACTTCATGTGTATTCTGATACTGAATAAGTTCTGTTTATCGACGGTTTCGATTTGATACTAGAAATTTAGGTAAGATCTCCATCACATCACGGAAAGTTGAGGTTAATTGGTTCCATATTTAGGCCGGAAATGATATATTAAACCTAAAACTACCGACCTACCTATGCAATCTTGCTATGTACCTATGTTGGCTTCTTACTGTGTAAAAACTGTTAATTCTCAATTACTCAATCAAACAGGAGTTAAGAAATTCTTTCTTCACAGTAAAAAGCTTGATCACCCAATCTTGATTTCAAGATTACAACGCATTTTACAGTATGTTATGACTTCGAAAACAGTCAAAAGGTAACTCCACATAGGACCGTACAGCATAAACAGCAGGGAATTCGCATGTAGTATTTGCAGAGTTACTGCATTTTTATTACTTACTACCACTACGGCTACTACTACTTCATAACAAAAATATTTAGCTGAAATCGCTACTAATAACTACTATTGGCTACTAGGGATGCACAAGTACTGTTACCTGTTCATGATTAAACAATTATCTTCTTGCAACAACAGAAACTAAACTAACTGACTGAAGTATAATTGAAATTCAACCCTCCACTGAGCTGCACATGTATTTTTGATCACAGGTATTGATTTCTAATTATTGGCTGCCGACTATTCTTGTCTACTGGCAATTGATACAGTCAATAACGTTGAGTGTTTAATTCATGTGCCGTAGCGAAGTTATGAGCATGACAACATTCAATATAGTGCAAATGATTTTGATAATGATAATAATTAATCTAATCTCCTGATTCCACTCTATATAATGATCTTTGATGAATCAAGAATACCACATTCCATAATTAATGCTCCTCCTATTTAATGCACAATTCATTTCAGTTGAATATGTTATAAGAAATAATAATGATAGAAAATTTCGAACCAGTTGAGACATGTATATATATGCCACAGAGCTTTGTAGCTTTAGCAAACAGTGGACCTAGTCCACACCCACTGATAAATATTCTATCGTTTCAGTTAACCAATGAACTAGTTAACAGAATGTAAATGATTTAGATAGGACTGCTTACGAAACCTTTATGTCCTCCTTTCCTCACGACTTTACATGGAGAAAGGATGGTGATGGACATAAGGCTGGGCTCTATCTCATATCCCTACAGCCTGAATTGGAAGCATCGTGAGCCCGATTGGATTTATGGTGATACCAGTTTGCGTGTTTGGACTGGAGTGATTAGTTATGACACCAAACACATTCTTAGGTGCTAGATATGGACTTGCAGTATGCTCAAGAGTGGACAGAATGTGATGGGTCCGGGAACTACCGGACAAGGAAGACGTGTGGGTGGCAGCCGCCGAGGCTGTGGCAATTGGGATCGCGTAAGGAGTGTATCTGATGGAAGTTGGAGCTGCATGAGCAGCGGCCGGGCCAATTGCTGGAATTAGAATGAACTCACCATAGCTCGCTCCTCGGGTCGAAGCTCGAGTTTTGGCCAAATTTGCCGGTAGCATCACTTCCTTCGGCTGAGCCTTTTTGCACTCCACCTGAAACACCACGATTATTAATGACTTGAAAGACTCGAGTTTCATTAAGTAAGGAATAGTTGAACACAAGAGATTTAAAATTCAAGTGAAAGCAAATTGAACATAAAGCACAAAGACGAATGAAAATGTTGAGACCACTTTACCATTTTGTTGTTGATCTCGTGGAAATGTATTTCGCAGACTTTATCAACTACGTCTTCGTTTTGGAAAGTAACGAATCCAAAACCTGTCAATCAGAAAGATAAAATAATAACATTGGCTCAGCTTACATGATGGAAAGCACAAACAATCATCTTTGAAGATGATAGATGATGGATTCAGTCAAGTCATGGGTAGAGCAAGAAAAACAGGTAAATATAGTCACTCAAGTGAAAACGAGAGATAGTTATACTATTTTGGCTACGTTATACTATTTTGGCTATCTTGACTGTTCGTCTAAAAACTGCAGTTCTACTATTGTGAGAAGATTGAATGTCTTGTGCATATGCATGACACATGTATGCATGTATGGTGAGGGGAAATAGATGATGAGGTTTGGCGCAGAGTTCCGTGTGGTAGTAGTATACACTTTTTCAGTGTAAAAGATTTGCTTTTCTGACATTCATTCATGAGCTACGACGAGCACTAATGATTATGTGAGAATGGTGTACGCCGAGAAGAAGCAAAACGGATCCTGTTCAGAGATAAAATTATTACCGTCTTGACAAGATAATGCACCAAGCTCGTAAGTAAATCACCAGCATAGACTTTTCTTGTGCGCGGACGGAAAAGAAAGTTTGGTATGAAACAGTTGCCTTATTAGTAAGAAACAGGCTTCAGCCGTCACCCTCAAGCCTCTTCCGAGCATCCTTGTCAGGTGTTTGGAGCAGAAGAATTCTTATTGGCATACCTCGAGCCTCGTCTTTTGGCAGCATGTTCGGTCTATTTTTTGCTAATTAACGAGTGAAAATCCTTTTTACAAATCGTTATTCTCTGAGAGCCGCTTTAAGAGTACCAACCACGTAGACAGTTAATTTTTATCTGTATGTAGACTATGCTAGCTAGCGTGCAAAGTTGTACAGTATGTGTATTACTGGCAATCGTCAGATAACAACTAGCAATGATGTAAGAAAGCCTGGTGTGCTTTCTACTCGTGTTCCTTTCCTCTTGTGTGATTGTGTTGTACTCTTGTAAAAAGATCAGGAAAGAGATTTACAGACCCAATAGAATTTGATATAACAGTCACTTAAATATCACCTTTATGGAGTCTCACTTGGCTTGTAATCAACACTTGCTAACAAGTCACAAATATGGGAGTCACTTATGTGATACATGCTGCATTATATTTACTACGTGTAATAGCTCATTACGATGTGCTATAAACGGTCGAACACTACTTAATTGTTTGTCCGTATTTTTATAATTATAAACAACTTTTCTCCCTATAAAATGCTACAAAGGTACCTTGCTTTGTCCAATTACTATAATTACTTCGGTGTAATACATTTCGTACCTTTCCTGACACTTCTATGTTTCAGGCTTTGACGAAATAAATAAATTACAAGTCATTTCTGTTTACAAACAGAGAAAGCCATTGGAATTTCCAAGCTGTCACAAATCGAAAGGCATTCGATCTGTTTGAAAAGTCTATGTGAGAGTTACGCTATAATTACAGGCTCATCACCGCATTCCTAAGCTCTTCTACTGTTGGGGATATAGCAAAAAGAATTCGACATGTTAAGATCACCCATTCTTTCATGTGCGTATATATATACTTGTATAAGCTATTCTGTACTGATATTTTTGACAAGATCTTAGCAGTGCTCTCATTCTCATCACAATCGGTTCATCTCAAGAACTGAAGCGGCATGGCGTACATCAATCTATTTCGATGTAAAATTCACTTTGAGGTTTGCTACATTACACAGAAAACTGAATGATAGTCTACCTACACATAAAACCAGCCTTTACCGGTTTCAAAAATGCAAATCACGTAGCCACACATGCTGTATGCGCAATCTAACCAGTGAAAAGGTAGAGTTCTACATGCTATAGCTCGTGTGACCTCAGGAAAGTCACGAAGAAGGACATCAAATAGACAACAGATACATTACAGTGACACAAATTGACATAATTCTTTCTTCGAGAATTCGTGCATGCATAATTTTATGAAAGTTTTATTACAATTCCATTGCATAGCACTATATAGTTCAATCGAAAGATTTATGCCTTTCACATTTCAATAAAATGTTAATGCCATTAATGTCTCCCTGTTGTATTTTCCCATTTTTTCAGGTTGTTCAAGAAGATACTGACACACGGATCAAAGAATAGCAATACGCAAACCCATTTCTTGACAGCACAGTGTGTTGAGGAAAGCCATGGGCTTATATTTTCATACGTATTTACATAACTCTGTAAGGATTTCCTTACTTTTGTGCTTTCCAATCCAACCATGAACCATTAGGTGGGAGATACCCATATATATCCGTAACAATACGTGAACAAAATCTATAGCTTATATGCTTCAAGTTGTTTGCATTATTATTAGCTCACTTAAATTGAAATCTTTGGTAGCTTTGCCAATCCTTCCTGTGATAGTAGTATCAATGTCAAATCTAAAAGCAAGTATAATTGAAAAGTAACTCAGTCTGCCCTGTCGTAAACATGACCTGGTGGAGTAGAAAAGTCGTTCATCTTTTTCTTTCATTCCATTATTTCGGAGCAATTTAAACTACATCGTTTCAATGGATAAGATGAACGGTCGTTTCTGCCTATAATATTACCTTTCTATTTCTTAACCATTGCATTGAGATTCTTCAGAAATCGTATGTCTTGCAATATAACCGTTACCACACCCAGAATTCTCATTACATTCGCTTTCTCCGAAACTTAAATTCTTAAAATACCTTACTGTCCCTCCACAGCTGTAGGTATTATGTAAGTATATCAAAGATACTTTTCTTTCTTGTACCTCCTACATTCGGCTATATAGTAAACCTACTACACTTTTATTTTTAGACTCATTGGTAAAACTGCCGTCTAAGTCTATACATTATATTCTGTAACCTTACTGACTTTTCTTTCTGTTTTACTATTACATTCGTCTTGAACGGTATTTTCTCTTTTCATAGATTTATACTTTCGATTTAGTTTTAAATTGGACAAGGGAAGTGATACCAAATAAAGTCGTTATAGTTTATTGCATCAGACTATCCAGGAAAGTTATAAACGCGAACTGTCACGATTAATAGTGGACTTTTACCACAAATAGTAGTCAAATTGTCCGTTCCTTTGCTCATTCATTCGTAGCATATGATATTGATATAACGACAGCTTTTACCATTTAAACCAAAGTCTTTAGAACGGCAAATTTGATTTTATTTGCACAAAATGGGACACCCAATGAGGCTTCAGGTAAAGGTAACGTTGTCAAAGACAATGACTGCACATTATCCCAACAGATTTAAAATTTGTCACTAGTAAATTCAAATTCTTTTGAGTTTAATCTGTATTAGACAGAGAACTTGACACTCGTGTCGTATAACTGTATTTTTTATAAGTCGCCGTGGAAGATAGCGCCGTAGTAATATTCATTCAGGGACAACTCAGTAAAGTAAATCTATGCTTTTTCTACCCAATATTGTTAACATCCTTTTGTTAATACCCTACCAACACTATCAATTATCAATGAGAGGTCACACAGCTTGGCCTATGCTAAAACTTAACAAAGACATGCAATTATTACACAAAATAATAGCTGAGGTATAAACTAGCAGTTAATTAATTACACTTGAATTAAATAAACGAGACGACTAGATATTTAACAAATCCAAACGGTGTGTATCTAGTAGATGCGATCAACCCAATTCAATTCCAGCCGCAGGCTGAGAATTGGGTAGATATCAACTCCGTAAGCAAACGGTGGTAGCATTGGCGGGGTAGTCCACTTATGATATACAAGCAACTTGGGTGGTCTTGAATGTTTCACCGCAAGTGACAGTGTTGGGTGGTCTGTCAGAAAACACAACAGTATGGATGCTCCAAAATGTTAGGATTCCTAACAACGGTCAAAACAGTATGCTTACGGAGTTGATATCTACCCAATTAAATTCCCAGCCTGCGGCTGGAATTGAATTGGGTTGATCGCATCTACTAGTGTGTATCATTGTGGGAAACTCTAAAAACGCTTCAATGTACTGATTATCTTGCCAATGTATTGAATGACAACTATGGTATACTAGTTAAAAGACATCGGACACCATGTCGGGTTGTTGGAGAGGAAATGATCCTAAAAGAAAAAGAAAGTGTGTTCGTATTTGTACATTATTTTTTATGTTGAGCATTCAGCAGCTGAACTCCGATTCAAATCTGTCCCTTTTCTTTACGTAAAATTATTAATAGTCAATATACTTCTATCCTACTCTACATACTTCAGTTCAGACACCACATTGCACATTGCACGCTCCGTGATGAGAAACAAACAAACGGTTATGATAAGAACTCCTACCGAAAACTGTACGAATGCAATCATTATGTTCAAACGAAGAGGAGAGCCAACACTAAGTAATAAAAAAGCACGTTTATAGCTATTTAAATAATCAAAGAGGATAATAAAGAAAGAGAAAGCTTATCATATGAAAGTATTCAACTGGTCCTTTTTGTGGCCTCTTAGAAGCCCCAATTCTGAGCTTATTATTAGTAGTGAACAGACATTTTAATCTATTGGAAGTTAAGCTCATGGAGAGAATCTAATTACACTGTTTTTAATAATAATTGAGCACTTTGCCAACTCATTCTCGTAAGTGTCTGTCGACGCCGCGGTCTAAAAATACAGAGATATTCTGAAGTCAGGTGAATCGCCTATGAGATATAGGGCAGTTTTTGTTTCTACAGTACTGGGAGAGAAGATTGGCATTAGTGTATGGAAATAGTATTCCATATGCCACCCGTCCTCTTCCCTTCTTTCGTCTGCTGAACAGCTCTGTCTCTTGACTTATCCGGCTGTCTACTATCACTCTCCTTGACTAATCTTAAAGAACTCAAGACAAGTGCGTCACATGTAAAACTCCCGATGTAATATTCTACTACCCATTTCTTCAACCGGTCTGTTATTGACGTCAAACATCTCGTGCTTTTTATCTAGAGTGGCAGAAAGACTCTGTCTGTGTGGTGTAATATCACAACAAACCAATGATCACTATTACACAAATCCAAGCCTTCCCTAAGCTCATGAACACATCTCGAATTGCTAGAAATGCCTATTAGTGAGCTTTTCAATGCTTTTCTGCGTCTCATTTCTTCTCTGTCTTGAGTTACTTCAGACCTTCGGCTCGGCACACTGAAATTCTTGTAATTAATAATCTGTCCAAAAATCCCTCGTTTGTTCAATGGCTATACGTAGTTCTTGGCTTAACAGCAATCGTCTCTTTTGTCGATGCATTTTCTGACTTTATTTCCACCATTTTAAGTTTTAATTTTTCCTAACAGATTCCTGCATAATGATTTATACTAGATGGCAACCATAAAACAAAGTAATACAATATTTTCTATGTGCTTATGATTTAAATAGATCTGTAATGAAGCTATCGGTCGTTCCATAGTTGGAGGATTCTTACATTGTTAAGTGAAAAGATTTAGCTGGCATGCAACGTTGAGTAGCATGAGTAACGTAACTGAGTTTGATATTATCAAGTTACCCGATTTTCATATTGTACACCGTATAGAATACAAATAAAATCCAAATGCATAAAAACATATCCACCCATAACTTGCTGTATCTCATCCCAATCACAAACTGATAGAAAATTTAGTTGCCGTAATAATAAGTTTCTATTTCTTACCTCTATGCCGATTTGTTTGTTTATCAAACATCAGCATCGCATCTTCAATCTGTAATCATAGAGAATAAAATTTTAGAAATAAAAATATGCAGTGTCACATAACGCGTACAATTAAAATATTTGACATGTAAAACTGGCAGGCAAATGTTTGTCAGTGAGTATTCATGAATTTTGAGACAGGGAGAAAAGAACATTAGATTAAAGTCAAGCAGATGGGTTCATTTTCGCCGCACCAACTCACACGACTCGGAAGGAAGTTGGATGTGGAGTGGTGACGGTGAAGCTGCTGAGCTAATGCAAAATTCGAAGCCTGACAAGAAGATTTATCTTTCTCAAAACGGAAAGGGGATAAATCCTTATATTATTTCAAGAATGTCTATTAAAGCTCGTGGTTGGGAGTCAGAGTTATGCCTTCTTTCTCAGTTGACCTCCTAGTAGAGGCATAGGCTCTTTGAAAGTACTTGGAGAATGCTCAATGCTTAATTCTGTAGCTCCAAGTTCCAAGTTACAACAAGGTTTGAAGAGGTTTGCTTCTTTGCTGGGAAATAAGCAGCAGAATGCATCAGAGCCAAGAGAACTCTCACATCGTAAATCGATTTTGTCTTGTGTTGCCAACTCACCCTGGAAAAATATTTTTCAAAACCTCTTCCAAATAGGCAACTCTGTCACAATGTTACACGATAAAATGACATATGACATTCGCACCTTACTATGTTTAACCCAAAACCGAGTAATAATACTTAAGCTTATGCATTAATTACTTACAGGTCCAAACTGCTCAAAATATGTCCTCACGTCCTCAATTGTTGTTGGGGCTGATAGACCACCTACAAATATCTTCTTAGTTCGTGTCACCATCTGAAACAGAAAGAAGTTCTTATTCAAGAAAAGTTGATAGCTTCAATAGATAAAAATCTTCACAAAATACAGCAATAATCTGTTTGAAAAACCTCATGCATCGCTGGCAAGGCGTGTTTTGCTTTAAAAATAAATATGCCATTTGCATAGATATATCAAATCTTAAAAAATGAACGAAGTGTGTCAAAAGCGATGCGGTACTCGAAGCACTTTAAATAAAAGTCACTTTTATTTTTAGTTTAAGAAATATTTTAAGCATCTGGTTCTGTACGACCAGCACATTGCATGCATCCATTAGCCTGTACAGTCTTTTGATTGTATACATCTAATTCCCTTTACACATTACGAAACGAACCATTTATTTCTCTTGAATTCATTTAGTCTGCCTCAATGGAAATGTACGCTGGGGTTTTTTAATCTAATGATAAACTGAATTAACCGACATGCAGGGTCTTACTCTTAATACTTCTGTTACAAAGAGGAACGGTAATACTAGACTAGGCGCACGTTGCTGTTGTTTATAATAACGCAAAACATGAATGCATGTGCTTGATGGTACTCTTACCTTTGGGTGTGCTCGTCGTGGGAATGCAACTTTAGGATCAATCTGAAAAAATAAAATCGGCTTATTTAAGTAATAATACTTTAATACCAGGGGCAAGGAGTATTTTGAGTTTTATTTTCATTTTTCAATTGCTTATATTATTGACTATCACCTGAAAGTATATAAATCTAATCCTACGGAGTAATTACCTTTTTGCCGTCCAGCTCGTGAGTTCCTTGGGCTAAAACTTTATCTACAGCTGCTGGGTCCGAGAAGGTAACGAATCCGAAGCCCCTATAACAATTAGTTAACAATTACAGTTTGATTTAGAAGTGTAGATTACTGTAGATATGGAAATTCGACACGAGTGCTACCTACAACGCAGTCGAGGTTTTTTCACAAATCTACGTCACTCTCTGTCTACGCGATTTTTTTTAAATAGCTGCCGTGGACCCGCGTCAATTGTTAGATCTTTTTCCAGAAGCTTCCCACAAGCATCAGTTTTACAAAGCCGAGGCAAATAAAATCATACTGCCCGAAATTTCCTTAGCTCTTTGAATTATGGCTAAAAATTATATAATCCGAATTTTAAAAGGTAAGCATTTATGACAATGACAATAAACGATTTGAAAATAGTCAGAAATCGAAACTTCAACATTAAAACCAGTTTTGTTGCTGGGAGTTAATAAATTCAGAAGCCATTCTGGGAATTCTATCAATAATTAACCAACGCGATAAGGAGCAGCATGGAGTAAAGGAATAATATATTCACCGTGTCATGCTGCTTAGTAATGAAGTTCAAAATAATGCAAGGATGTTCTAAAACGAAAGCTGGTTGAGAACTCCAACTCAAGACATATGAATATGAAATGCGTTTTCTTGTATGTGTTGTGTTTTGTTTCACAAGAGAGCTGAATAGAAGCAGAAGTAAGTCTAATGTTAATCAGTGTGAGGTTTCATTTCACAGTAGTTGGCTCATAGGTTTTGTCTGCTTAAATATTCAATGACTTTTTAATAATTAGATGCCAGACTTTCCAAGGACTGTGAACTAATCATTAGAACAATACACTTTACACTTGATTAGCATGAACTTTATGATCTTCGAAAAAGTCACATTTAAAATCAGATACAGATGCAAAGTTAACTGGTGGTTCAAGAGCCATTGAAATATTAATAAGATTAAATAAATGATAATGAATATTCTACGAGTGAATTGAGAAATTACGTAGGAAATAAGCGCTTAGAAGGTTTACGGCACCCTAAAAGAAAGGTTTAACTGATGTATGATGTTGAACAGAGATTTGTAATTCTTGTTTGTTAACTTGTGTTTCCATTTATGTATTTAGCTGATTAACAACAGCAAACAGATGCAAGTATTTCTCACCTTGACCGTCTTGTTGTAGGATCCTTCATCACCATTACTTCTGTAATTTCACCGAATTTGCTAAAATACTCCCGAAGGCTTTCTGTAACACCAAAGAGATGCTTACTCAAATAACCAATAGTATCTCCGTTCATATCTGTTGGCTTATTCTGCCTTCATTCAACTACATACTCGTCAATTACTTCGGGTGAAGGAATAGCTATTCTCGTTTCCAGCACCCCAAGTCTGTCTCAACAATTATAAAATATTATAAATATAACTCACCTGGACTGGTCTGCCAACTGAGACCTCCAATGAACATTTTCCTGGAAAAAAAAACAATCAAGAAAGTGTCATGACAGTCTGCCATTTATGGAAATGCAGTGTACTTATAAAAATCATGAAGTATAATGCCGTCTATTTCTTATCACATCAAACAAAAAACTTGGATACAAAGGTTCAACATCTAACAATTAATAGTGAGTCGTTTTTAAGATTTCTTTGCTATCTTCAGGATCTCCCGATTCCCCTGCCTAAAACAATCTAGCACATTCGACCTCACAAGGGCAAAAAAGGAAGCTGCAAATTTGTTCGGACGTTAATTAGAAATGTAGCAAATCAATGGTCTTTTATTTATAACATTTGTGGCTACACGATACTTTACATTTTACAATATAACTAGTAAGCAAGTTTACGAAAACTAAAAATATTACATTTTCTTAGCGTAACTTTTGAAGTAGTTCGTTTTGTATCAGCTGATGAACTAAAATATATGCAGTTCCAAGTTTAATAAAGCTTTATGTACATAGTATCAAAAATACTACAAGCTGATTCAACATCCATTCCATACTAACTAACTACGTAACTTCCCCTTACAATCAGGGAGAATTGATGCGAGACCGTCGTCTATGCAGTTTTGCAATTTAATTGAACAACTGTACAATTCTAGAGCTGTTAAAGTTATAGAAGGGTCTACGGTGCAGTATTGGCATCGGAAAAATAAGCAGGGTAAGGCTAAATTGTTAGTCTTGTGTAAGTTAATAATTTGAAACCTAACTCCGAGATTTTGTTTCCACAGATAGAACTACAAATATAAAGAAACAATCTAACTGATGTTCCTAGTTAAGATTCTGAACAGTATTTACAGCACAGATTACGCGTCACATTGACTACTAGATCTAATAGTTTGATAAGCTCAGCAGTCCCACATTCTCTCTATAAGGTTTTAAGTTTACAGCAAACTCTCTACAACATAGCATTCTTAAAAACTCTTCGACTAAAAAATTCTCACCCCTGTGCATAACCAATTTATTTGTCAAAATTTAACAAGAATAACATAATAAAGTTTAAATTACTACTGTCATTCAAAACTCTTCATACTTCATACTAAACTAGTACCAGCTATAAGATGCTTTAGCACATGTAAATTCGTATCGATAGTAAACATCGCCTACCGACGAAAACGTGCATGCAGCTCAATTCGTGCTGATTAATCAACCAGCATATACATCCTTGTAGTGAAACCAAATTCCAATTCAATTGTAGAAATACGGCCCTTCGTAAAGCTTTCGACTCCGTCAATCATGAACTGTCAATCCAAAAATTATTGTATACAATTTAAAATACACTTAAACATTGCCAAATTGCGTATATGGTGTAAAAATTAATACCTTTATCGAATTTGAAATACGCACTATCATCACTGGTATATTTTGTTTGAATTAATCTAGACTAGTAAAATCTGACTCTGAAATACGGTTTTTATTTAAGTCTATACTCCTAAAGTGAGTACACTAAATAAGGACAAGAACAGTAGAAAATCAACCATCGAAAATTCTGTAGACAGAAAGTACTAGACTTTTTAGTTCATGTTCAGTTTGATTCTAAATACATAAGCTTCTAAGCCTTCTAGTTGGTATCTACCAAAGAATAGCTGCATGCTACACCTACATATATTTCACTTCCCGTTTCGATCCGTTCGCGTTCTTTACATTTTGATTTCTTTCATTCATTCATTCTACTTATTCGTATCTTAAAATTTCGATTGCGTTTACGTAGATACTACAATGATATGATCGGGTCTATTTAGAATGGAATTTTACTACTTGTGAATATAGTATATTGTTGTACAAAGTAGACTCGTTGCTTTGACCAGTTTGACCACTAGGTATTTTGAAACTTATAAGCTTTGTCCACTAACGATAAGGCTGACGGTTACAACTATCTGACCATTTGTGAATATGAATCTCACAAAATATACGAAAATTCGGCTTCCCGATTTTCATACTATCGCGGATCTGTACAATATCATGTACGTTGTCCTGAAAATTATTCGGAATCATAAACAAACGGCAAAAAGTGGACAGAGCTTTGGAAGTAAAAAGGTTATGATTTCTAATACTAGATACGGCTAAATCCCTTTTTTAGAAAATCACTTGCGAAGAATTGGCTATTACAGTCTCATAAAAATGGATTCAGCATGCATGTGTAGATCGATTATGTATAATACACGAACAACTTTTAACTACTAGGAACCCAAATCTGATAAATAAATAACTTTCATTAATGCCATAAATATACAGAAATACGTATCTAAGTGAAAGCAGAAACGAAAGATGAAGTTTTATTAGATCCTTATAGCCTGGAAACTAAAGTGTTTAGTGTTGCCACAAAGAATGTCGTAAAGTTTTTTGCGGTTCTAATGGCCCAAGTAAGTAAAAAATGTATCTTCTACTATATTATTTCCATTTACAGCGACGATGCATGGTAAGTATATTTGCTGTACTATTATTTTAGCTGCTTAACACAACCCGGGATTGTATTTCTTCTGTCATCTATGCATAAAGGGACACTAAGCTAAAATTGAAGCTCCGAAAATTGTATTAAAGCTTGATAAGCGAAAAATAATTATAACGAGCATCAATACCCAATTCGTTAACCCAATAATAAGGTATGCTAAATTAGGATCAGTTAGAGTTTGGTATATTGATTCTATTTTGTGCTAGAATGCTAGAAAAGTATGTATTTTAGACAAGTAGTATTTATTTATTTATTTATTTATTTAGTAAGCACACTTTGTGTTTTCAAAGCAAATAATATGAGTGAGATCGAGTTGGAAAACCAAAGAAATTCTTGGAAAGTCGAAACCTCTCGAAAGAAGATGAGTTAGCAACACTGATACCATTATTTACAAAAGTCTTAAGTCGACAAATTTCTGAGTGACCGACAACTATAAACAATTACTACACGAACGAAACGTAATATTATTCACATAAGGCAGGATCTAATATCGTGTTTAATTTTTTGAAGACGAAAACATCCTGAGTATATTGTATTTCATAAATAACAATGGATTCGTTAGTACGCTTCCCATGAAAATATCATCTCGCACAACAGTACGCCCAAGTGGCACTCAAAATTGCTTCTGCACAAAAGGTGACAAAGCAGTCACGCGAAGTCTGTTAAAAAATAATGGCAATGCTAAACAGAGTATGCTATTAGACTAAACAAAACAAGGGTCTGAAATGTGAACTTGTTTTTCATTGTCAGATTGTTCAGATGGCTATTGCTCGAGTTATTCCCCTTCAGACAGTAACTCTTATTAATCCATACACAACATAATCTACATACAGCTGTAAAATATGAAGCTTAGGTATGTTTAGGTAACACAAGGTTTAATATCTGTTTTTTATTAAAATATAAAAACCTTAGATTTAAATTCTTTAGGAAACGGCAATGTACATTTTCAGGTCAATTTCTCTCTGAAGGTATTCTAGAAAAAATTAACTTCGAACGATGAACGTATTCAGAAGCTAGAAACAATATAAAAAACAAAGTATAAAAATAAAAAGGGATGCGAATAAAATTCATCTGGATAGAATAGATCTATTCAAACCAGGATAGATTTATGAATTATGATCATCGTCTATGTACTACTTGTCGCGTACCTGCTGAAACCTACAAATTTGTTGTGAAATATAATATGGCTTAAATTAATTGTAATATACAGCAGCTTTGCTTTTTTCTCAGCAAGTAAATGTCAACTTAAGACTTAAAAAGAATGCAAACCTTACTTGTCTAAATTTTTCAATAATATGTAAAGCATACATTGAGGTATCACAAGTCCACATAAATATGCTTATGACTTGTGCATAATCTGCCCTTGTGTATCATGCATAGTTTAACGACATGAAAATATGTCCAGTTCAAGTCTCAGGTGAAGTTTTGAACATCAAGATTCAACTTTATGGAGGAGACTGATTGTCCTGTAGATCTTCAGTTTAGTTATTTAGTAAGCAAAAAATCCATCCATATCAGTAGCATAGCAAAAATTGCACTTATACGAGTAGGATGTTCTTGTTTGCGATCAATTGCTAATGCACCAACTACATAAATAGTATTCTACAAAGAAACATGCAATATAATCTCAAATATGCATTACAACAAATGAATCAAGTAAAAGTTATAATAAGAACTGAAGATTTTCTCGTTCGTTTGGGTTTGCTATGGAACTGTGACTGTGCTCGAGATTTTCGCACGATGAAAGATACTCGTGTTCCTGATTATACGGATACATTGATAATAATGTATGATACAAAAAACTAACAATAAATGTATGAAATTGTGCAGAATGAACAAAATATTCCAGTAGTTAAAAAGTAATAATACAATGCATTGATATTTATTACTGCATGATCCTCTTCTTGAAGATGACAATGTGAGAAAATTTCGAGTTCTATATACATGAATGCCGAGTAGTGTGTTGTAACTTGTAACATAATAACATGGCAAGTAAATGTTGTACATGTCAAATTGAGTCCATTTGCAAAAATTCATTTTCTGAATTCCAATAAATCAGCGTATATTATGTCTTCCTTACCAGGACACGTCATGTTGATCGGGCCTACACGAATCATCCTCAGAGAAACTGAATCTACAAAGCAAGAAATATTCGTTCTCTCACACATACAACATAACATACCGATTCCATCAACACTTGTTATCACTTTTATGTTTGGGAAGCACCAATATATATATTTATGGATATGGACAAGGAGAGAGAAAGATAGGCAGTAGTAGTTTGTTGGGAGCTGAGAATCTCATCTTGCAAATGCATGGATGACTCTAATCTAATCGCATAATGCATACACATGCTTGCTTCGTAAAAATACCTCTACGAAGTCAATAAGACTACTACATGGGCAGTTTGTTATTAGCTCGCTTGCATATTTACTAACTTCCCTGCTTCTCATTCTAATAATATGTAATTCTACGCTTCTTCTCTGTGTCTCACTCTGACCGCATCATAGAATAGTCAAAATACCTTTTCCTAAATCTACACACGATTCATTAATTGGCGGATAATCTAGGAATAATCTGTCTACTTCTACATTTTAACAACACATGTACTATGTATTCGTATGTATATATTTATCATAAACTTCAACTTTACATAAATATATACATACTTACATACATACATATTATAAGTGTGTGTCTGGACTCAAGAGAGACTATAACGTCTGGGATATATTTATATATATATATACATACAAATAAATGAATTGAACTCACCCTGGGTCATTTGGAACTTCAGCTTGCAATGTCCCATCAGTCGAGTTTTCCATTTTGACGACAAAGTCTAAGTCTTCACTCATGTCCAATTGACGTTTCCACGTGGAGAGGGTAATTTTTGTCAATGTCAATAAAAATTAGGCGGTGTTCGTGTTAAAAAGAGAGAGAGACTCCTGAATTTCTCAGCACTCCACAATATATTAAAACTTGTTGTATATTATCTTAAAATCTTAATTTCCACACTCTGTATGACTACCACATAAAACACGTTACACTGAAGATGATGATAATCGCCAGGCGACAAGATGAGACTCTCGACAGTAACTTTTAAAATTTCAGTCTCCTACGAAATTCTTATTAAAATGGTTGTTATAGGATAAAATACGATAAAATACGATAAAATGGTAAAATGGTAAAATGGTAA
>Ga0194135_10000206_pt1 | contig 34091 bp, 32 predicted proteins | sample LitLau_LLRF_2013_FD_134024 | JGI IMG/M metagenome (GOLD analysis project Ga0194135, IMG submission 134024) | Freshwater sediment microbial communities in response to fracking from North America - Little Laurel Run_MetaG_LLRF_2013 (version 2) | ecosystem: Environmental > Aquatic > Freshwater >... | reverse complement strand
TTAATACTGATTTTGGGACATGCATGTAAATCTGTAAATGTTGATGCCCGTCCATACTGCACTCCGGAGGTTTTCTCAAGAAGATTCATAAGACATGTGAGCGTGTCCTTGTGAAATCAGGTAGGTATTACATATTATACACATCCTAGCATCAGCAAATAAGCCGTACAGCATATATTTCAGTATAACAGAGCGCCGAATCTGCCGAAGCTCCAGTTTTCCAACTGATCCATGTGTACCTTGCAATCATATTGTTTCACGAGATCAAGTTTGCTAAAATGGATTTCAAACAATTATAGTTTATGTTCAATATAGTTCAATAAAGTTTGTGATTAGCAAAAACCCAGATGTGCATCATGTTCGCTTATTGAGAGGTTTGTGATGCTAAAATTGATTTGTGATTCTACGTTGTGAAGATTTGAGATTCTATTAATTTAGTGAAATACTACTGAATTTCAATTAGAACATTTAAAGATTTCACACCAAATTTTATTTTTTGTACCTCTCTTACATAGGAATGAATTTTTGAGTTATTTACTACAGATACAAAATAGTATTTGGAACCATTATTAAATAGTACACTGTTCGTGTAAGGCATAAACACAAAAGGAAGGAAACTATTAAAATATTTCCTTATATTTCTGGGAGACAAATGATGTCTTGCACGGCTAGAAGTTTTCCATCGATATTACGATGGCTTCCTAAAACGACAAGGCATTACATGGTATGTTTCATGTTTTAAATTTTTATCCCAGTGCAGAAGTGAGAATTCATACTAGATTGAATGCATGAATTTAAGATTTTATACTGAATTACAGGGGCCGAGCGTAGGAAGTAAATGTCTGCATTCGATACCCAAGGCAGCAAGGAATCCGAGTTGTCTTTCCCGGAAGGGACTTGACAAAATCATAACTTCAATTGCAGTTCAGCGAAACTCAATTCATTCTTCCGTAGCTTTACAAAAAGAAGTCATTCCGTTTAAATTATCGGATATTGGAGAGGGAATCAAAGAAGTGACAATAAAAGAATGGTACATATTTATATAATACATCCTTACTTTAAAAGGAAGATTACAATTGAAAATGTTGTAAAACTTATATGAAACTTTGCAGGTTCGTCAAGGTTGGAGACAAAGTCTCCCAGTTTGATCAAATCTGCGAAGTCCAAAGTGACAAGGCATCTGTGACCATAACCTCTCGGTACGACGGTGTAGTCGTAAAAGTCCATCATGAAGTGGACGAAATCGCCCTTGTGGGGTCAGCTTTGGTCGACATAGACGTAGTATCATCCGAGTCAAGTAATGAAATATCGAATCATTCTTTCTTGAAGTATTTTCGTCATTATATACTAAAACTAGGAACATTAATTGTAGGTGATCAGCTTGAAGAAGTTCAAGAAGGAGATGCAATCCAAGTAGGTCACACAGAGGACAGTGTCAACTTACCACCAACCGTTCCCACGGGTGGAGAAAAAATCTTGGCAACTCCAGCTGTTCGAAGAATTGCTTCTGAGTACAAAGTTGATCTGAAGAACGTTCAAGCAACAGGGAGAGATGGACGAGTTCTAAAAGAAGACATTATGGCATACGTAAATTCGATGAGTGGAAAATCGGCTCCTGCACCTCAACCATCCAGGCCTGTGACTGTAACTACCACTACCACTGCCCCAGCAGGACCAACTGTGGCTCCTGTAGTACCACCAAAGACTCCAATTATCAATAGATCACTTCCTGATAGAAAAGAAGCCATTAAGGGCTACACTAAGACAATGATCAAAACCATGACCGCTGCGAATGTAAGCGAACAGTAGATTAATCTTGAACTTTTTCTGTCGTCATTTGAGGATCCTAAGAAAATGAATTTTGACAGGAAATCCCTCACTTCGGATATTGCGATGAGATTAACATGGGTGAATTGATAAAGCTCAGGTCGACTTTGAAAAGCTTGGCAGGACCCTATCAAGTCAATATAACATTGATGCCATTAATAATGAAAGCAGCTTCCTTGGCGTTGACTGAATATCCCGTTTTGAACTCTTCCTTAGATCTGCAAACTGAATCAATAACTTACAAAGTATGCGACAAAACTACACTTTCATTCATTTTACAATTTTAATGGCATTTTAAACACAATGAAGTTTAACGAATAGGGTGCTCATAATATTGGAGTCGCAATGGACACAAAAATGGGCTTAGTCGTTCCAAATGTGAAAAATGTGGAGAGCAAAAGTGTTTTGGAAATCGCGTTGGATCTTCAAACTTTACAGAAAAGTGGGCTGGCAGGTGCTTTTAAACCAGATGATCTGAGGGGAGGAACTTTTACTCTGTCCAATATCGGATCTGTAAGTTTAGTGCAATAGATTTCCAAGAATTTACTGTTCCAAGACCTTTTCGGAGGAAATGTGCTCTTTTTTTATTGATAAGCCATCCTTTTCAATGTAACAGATAGGAGGTACTTATGCGAAACCTGTGATCCTGCCACCAGAAGTTGCAATTGTTGCAATCGGAAAGTCCCAAGTAAGACTTTTTCCGTTTTAAACTGTATTTTTCTTGGTGTCTGTAAACAATGCTAATGAATGTCTTCCACTTAAAACAGACACTGCCTCGTTTCGACGAAAAAGGAAATGTAATAGCTGCTCACATAGTGAACATAAGTTTTTCAGCAGATCACCGAGTAATTGATGGAGCAACAGCAGCTAGATTCTGCAACTTATGGAAATCCTACCTGGAAAATCCAAGCACAATGCTCATGCATCTCAAATAAAACTGCTGCTAGTGCTGCTGCATGGATTCCATAATTTCGAATTTCAAACGATAACTAACAAGAATCTTGCCAAATAGCTGACATTCTCTCTACACACACTGTACCAGAGTATATATATCCATATATAAATCATCTCCCTAAAGGAGATAGACAAATTAAGACTTCTGAATAATTCTAATCCTACAAAACTTAAAACTTACTACTACTACTATAGACTACTTTATAGACTACCAGTTTGACAGAGTTTAACACCTTTATTTTAACAGAAATAAACATCAGTCACATTCGGTGCATATGTATATACATTTCCATACGCATTTTATTCCTACTTTCATTCACTTATGCAATGAAAAATGATATATATATACACCGGATACCCGTATCAAAACTGAAGAAAGATGTTCATCATAGTACTTGATCTCGAAGAATAAGAAGACGAGACCGGGGAAAAGGTAGACACATGAGATCAAGTATACATAAAAATGCATAAATGTAGAATTGGCATGAAGTGAACAATTCACACAATTGCTACACATTTTATAAGCAAGGAGTCGTCGTCAGCCAAGTCTCAGCCTGGTAAAACTTTTTACACTCGGCTCATTTCAGGGAAAATATTATTTTTATGTATATGTCTATACGCGTGTGTGTGTGTGGTGAATAGCTTCGGTGTTCATTGAACATTTGGCACTTGGCAGTCATCACCCTGTATGCATTATACATGCACACTGAACTGAACTTCTGAGTATATATAACAGATATGCACTCAGACAACTCAACATGGACTTCTCTTGGAATTACTAATACTGCTGAGTAGACTGGAAAACAAACTACCAACTCATTCATCATAATCGGAATAGTGGACACCAGATGTGCTTCAATTATCGTGTACCTGCGAGTGTCTTTCCAGTTGAATGAAGAAGTGTAGAAAGTCCAGCAGTGAGGGGAAGTCTTGGAACGCATAATAATAATAATAATATTATAAAGGTAAGTGTACCACACACACACGAGAGTTTGATGGACTTGTGACAAGTGACGATGATGATGATGGTGATGACATGTGAGACTTTTTCCCTATGTAGAAGACACGTGTGCCAAGTGCCAAGGAACATAATAACAAGAACAACTCGTCCGAGAAGATGTCCCAGCAGCCAGAAGTCTTCCAACGTCATCAGAAAAAATCTTTTCATTTGTCATGCGAAGATTTTGAAGGCATCTTTGAAGACTTTTTGAGGGACTCGAGTGTTTGCTGATGTAGAGGAGCTGATTGAAATTTAAAAGTGAGTTGAAATGGGAGGTGACGAAGTTTTAAAAGTTTGTAGTGATAAAAGCTGGTTGACATTTGACAGTATTGACAGAATTCGGAATTTGATGGTTCAATTTGTTTTTGTATATGTTTGTTTCAGGTATCGAGTGATTAAACTTACGAAATACTACCAATCAGTTGCTGTTGTGTCGAAAAAATCAAATATATAATTATAGTATTCATCCCGGCTGTCCTTATAGACCCTGACCTTGACTTCCAAGTAGGAATTGACGGAGAGGCAATTGCAGCCCTCCATTACTTTTAGGACTCCGAAGAGGAGTTGGTCACGACTATTTGTAGAGGATTCTGGCTCAAGCTATGAGCGATAAGATTTCACGGGCAAAATCTTCGGATAAAAAATCAAAGAAAAACAATCAGGAAGGCAGAGGTGGGTTGTCATCTACACCTCTAGCGTCCGAGGAATATACTGGAATAACTACAAGATCTGTAACTCGAAGGCGATTGATGCAAAGTATGGAAGGGTCTAATTTACGAGAACGGTCGGACTCCATAACGTATGTTCCATTAGAGACTAGAAATGACAAGGATAGTGACTCGCCTCCCCCAACGAGGTCAAAGAAAATTTACGAAATGAATATCATAAATGGAGAGAAGTCACATCTTCTTGTGGACGAAGCGCTTGGAACTTCAGATGACTTGTGCCTTGGAGATGCAAAATCATTTGTACAGGAAGAAGAGACGTTCTGGACTATAACAGTTCAAGTTTTTATACCGTTTCTTATCGCTGGAATGGGTATGGTTGGTGCAGGTCTTGTGTTAGATATTGTTCAGGTGAGTTTATTTTTAGGTCATTGTTGTAAAGTTGATATATTTGATAAACTTTTTTCATAAATTCTTGAAATGGTTATTACAGCATTGGCCTGTGTTTGATAAAGTACCTGAGGTATTCATCCTAGTTCCTGCTTTGTTGGGACTTAAAGGAAACCTAGAGATGACTTTAGCGTCAAGACTTTCTACTCAAGCCAATCTCGGTAACTTAGACACTGCAAGATCTCAATGGCACATGAGTGTTGGAAATCTCAGCCTTGTTCAGGTAGTGAATTATAATACGCAAATAATTGTAATAGTAATAATGAAAGTGCAATGAAGTTACAAGTCAATCAATTTTTATTTCTAGTGTCAAGCAATTGTGGTGGGCTTTTTAGCATCGGTAGCTGCTGTGATTCTAGGATGGATACCGGATGGCCATTTTGATGTAAATCATGCTCTGGTACTTTGTACTAGTAGTGTTGTCACCGCATCTATTGCAAGCTTTGTTTTAGGTTTGTTGAACACAAAATTTATCGTTTGGATCGCCAACGACTGTACATTTTGAGAATTATCATTATGACGGATAATTTATATGCAGGCTTGGTTATGGTATTCGTAATCATCTTGTCGAGGCACTTAAACATAAATCCAGATAATGTTGCTACTCCTATTGCCGCAAGCTTGGGTGACTTAACTACACTCTCATTACTAGCTTTCATCTCGAACTCTGTTTTTGAATCGATTGGTGAGTCACCCTCTGATAACATATTTCGTCACTACATATTACAAGTAAATATTAATGAAAGTGATTTTTCTGTAGATGAACATAAATGGCTGTGCCCTGCCATACTCGGAGGTTATCTGTGCTCAATGCCCTGCTGGGTAGTACTTGCTAAGCGAAACAAGCTGACAAAAAAAGTTTTGTATTCAGGATGGACTCCAGTTTTGTGTGCCATGATGATAAGCAGGTATTGAAGCTTAGTGTTATCATTGATAATATATTAATTGTTTTCTATTGTGAATTATATCTTGATTGATGGCTAATTAATTCCTTTCTGTAGCATTGGTGGTTTGATTTTGGACTTCACGATCAAACTTTTTGCGGGGGTAGCTGTTTTTCAGCCTGTAATTAATGGAGTTGGGGGCAATTTGGTTGCCGTTCAAGCTAGTCGAATTTCTACATCATATCACAGCGTAACTCAGCTTGGAATTTTGCCAAACAAAGTCTCTAAAGTTTGCTCAAATCCAATGACCGTGTTTTTCTCGGCTGGTACGTTGAAACGATGATATGGGATTACGGCAAGATGATTCGTTTTAAAACTACGGTATAATTTTTTTAGGTGGACACGCCATGACTGCCAGAGCTCTAATTCTAATGGTTATACCTGGCCATTTGATTTTTGCTTATACAATCAGTTATATTCAAGCTGGTCACACTTCAATCACACCAGTTTTTCTGTTCTTTTATCTTATAGCAGCTCTTGTCCAAGTATGTTTAAATTCCAGCTGTATTTTATACAATACTTTTGTGCAATTTTGAATTTGAGTTACTTTTTCAGGTTGTACTGTTGCTTTACATCGCTGAAGTCTTGATTCAGTATTTGTGGCTTAGAAAAATCGACCCGGATAATTCAGCTATTCCTTACTTGACAGCTTTAGGAGATGTGATAGGAACTGCTTTACTTGCTGTTGCGTTCCTGTGTCTGTATGCCATTGGAGATCGAGACAGCGATGTAGGAGATTAGTAGTTTAACATTCTATTCAGAGGTACTTGAATAATATTTAAGATGACATTAGTGTACCTGTGAGTTCGAGGCTCGTAAGAATTTTCACTTGCGGATTTTGAACGAGAGATATGTAATCCAAGAGTGAATAATTCTTAATTCTATGTACCACAATCGCTAGGCTGTGTCAATAGGCTATTGTGGCAGCTGCAACATACTCATCCGGTATTCTATATACGACAATCTCACAATAATTTTAGTTGCGGGCAAATTATACAGAAAAAAAGAAAAAAGCGCTCAAAAACTAATCTACTAGTAATTCTAGATTATACCGCTGTGAAGGGTTGAGGGTTTTATTCATTTCCAGCACTTGTTGCTGTGTTATTGGATTGCACCTTTTACTTCAGTCTTCATAAACTGCAGAAAGACATTTGTGACTTCCATGCAAGAGTTAAATGACGAAGTTGTGCAATATTATACTTCAGCTTCTTAAAAAGTAACCTATTGCCAAATTCTATTGTATCCTGTTCTATATAGTCCTGTCTTACTGGCACTATCGTATTTTGTTAGAGGTGTAAATGCTATATGCAAAGTATCTGTGCAATCGAAAAACTCCCTTTTTTGTACTCCTTAATGTATCATAATTCATTCAGAAATCACAAAAGGAGCTTGTCACAAAATGTGAAATAAGTAGTTATGATAAAGCGCATCAGAAGTTTTTTATAGATTACAGATTGAAATAATTTGCCAATTTTTGATGTTGAAATATGGGCAACGAGTTAACGGAACATAGGGGTTTAGTTATGTAGTAGTAGATTGTTATGGTGCACTTAACTCATCCTGAAGTTTTTCAATTCAATGACTGACATAATTCAAACATACTTTGATGCCTTAATTGGGAAGGTAAAAATGCATAAACGATGCATAAAGATAATCCCATTTGCAACGAAAAGAACACGGCATGCCATTGTTAAAGTAAATGTGAATTCTAGTCTTGGTGCTTCATGTTCAGTTCAACTCATTATCAAGTAACTTGGGTACTTATTAAACGATCAAAATGCACTCTTGATGCCAAAGATTCAAATGCCTTCCACTACGATCTGTACTGAGTGTGTTGTTGTCAATAAGCGTAAAATATGTCACATGAAACTGTTAATAAAGCTGAATAAAACTAGTTGATTCTATTAGACCTTATAATCCAACTCTTATTGGATTAATACAACACATACTACGATTTATAGGTGTTTTACAAGAAATTAAACAGTTTATTTCTTCATTTCTACTACGAGGTGACACTAAGGACGGCAAATTAATGCATTACAAATTAATGAGAAATTATGTTTGCATAACAGTGATGGTATAAAATTGTCTACTGGGCAAAAGAGCTGGAATGAGCAGTTGAATGTGTAACCAAGCTATCACATGTGGAGACACACGACGATCTATTTACGGAAACGGATACATTTTCAGACGCTGATGATTGCTGTAGACCATTTGGAAGCCTTGCTGCTGCGGCCAATCTCACAAGAGACTCCAAACTTTCTTTATCCAAATGACGCGCTATATCTTCGAAATGGGTGTTAATGATACGAGCTTCATCAGCGGTTATGACCTCAGCGTCTATTTGAGACTGTGCTGGAGGGGGAGTTCTCGCTTGACGCTTGGGATCCCCGGAAAGAAGGGAATGAACGTTAGATGCTGATACAGGACTTTCTTGTTCGTCAAGAAACCTCTCCATGTAGTCTCTGAAATGATGAAATTTCTTTTATAAATTATATATCCTGCGTGCTACAAAAGTTTCAATTATTCTTACGTCGTTCCAGGATGCAAGGTATACTTCTTCTTTTCTAACTTAGATTTATTTGCAAACACATCGTGGCGTTCTGTCTTTTTCCAGAGGTAATAAAATTGTACAAGTTCGCTTATAGACCGTGTCCTGACCTAAAAATCGCATTTTGATTTTGAAAATATTGCATTTTAAAACGATAAATTAAAGCAAGAGTTAAAAATACCTTATGCATCTGAATTGTAATAAAGTCCTTCCCGTACTGCCGCAGGCCATTCTCAAAGTTTCTACATTCTTCCTCAGACCAAAGACTCATTGTGTCCACTGGCGAAGCAGCGTTAATTTGTTGACGACGCATGGCCTCTTCAACATTGTGACCACATTGAAGAAGTAAATAGAGAGCCTGTGAGCCAGATAATTGAGTTAAGACAAAATTAATCAAATTAAAGAAATAAATATTAAAGTCAAGCTAACCTGCTCGTCGTCACGAACATGAGATCCTTTTGGTACAACAGTAATATCTTTCGTGCTAGGTGTTTGGACATCTTGAACTGCACGCAAATACTCTGAAACTTCTGCTTCATCCATTGGATCAGGATTCCACAATTTCTTATCTTCATTCTCATAAGGCATGGCATCCCCGTAATGCCTTAACCCCTCAGGAATAACAGCTTGATAGTCAGAACCTACCATTATGGTCTATATCAAGACAAAAAAATAATTTCACATATTCTACAAACAAGTTGCTCCATAAAATTCGTTGCTTACTTTTTTCCATTCTTCTTCTTCAGGACTATAATCCCCATCATCTTCCTCTTCTTCTTCATCACTGGGAGGACGTGAGCCGGCTGAAATAATCAATTATTCAAAATGTAGACAAAATATCTAATTACACAAAACACAATATTAACGAAACTTACATCGAAGCTGACGACTCCTGCCCGTAACAGTTGGATCATCTTTGTAGAGTTCATGTAGCATAGATGTAGATGTAGAAGCCTTTTCTTTATCTTCTGGTACTTCTTCAGGAACGGTAACAGGACTGACTTCTTTCTCCTCTGTTACCGTTACTGGCTCAGTTTCTTCAACCTCCATTTTTTCTTCTAGTACTGAAATCTGCAATAAATTCCATTGGATAATCATATAATTTAGATTATCTATAGAAAATATGAATAGAATCCATTCATTCTAACTCCTTACCTCTTCAGGACTGCTAGTAACTTCTTCTTCATCTGCATCTTCATCAGCATCCCCATCCGCTTCTGCATCAGCATCGGCATCGGCACCTTCATCCCTCTCGTTATATCCATACCTAGCCAGCAAGACTTCTAAAGGCAAATCTTTCTCCTAAATTGGAAGTATAAATGTATGCTACTTCATATTTTCATACATCATTTACATTTCATAGATTTATATCTACTCGGATGCTCTCATACATTTTCTAAATCACATAGCTCATTTTGTTGTTCGCCAGCTTCCTCCAATGCTTCTTCTTCATCTAATGTTCGTTCATCATCGAAATCGTTCACCATCATTTCAGCAGTTGGTTCGAACTCTTCATCTTGAAGTCCAGGATCCGTGTTATTGGGGGCCTACACAACACGAAACACAAATAACATTATTGCTCAATAATTTCTCACCTACACATGTAAAATCATGAGTGTGTATAAAATTTACCTCTTCCATTGTGATTTAGACTTCAAAGTATCTTAAGCCCAGGATCCACAAATAGTTAATTATAGTTTAAAAAAGTAATTTAATAAATTACTACGCCGTTTATACGCAATTTTACAGGGGTAATACTGTTACTGTTCTTTTTATTCTAATTCGTACTGTTTGATTCCCGTAGAAGTGTTCCTTACATAAATTAAAATGCTAAAAATTAGCTTCCTATTGCATGACTCAAAAATCCACTTTTTAAAACTGATTCCTAAACATAGCACCACGACCCCTTTCCTCCACCACGTTCCTTCGTTAAAATGTTAAAAAAATTTCATTGTACTTAAAAAACTCACGAACACACAGCTAAAACTAAACGGGTGCTTATAAAAACTTCTACCTTATCTAAAATACATTTAATTTGTCAACAAATAAAAAGTTACCCCGTAACGTCTTCGAAAAGACTACAACAATTGGTTACGTATGTATTTTATTCAAAGGCCAAAGGACACTTCTTATAACCTTATAAACTTGTTAACTTATTGCATTTCACACTTCCTATATCACTACTCCTTAGTTATTTTATAAATTGTACGAGACAATGAAATGTATATCTTGCATAGTTCCGTCTAATTTAAAAACAGCACTGTGTCTGGGTTTTCAAATGGCGTATATTGTATATTATGAAATTTCAACTTAAAATTAAGTGCACTACATCGGTCAAGACAACTTTAAGGCCAGTTTTTCTAATCCCCACATCAAAATTGACCTTTTTCGAACTTGTTCTCGTGCAAGTAAAGAACTAAATAATAAACACCTTCCTTCACTTAATACAACAATTAAATCGCACAACATCGAAGAAAACCGAACAATTGGTAGGTAAATTTCTTTTTTCTCCTTCAGATTGCAAGTACAGCAATAATAATTAATATTTTATAACCTTTGGAACTTAATTACTATAAAGAACAATAACAAGTAGTGTAGTAGCTCTTGCATTTAACTATTATACTACAAACTATATAGTATTAATAAACACACCGTGTACACTTTTGACTTTTAAGACTTCACAACCTTATAATATAATAATATTTGAAAAGCAATTACTTATTATGAACTTTAATTGCTCCCACTTTTTTAATTTTAAAACTTTAAAACTTTAAAACTTTAAAACTTTAAAACTTCATTATTGCTTTCTCTGACCAAAAAATTAAAAAACAATTATTGATTAAAACTCACTAATAATAACGATGATGAGACACATCGATCTATTAATGATAATATTACTAATCTTGAATGCATGTGAGACAAATGTCGAACAATAATAATATAAAAAGACGGAGGAGCGAAGAAGATGATGATTAGGATAAACAAACAATAGAGTGAGTGAGTGTGTGTGGCTCTGTGGCACTCTCTGTGTGTTATGTGTGTGTGTTATGTGTGTGTGTTATGTGTGTGTGTTATGTGTATGTGTTATGTGTATGTGTTATGTGTGTATTGTATAGTGTGTGTGTGTGTGTGTGTGCGTGTGTGGCAGGGAAAGTTGTTGTGTGGAGGTGAAAAGCAGGAAGATGGCTCTACGCCAAATCGCTTTTCTCCTTCACTCTGCAATCAACTTTCTTCGTGAGTAGACGTCACTCTCTCTCTCTCTCTCTTGATCTGAATAACGTCACTTTCTCCTGGCAGCCGACAACTTATCACGTGCACGGCAGAATTGGAAGATAAGCAAGGGAAGGAGATCTTCATAATCATTATTATATCATCATTGAGTGGTGAGTATTTTGTTTGAGTATTATATAATAATAGTAATAGTTTTTTGCATGGAAGCATACATGAAAAGTTCATGAAAAGTTTAATAAGAGTGAGTTTTCATATAATAGTAGAAGTGAAGTGGGAGTGTAAAATAAGATACGGTTATGGGAAAAGGTGTGTGTGTATAGGTTTCAAAGAGGGTTTATTATATAGTTAAGGTAAGGGATAATAATACGATAGATATATATTAGGGATATGGGATTGATTAAAATTGTGTTCCAATAAGCATGAGACATCCTTGATTTTTATTTATATCTTGAGATAGACCTGAAATAGAACTTTAAAGGGGAAGAAATGTACTAAAAGGTTACAGGAGGGGATTAAATATTCATTGGACATGGTGACTGGTGACAGTCATGTATTTGCAAGAGAGGTAATGTGAGACATTCGGTTATGAAATGAATATATACCTGATAAAGTAAAAACAGGTGTGTGTGTGTGTGACTGTGTGTACTAAGCGTTTGGCCTTTCATGATTTAATTTTTATTTTCATGGTTTTGCTTATATAAGCACCTCGTTGTTGGTGAAGCGAGGAAAGTAGTCATAAGCAGATATATATACATGGAGTCATATTATATAAGTGATGATGATGTGCAATACATGAGCAAAGTGAATATAGGGAAGTAAATGACTTTATAGTAGAAAAAAGGAGACAGACCGGAACATGTCTTTGTGTAGAAGCTTTTGGAAATAGAAAGGCAGTGTACTAGTCCTCTGGCAAAAGGTAAGAAGAAGGCTACAGAAGACATAATGTAGCACTTCTATTTACAAAGTTATGTATACTATTGTATACATATATGAGGTTTCGTTTGAACTGGAGATATTGAATGTCCTTGTGTGAAGATACGGGAGTACTGAGTACGTGGAAAAGCACCACCGTCACGAATAACTGTTGCATAACGAGCTACTAGGGTGTTGTGTAACGTGTAACACGTAGAAAGAGAGATGCTGGGTAAGGAGAAGTTCTACAGAGAGAAGTAGGGTGAACGTGATTGACAATAAGAGCTTCCTCACGATTACCTTAGACATTTAATAATAATAAGTAAGGAAACTTGTGGTGTTTTATAAACGATAGAAATAAACTTTTATAAATCGAACACACGTCAAGAGCGGGTATTAGGTTATTATGTAGTTGAGAAGCGAGCGGGGTTGTTTGTTAGGAATGAAAATTATTTCGTTATGAATTTGATATTATAGAATCATCAAACTTGTATTATAAAGTTCTTAATGTCATGTGAGTTGTTGAGCTTATATAAATATGTATACTTTTATTTAGCATGTCTGAAAGGTACACTTGAGATAAAAGTCATGTTTTGTAATGACGATGATGATATGTGAATGTATACTGAGAGAGTAGATTTTAGTGCGAAAAATATGCATTTATGTAAGTGGATGGAATATCCACCACGTTGTTTGCTGATATTATGTGTAGCTCTTTGCCTTGTGGATTGTTTTGCACTCGTCACATTCCACACAGTCTCATGTTAGCAGTGTTGAAGTTTGGTTGGTTGCTGTTAGTAGGTACATTTTATTAAGTATCGCTGAACTGCGAAAAGAAGTTGTTTTGTAACTGTTTTAATTCAATAAATTAAGAGATTAATTGGAACTTATATAAAGTGAACTGACTGGCGATTTCTGGAAAAAAATAGCAGTTGAACGTATTAGTGCAGCATAACCCGTCTCGTTAGATTAAAAGGATACTGGAATCTACAAAGTCGACGTAGTCAAAGTCGTTCTTTTGTGCCATCAATAATTGGTAATTAATATTTTTACTGTATAATTTGCATATGGTTAACATGCATTCATCAATGTTTTATTGATCACCATAAGGCTGTGAAATTAAGAGTATCTAAAAACAATTAGCAGTTTTATGTAAGCCCTTATCGTGGGGGTGGTCCCTTCTAATTAGGCAAGTCGTAGTAGCAGAATAATAAAGCATCTTCTTACCTATCGTGCAATTAATTACTTGACATATACCTGTGCTTACATTCTTACATAGGGGATTAAACCTTAAACCTAACCTATGCGTGCTATCCTTGAGTTATGTAAGACATAAGAATGTGTTATGTAAAGGTTGAAAAACCATGATTACTCACTATACATACAGCATACAGAAAGCAGTGTAATACAAAGGATGTATGTATTTTTCATTATATAACATAATCTTTCAATAGATCTGCAAGGCGCTGAAAAACAAGCTTTCATTTACTTTCGAGTTTTATGCTTTATGGAATTATGTCGCAGCATTTAATAGTTGTTGTTGTTATTTCCTCGTGGGGCTTCAATAAAATATACCCCTGAAAGCGAGGCAAACATATTATCAAACAGACAAGATTGGGAGGGATTTAAAGGGAGTCTTTATAGAATGCCTAGGACTTGAAAAATATTGAAAAAGGCTTAATTTTAGGAGTTTTCTCAATACTGTAATTTAGCTCGTTAAATGGAAATATGGACTCGTGGGTAGGCTTACTTCAAATTGAAATCATTAACTCACAAATTGCCAGGGCTTTCAATATCATATTAATTGGATATTATAAAACAGTTTTTGTATATAAATAATATTGAAATAAGTTAGGAGGAAGGAGTTATGAAATAAGAGCGTGAAATGTTTCTGATTGATCTTTCTAAGCCCGAACTTTGTGGAATTACTAATTATATGTTGAGTAGGGAAATAATGATGGAAAAGATGTAATGTGGGCTTTCCAGCTTGATGAAATCTGGAAAGAAGGCTCATTAATGGATTGCTGAAGGTATTTCACTTATTTCTATCATTGAAAACTCACTACACAAGCAGTGAACATGTATGTACAATATGCATAATAGTTTCCACTCAAATTCGCAATATTTGACAAATGCACAACACAAAGTGGTTGAGCGGAGAAAATATAAAATCATGAAATACGAAAACGGTTAGGTTGCATCTGACAGCTGACATACAACGATACAACATTAACCGATGGACATAGGATATCCATAATGCACGTCTATGTTTTATAATTTAGGTTGCGTCAGTCAGATTTGCTGGACTCCCAATAATGTGGGTAATATTATTATACATCTGTAGCATTAAACCACTTTAGTATAAATTAGTCCGTTTATGTAACTGTGATGTCACGTCTCGAATGTAAAAAAGTAAAAAAAGAGGATAAGTAAATAGTCTGCTTTCAATGTCAAAAACTTTCAACGTACGTCAGAAGTTGATTTTTGCATCCGACTCTATTAGGTAGGTTATACAATCCGTTCGACGCATCAGCTTCAGGAAAATCAAAATATGCTCACAAGTCAATGCATGAGTTCAGATCTTAAACACAGATAGCTTTTGGACTGCACAATTTTGGATATTCATATACATGAATGCATTCATATTTTAGATGCTTTTGCTGAAGTCATAAGCAAATTATATCTACTCTCTGCAACATATTGTGTGAAGCAGGATAATTAAAACACAACTATTGTAATTTTTAATGGCTGAAGTGCAGGCATGGAAGGAAATTTTCTTGTGAAACATTTGTATGACATTCACAATACAAGATTGAAGCTGACTCGACTTTTGACTTCGCTACGCGAAATGAATGTCGCTATGATAAGACATCGTAAATATTTCATTGAGGAAAAGGACTGACAGTTTATCTTTTAGCCTTATTTAATATGGATTTTTCTCTTGAGATTTTATCAAAAATCAGAATATTAAACTGGTCAGTTACATATTGAATTTAATGTTTGATATCACTTACTCTAAACCTGCCTTACCATGTACACATGATACATAACAACTTAAGTGATTGCTGATATCACTATAAAGATTTACTGTTATCTACAAAAACACTCGAGCAAGATCATGCACCATCATACGCATCAGTAATAATATATTCAGCAGCATTATTCAGTTAAGCGTATGACAGTCTTTAGCGATGGATTTTTCCAGTATTGCCATCAGGATATTTTAGTATTAAAAAGGGTCTTCATTTAAATGTGCAATACTTGTCGGGCGACGAGAAACCCGAGGACGGACCGTTTTAACATGAGTATGACATTCATACATCTCATACCACAAACATTTTAAATATTTATTAACGCTCTCAATTTCTTTCTGAGTTTGGCTAGTTCGATGTCAATATCTGCCATTTCTCTTCGCATTGGTTAAGTCTGACACATTTGGGTATAATAGTATTCTACACTTACATCATTAAAGTTTTACCAGTGAATAATGCGGGCAAAGTTATTTGCATCATTAGTATTGCTAGAAGTCTTCTTTCTAGTGGAAAGTACTCTTTACATAACCTCCTTATTTGTAGTGAGCCTTTTTCCTTAGGTCCTATGATGATGGTTTCCAAGTTAGTAACTCAAATAATTAGACCTGGATTAATGTAGTTAATGTTATTAAGGTAAATGGCTAATGGCTATATGGAGTCTATACATAGCTGGTTAGGTAAGTGGGAAGAGAAAGTAGGTACTGGAAAGTGCTCTGCTTATACAACAGAAAGCTTAAGTAACAGCATGTCAGAAACTTGTTCACGTGCGGATTCGCGTGGATCAATAGCCTGTTATAAAAGCTTTTGGTGAAGCTAGAATGGAGCCCCATCATCTCTAAATTTTACGTAATTCCATATCATGGGAAAGGTATTATTGGACGAGTTTGGCGTTCGTACCATACTATAATTCTCTAGCAATGTCTAAAAAGCCTTACGTTGCGCAGTGCAACATTCAGAAAATAACCAGATCTGATATATAAAGGGAATTGGTGGTGGCACTCTTTGCTGCGTTACATAAATGCCTATTTTGCTAGCTGGCTATGTGTTCACGACTATAGGCCCTCCTCCTTTGCTTCATGGGAAAGCCTCGAGAGTATCTTATTATTATCTATATAGGATACTACGTAAGAAAGGGATGTGTATGAGTGGATAGATCACATTGAGCTGGATTTGGCTCTTCGTTTTATAACACACATAATCCTCTCTTGCCTTCACCATGTCTCGAACAGAGAAGTTGTAGAGAGTAGAGACCTTCCTACCAACAACTGAGAGAACAATCCATAATACAATATTTGTATTCTTATATAACAAGCTTCCTTGAAGGGAATCGCGAATCCTTCTATAATATCTTTCTGCTCAATATTTTGAAACTTCATATTCAATCACTCGCCATTGCTCTACCCAAACCCAACTATACACTTTTGATCACAACCGTGAAAAGTGTTCTTCCTTTCTTCCGTGACAATTGCTTTTAAGTGTGTGTACAAGTTCGAAATATTTAAATCAGTGTAGAAACTAAGCATCAATCAAAATCTCAATTCAATCACTATGCAATGTGTGATAATAATACTGTATCCTTCTGGGGTTACAATTTAAAGCATCTCTTATCTCATCAAATGAACTAACCTACCTTTCGGAATTCTTCACTGAGCTTCTCGTGAAGACTACACACACAACAAAATATAAATTGTGAGTTAAATCTCTGATTTCCCTTTCATGTTATGGGCATATTTTTAAGATAGTATCAGTGTATCAAGTGTCAGTTTAAAATTCTAATTGATTTGGAATAAATTACGCCAGTACGCCGTGTTCTGTGTTTCTAGCATTGTTGCATGTTATAAATACGAAATTCAAGTTTGTTTTGCATATTTTTCTAAATCAGAATACGGTTTGTGAGAACCAAATACCTTGAAATATTGAGTAAGCTCTGAATAGTTTATTGCTGCTCAGGATAACTTTTTTAGTTAATGTATTAAATATTCACTATTATTTAAGCAATATCGTTTGAAAAAGTGTTTCATGACATTTTGAATATTTTTACAGCTCATGATGAAGCGTCATTGCCCAATTTGAAACTATTTGTGAGAGACACATTTTTTTGTAAAGTAGTTGTGGTAGTAGGTTCTAAAATATTCGCACAGCGAAATAAGAAGTACAAACACAAATATTTTTGACCTGGGATTTATCTTTAAAAACTTATTAGGACTGTTTCTCACGATTAGTCTTAACATTGATTTAAGTCTTTCTGTGTTCAAAAATTTCAATTCAATTTTCGGATTTTTTGCACAGCAAAGAGCACATTTATATGCATAGTTTCGCTATAAGCTGGGATATATAATGTATGTGTTGGAGTTTTTAATATAATAATAGCATTGACAAAAACCAGAAAATTGGGAATCGATTATATAACATATCGATGAGTCACTGCAATTCTACGTGACGATGACGAAGAGTTACGGTGATTTATCTATCACAGATAACGATATTACAATATGTCTTCAATTTATAGAGTAGAGATGTGATATAACACGCATTACGTAATTGCATTATTTTTGAATCTTCAAAGGGTACATTTTTATTTCGGGTGATCTAGTTCGCTTTTGGTCGATCAGATATTTCCCAATTCTCGGAAAGAGAATTGCAACGCAGTCAACTTTTTTATCGATATACTCCGTAACTAAAACTAACTATAGATAAAGCTTCAACACGTGGAATTTATTTATCTCCATGTGTTCGTCTAATGATGTAATTTGATCCGAATATCTATTGTTATGACTTATATGACACTGGGAGAATACAGTAAAAGGGAACTTGTAATACTCACCACGCTAACAATAGCTTTTCTTTTCTTAATAGTAAGCCGGGATGAGTGTATGTTGCAGTTATTTGTATATTTCTGTGACATGTTATGTAAGCTCAAGCTACGGAATAGAGCTTGACAGTCAGGGCTAAGAATAGGAAATACAATATATTATTATTTCAATTGCTTATTATTTTTCTTATCCTTTCTTTTCGAAAACGGACTCGTAATATTTTTAGATAGTGGTTATAAGAGAGTTATTTGTCTCTATCCTAGGATTCTCATTACCACAGATATAGATTAGGAGCATTTTATCCTTGATATTTATTGTCATACAATTTCGTCTATTTACTGTGACATAACTTAAATTGGTTTTTATTTATTTTTTCAGGATGTTCAAAGCATCTAATCTCCAATTCATTTTTGAACGCTAAACGATGACTGAAGTCAGCAATATGGAAACCTTAATGGCTCATGAATGGGGCGGCTCATTCTCAGTTAAGCCTGCAATATCAAAGCAAACCCCTTCATCTTCACAAGAATATTCTGGATTTTTAAATCGAACTGTTGAGTCCCCAAGTACATTAAATTTCCTGATGCAACTTTATCACGCTTGTGAAGGAAAATTCACAAAAGAAGTGAGGAAGCAGGTCGTGGGTACATTCTGCTCCAAAGTGATAGAAGTATGCAGTACTACAGAAGCTAGTATGAAGGGATCTGTTCTCAAACTTGGTGAATTTACCTGCCCGATGTGTTTTGGAAATGTTCGAGAGCCAGTAACCATGATATGTGGGCACACTTATTGCAGAAAATGTTTGAGTAAAGAAGTTCAAGGGATGCAATGTAAAATTTGTCCTGTGAAGTTCACTCCAGCTCAAATAGGAAACACTAGGCCTAACGTCGTGCTAATGGACTTGGCGAACAAATGCTTGCCCAGTGCAGGAGCACTTGCATCTCTCAGAAATGAAGGAAATGAACTTTTTTCAGCGAATAAGCATAAAGAAGCTGTTCAAAAATATGCAAAGGCAATTGAATTATGTAAGTTAGAGGCTTTATTTAATGTCATCGTTTCGTAATGTATTAATTTCTCTGATTAACATGAATGACTGACAAGGTATCATCCATTTATTTTGTAGCCCCAACTGATCATCTATCATTAGGAAACCGGTCGCATGCCCTGTTCATTCTTGGAAACAGTGAAGAAGCTCTAGTAGATGCTGAAGCGTCTATCAAAGTGTCCCCGTATTGGTTCAAAGGATACTTTCGGAAAGCCGTTGCTCTCTGTTCCCTCGGTAGATTCGCAGATTCTTTCAGTAATTTAGCTATCTGTGTCTACATGATGAAAGCAACCAAGTCTGACACAGTATCAACATTGAAGCCTGTACAAAATGAAATGATTAGAATACTGAATAAGCTTTTCCCATCCAATACGCCTGGAGGAAATCATTATGTACGAAGGCACACTCTGGATCAGTCTTTGTTTTCACCGTATCCAAGTCCAAGTCAAAGGAAATTCGGCCTCATGCGTCGGGAATCTCGACATAAAAGGGATATATCACATTTGAACGAATCAGAATGCTACTCTAGCGGAGATGAAATCGAGCCTAAAGACAACATTGGTGCAAATCTTCATGCTGAGAAGTCGAGTTTGTTCAATGCAAAAAGGATGACCGTATCGTCGATCGTAGATCAGAATCAGCATTTACATAGAATGCAGCGTTTATTCTCACAAGCAATGCAGGATGTGGTAGCAGTAGACAACAGACTTAAATCTATAATTAGAACAGATACAATTGACAAAGCCTTAGTGTCAATCACGGATTTTGAGTGTAGTTTGTGTTACCGATTATTTTACCAACCTGTAACCACCCCATGTGGTCATACTTACTGTAAAAGCTGTTTGGAGAGGTCACTTGATCATGCAGTTGCTTGCCCGCTGTGTAAAACGGAAATTCAAACCATAGGATTTCATAGAAATGCAATCACTGAATTACTAAACAATATAATGTTGAAGTATTTTCAAGTGGAGCATGAAGAACGAGTTCAGCAACATATTGAAGAAGTTCAGGGTGTCACTAAAGAAGAGTTACCAATTTTTGTGTGTACAATGGCATTCCCATCTATTCCATGCCCCCTTCATATCTTTGAGCCTCGGTATCGACTAATGTTACGGCGATGTATGGATTCTCCAACCAAAGAGTTTGGAATGTGCTGCTACATCCATGACGCAGAAAGGAATTACGGAAACTTTGGAACCGTTTTGAAAGTGACTGGCATTCAATACTTTCCAGATGGAAGGTCCGTTGTAGAAACTGTCGGAGTAAAAAGATTCAGAGTCATTACTAAGCATGTACGAGACGGCTACAATACTGCCACCGTTGAGTATCTACAAGATTATGAAGTTACAGACTACGAGTCTAAACACAGTAAGTTTTAAAAATGATAAAAATTATAAATTAGTAACGCATATCACTTAAGCTAAGACTAAATAAAATTTGTTTTTTATAGAGCTGGAGATGACACTCGAAAAAGTTTACAGCTCAGCAAGCCAGTGGCTGCAAGATATCAGACCAGCTCTTAGAAACAGAATAAGCACTCACTTTGGGTCGATGCCACCTAGAAATGAAGCATGGTCTCGTATTGCTCAAGAGGGACCTCAGTGGACTTGGTGGCTACTTGCCATTCTTCCTCTTGATCCAAAAGCCCAACTAGCAATATTGAGTATGAGTAGTTTACAGAGGAGATTAGACAGCATTTATAAAGTTCTTAAGCACCTTCGTAGTGTGACAAGACGTGAGGCAAGTTCATCGGCAACCTCAAGCAATCGCTGAATGAATTCAGTGATAAATGATGAACGACGGTGTCACGACGCCGGTGGTTTGCACTGACTGATTTAACCTTCTGAGCAGATTTATAGTAATCCTCCTATTGTCTAGACATTCATCTGTTTAGTTCATGTATCTAATTCTGAGGTCAAAGATGTAATCTTAACTATGAAAATACTGACTAGCTTCTCGACATTCGACAAAACTTAATCAATAATTTATTTGTTGTATGTAGAAAATAAATAACTGTACCTGTTCGTCATTTACTAATTAATCTACCTTAGCATAGGGTAATATTTAAAGCTTCTGCGTGTATCTACACGTGCGTAGTGAAGTTAAGAAATGCATAACTGGAATTTTATTATTTATTCTGGTAATATTATTTGGTTTAAAGTTTCCTGTTCATGTAGCAGAGACAATCTTGCTGTAATTCCGTTATTATATTGTAGTATGAAAGATTTTAAGAGCCAAAGAACATGTAATGTAATAAATGTACTAGAACTATACACAGTTGCAATCCCAAAAGGAAATGTATATGTCGTGAATTCTTCGGTGCGAACAACTTCAAAAATCTTGAGCGGTTATTTAAAATACTTTCGAAATGGTTTGTGTATAATACACTAGTTAAATTATTCTAGTATATTATTGTTCACTTATCTATACCGGTGACAATCCGACTGAACTGTATGCTAAATATGTTTGCATGCACATAAGTATATAATTTATCTCGGTGGGAATATCTGCAACGGTATTTTACTTCGTTTGGTTATGCTTTAAAATATTTTCGTATGAAAATAAAAATCCATTAAGTAAACAAGTTCCAGAACAATTTTATTTGCAGGATTTCTATGGCTTATTCTGTAAACAAAGCAAATGAATAAAACTTATTATCAACTGATGTAAAGACAATGTGATCGATCGTTTTCATTCCCAACGCATTTTCACCTAAAGTTTTTGCACAACTCGTTCAGAACGAACGGCAAGAAAGTTATTACAACTTATGATAGCTACTTACGATTAGCTATGTACCAGTAAGGACAGTTAGCTCACGAACCAAATTTTTGACGACACATCAAATGAATTACGAACGAGAATCATAAGAATCCTGATTTAGGAAGAGACTCGAATTGACTAATGAATGCGAATATTGTTTAAAGCTAAAAAGCTAAATAAAACTGAAATGACGATTATCATTGATTTTTATTACACTGAATTCATTAGTCAATTGAGTCAGCTCGTGACAAACGAACATTAATTGTAGAAATGTCAATAAGCCTACAAACTTACAATTTAGTTGAGACGCACACTATCTATCTGAATATCTGAATTAGCCGTAAGTTAGTTAAATAGAGAAAAGGAATGTCCGTGAAAATTAAACGTAAAATATAAGGAAACTCTTTTCTAGCTTCTATTAGTCTCATGCGTATTTCCAAACTTTATTTCCCATTTTGAAATGGTTCAATTGTACTTCAACTACTCCTACGAACTTGGGTTTCCCGTTCAAACTGTTTTCGGCAGTTGTATGTATACATATACAGCAGTGTATCATTATTAAGGGTAATAAATGAATTTTATGATTGAAAAATATGTTTTAATAACGACAAAACAAGAACATTATTGGAATCGGTCATTCCTGATTGAATCAATTACAAAATTTTTAAATATTCTGAATTCATATTTCAATCAACATAATAATATAATTCATAACTATGCAGCCACTGTCGGGTTATCTCTGTAAATTAACTATACCGTTGAATATCTCTCACATCAAGACTTGGAACATATTAAGTATAGTACATTCCTAAAACACACACTACTCGTTTTAACTTATACTAGACTTGATTTGCACATAAACACATTTATATAATAATTATGCTATGCATATCATACGGTTCAGAGCAAATAGAAATCGAACGATTGGACATAAACACATTTATATAGTTATTATGTATATATCAACTCCACGAGTAAATGTATATCATAAGGTTCAGAGCAATAATCGAACAAGCACACTCAATTAATCATATCAATCAATCTTCTTTAATTAAAATGTTTTTGAGAGCCGAAGAAGAAGTCGTTTTACTATGTCGCTAAATTAAATACAATGAAAATTCTGAATTTGGTTAGTAAAAGTGTGTTTTAAACTGTTTTAGTGGGGAACGACAATGAGATTATAGAAAATAGTTTGTTTAAAATATTAATTGCGTGTGTTGTGTTCATGTAATTGAGTGACTTCATTATTATGAAGATAAATTTAGACGTTGTAGATCAACTACTATGTAGGTAAGTTTAATAGGGTTTTAATGTTCATAAGCTCTCTTGATTAACCACCACACTTACATAATTTTAGATTACATATTTATTTTGCACGTGAAGCGCATGATTTTCATGTGAACAATTGTGAAGTCTATGTAACAATGTAATAGTCATGGACAGTGAGATAAATATACATATATATATCCTACTACCTACTACATGAATATTAAAATTGCTAACTGCATCTGTCTACAGAGCCATGTAACAATTATCGAGTAAAACGACAGTTTCAATTACTTGTTTCGCTTTGTATTAAGGAGCTGAAGAAAACTTTTCATGTGTTCGTTACATTATCAATGTCGAGCAAATATTTTTTTACACAATAAATAGCACCTTCTAAATGTGAACAATTTAAATAAATATGTCACACCAAGAGAATGTTAAATGTGTCTATAAGTTCCTGGTTACATTATTTTTTAGATATTAGAAGTAGTAGATGTTTTATAGGCTAAATCCCAAAGTATACACCTAAACATATTCAATTGCACCAATTAAGTTTCAAGTGTTTTCATATCGAATCTTTTTTTTACTAATATGTACAACTTGTACAAGTACACGCAGTCACAATGATTCATTAATTTACTGGTGATGACTCGTTCAATAGAGTCTCATCAAAAGGTGTGTTTGTCGTCTAGTAATATCGTACACTTTAATAGCTTTCTAAAGTTTTACATGATTGTCGCTTTAAAGCAAGCGTCATCATCTCGTCTTCGTCGAATTTACTTTCATATTTGTTTGTGTTCAATAAGCAAAAAATATTATTCTTTTGTACCCGTTACGAAATAGATAAACTAATTTCTAACCGTTCTAATTTACTAACTACTAACTTGCTAAAAATACAAATACATTGTAAATTGATGTAAATATTCTGTTGCTTTTATCTATATACATATTTCAAGTGCTATTTTTTAACAATTCAGAAACTTATTATTAGCATTATACTCTCTTTACGTATTTGAATTTCTGATATTGAGCCCTATTGATTTTGTATAAAATTTTGAATTGCATCGCACACATAAAAATCGATTCTAACGTTTTTAACTACAATATGTAAACCCTGTATGATAGAGATAGGAATTAAATATCTGTTCCTCTGTTCTTTTGTTTCCTTCCACTGTTCTCGTACTCAGTTACTACTTGTTATAATATTATATTTATAGTCTTGCATGCTATTTCACGCACTCTCTTTGTGATTTAAAACTGTACTTTAGCAATGAGATACAAAGTACACGGACAATTATGCTACGTTCACAAAAATCATTAGAATTTGAAATCTCTCAATTTTACACAACATGCGTGAAATTGCAAACAAAAGGTAGACAATTTAAGTCGATCAGTAATTCAGTCATACAATATATTGTAAAGGTACTTGGTTCGTCTGTGTATTTATATATTTAAATAGTTTCTGAAATTGGACAACTAGCACCACCAATATTTCACTTTATGCACATCAAATCACAAACAGATTCAGATGTACAAAAAAGTGTATCTGAGTTACTTAAATGTAATAGACATCGTGTATATGTGTGTAGTGAGTGTAATGTGAAGAGTACAACTTTGTATATTTATAAATGACAAGATTACTCTGCCAGTCTAGCACAATTAATCCACATCAGTCCTTTCCACATCAAATATATATACAAATATATGTATATCATAATCATGCATCATGCATAATATATATCTAGTCCTAGTACGCGTTCTTGATTGCAAATTGTAGCCAGCTCAAATATTTGTTAGTTGAATATATATTCACACATTATTACAGAACATGTAGTCACGGGGGGTTACAAGGGTCACACATTTCTCATTTTATATTTGAAGTCGTGTATGTGCTGATATTTTTAATAGTAGCGTTGACTGTCAGGACGAAGGGGTTTTGCTGTCACATATAAGTCGTAAAGTTACAAAGATGACGATAAAATTCATAAAAGTTACCCACTATGTGATAATATAAGAATAATAATAATATATATATAGTTGAACTTAACAGATTATGCAATAAGGTACATATGCATAAATCTAGTCTAGTGTACTAGTATACATAGCTTGAAACCTCTACGTCTTTGTGGAATATACGTATATTGTACATAACTTATGATGCACCTCTACTACTCACAGGGATCGCTTTCGGTGAAACAGAATTTCTAACACAAGTTATAATATTAATTAAAGACTGGGGAGTTCCACACGCTTAACAAGGTTCGAGGCAGCGAGACATTGAGATCATGTTCATGTCGTTCCCAGCAGAGTAACTCTGGTGGATATCTCAGTGGTCCCTACGACTTGATCTTAATTGTTCCTTGAGGAGAACATTTTCCTTTTGAATTCTATCGATTTCTTGCTTTAAATTCTGGTTCTCTTTTTCCAAGAAACATGCTCTCATGGCGATTTGGTTTTCTTTTACTCGACGAGCGTCTCGGGATCTTTTTGCAGCCATGTTGTTCTTGCGTCGCCTTGCCCAGTACTTGGCATCTTTAGCATCATCGGGAACGAACTGCAATGTAAATATTACATCAAATTACTTAATGATATCAAGGGACAGACACAAACAACTAAAACTACACACTAGGCAGCTTGAGATTGTCTTACATCAGATGCACATACCTGTTTTCTCGACTTCTTGATCATCGGCTGGGGCTTGAGTTCATCTTCAGTGAATGATCGGGTCCTTGGGTCGAATTCCTGGCCAGGGATTGAAGAGAGTTCCATGTCCGCTAAGGAGAACGATATAATTGACTTCCCTTCGGCACATTACAAACGCAATCTTACTTTCATTTACTTTTTCCCTATTTTAACTAGGTATGAACTACTTGAATTGCTTATATTGCAAATGAAAACTTTCAGAAACCAAACATGCTTTTAATTTGAATCAACAAACCCCATTTGGGATTATATTTCTCCTCCGGAACTATATAAAACTAACTATGATACTTTATCTTTCTTTTGACTGCGTATTCAATTTATTTTGGAAATGCAGAGTTTTGACCGATTTTAAAACTTACGTCCGTGTTGAGAGGATTCTGGAGAACTGTCTGCACTGCAGTCCGAGTTCATGCTGGATATTTGGCTTCCAACAGGTGAGGAGGATCGGGATCTTAGTTTATGATGAGCTAAAGCAGATTTAATGGGACTGCTTCCATGAAGATGACCTGACATTCTTGATGGTCCAGCCACGATTGCACTGTCAGTAGGAGAAGCAGAATGCGACATTGATATGTTTGAGTTGCTCATGTCGGGGGGACTTGGATTCCCAAGTGCACCATTGTGTTCAGTAGGGATGCCGTTCTCTGTTAGAAATTCTTCCAAATCCACGTATTCCAACTGGACATTAAGAAATTAAATGTTAAAACTATAGTTCTGAATTCGGTAAATGAAATTGGCGTGGAGCTAATCATTATTATTATATGCCTACTTTAAAATCCTGTCCATCGTAGGGCAACCGTTTGTCCCACAAAGTTGGTCCAAGAAACGCTGCATGAGCATCAAAGTTATCCCAAGGATCGCCAGTTTCCTTTGGCTTTTCATCCGAGGGTTGTTTTTCCGAAATGTGTCCGGGAGGCAATGGCAGTTGAGGCTGCAGGGGAAGTGGAGCCCCCGGGATCACATCCTGTCGTCCTTCTAGTCCATTCATTTTCAAGTCTAAACGGGCACAATGGAAAGACATTGTAATTTCATTTCCACATGACAAATGACAAATGATTCTACATACAAAGCAATTTGATGATACGCTTCTGGAAATCATCCATTTCGCACAGACATTCCCAACATCCCAACAAGTGATTCAACGTGAAACGTATACAGCATATAATATGTACTATATAGTCTGCTAAGCGTACATTTACCCATACTTATCAATTGCTTTCGAAAAAGTGCTCAAAGTTAAGCAATTGAATAAGAACACATACATGTATATACTGCTGCGCATATTTTATTGCATAAGTGAGACTGATTTTTTACGGTGAGTCCATGACTTTCATCGACCTAGATTCTTTAGAATTCCGAGTCAACTTCGTAGAATCTCATTCTATAGAATTTACTTGTATAATTCAAAAGTACCTAGGTACATGCATAGGAATATGCATATATAGTTGCTGGTTCAGACTCTGACGTAAAAAAAGTTGGGCTAGTCCTAAGTCAAAACATCTTGGCAACTGAATAAGATTAAGATTTAATTAATTCATTTGGCTCCGGTAGGACTTTGAGCCTGAGCTCTAAATAATTCACATCTGTGTCGACTCATCAGAATGTGAATGGGAAAAAGTGAAGGGAGAGAGAAAGCTGAGGCAACGTGATCTGTGATTTCTTTCGGAACGGAAGCGTTCGTCAGCATCCGACGAATAAATGTGATGGATGATAACTATATACTTGTAATACAGAATATATAGGAGACTTGGAAGTTGGTGTGAATTGCAATGTGACAGAAGGCGAAGGCGCACGTATACTTTTTAATGAACTCGGTCATACCGTGAAAGAACGTGGATTATTGTGTACATATGAGACAAGGCATATCTCGGGAAGTCATTTGTTAACATGATGTAGCTTCACGTGGCGAAGCAATCAATTTAATTGGACTATGTTGTATGTACGTGCTCATACATGAAAGTCAGAGAAAACATTTATTATTCACGGGTCTTCTGGGGCAAAGATTTTTCTTCAGATGTCCATTCTCGTTGAGATATGGATTCTTCGATAATGAATAATACATATTATACTGTATGAATGTGTATTGCAGATCTGTAGATACCTACAATATATACTATGGATTAATTCAAGGAAGAGAATGGAGAAATGATGGAAACAGGAGATATACAACAGAGACGGCGTTTAGGAAAGATTGATCATTCACAGTTGCGATTGAACATTGTCTAGTGTTTCTTTGTGTGATCAAGATCATGTGGGGACTGCAATGTGACTTGAGAAATTGATTCTTCTTTTCAACAGGTCACAATGTAATCCATCATGTCCGTGTGTGACTATGGTTGGTTTAAGGTTTTATATTCTTTGTCACATTGTGTCTTCGTGTGTTGAGGTTAATTTGCATGTTGTGTATGTGTGTGTATGTGTAGGTGTAGTAGTAGGAGGAAGTACAAGTGTCTTTCAATGTAAAAGGTAAGAGTGATGCTAGAAAGCTATTTCACAGTAAATTGGTGTGTTTGTTTGTGTGAGGTAGAGTTAGTTATAATATGTTTTTCATTCTTAATAATCTAGAGCAGCTATTATCTAATTTTGAATTAATTTTTTTTTTGAATGAAGCTACAAAAATTATTAGATGGACATATGAAAAAAATTCGATATAGCTTCGAAGAAAGCGGTGAGTGCATACACACACACAAGTTCAGTGTCACATCTGGAAATTTGGCATAGTTAGTTAGTATGAATGCAAGCGGTGAACAATATATATTACTTTTACTGTGTGCTAAATATTCGTTCGATCTATTCCATTTCTGCTGACGGCCTTTGAGTTTAGAGGAAAAACGACGTGTACAGGATAACCTGAATTAATAATGCATAGTAAATTAAAGAAAAGTAATGGAGGTTTTGGCTACAACTAATAAAAATATTGATAGTGTCTGTATAGATATTTGCTCATGATGAATAATACACTCATGGTTTGAGTAAGCTATGTATTTAAAATTGAATTAAAGTGAGGCAATCTTAAAAATTGGGAAATATGTGTCCCTCTCTGTCCATGTGGATTTTACATAATTAATAAGCTTTCAGGAGTACAAAAACACATTTATTAGTTCAAGTTATATTGATTTCTTGTTGCCGTCTAGCTAATAATTGACGGATTTGTTATAAAGCCCTCTATAGAGTTATATTATCGGCTATGGCATTTATACGTGTGGCTTTCATCCTGAAAGAGATTATTATCATTCAATGCTACTGCTCTCACACAAATATGCTCCCCGATCGGTCCATAATCCGAACAAAAACCTCTGTGCTATTTAAAGTAGATATATATTGCGTCTATATGATATTGTTTTCTTGTTTTGCTTATTATTGAATGGTGAATTATTTCTCTTTCTTACATAGGAATGAAGTAACTGATAAAATTCTTATTAAAAATTTGTAAACGGGTATTATTAAGTGTATTATGTCAGGTAAATTGAAACTTACTAACTATGAAGTTCTAAAGAGCAAAAAGACACAATAAAGATTGGTGTAATTCAATTTTTGATAGAAACTCGTGCTCATAAACTGCTGGAGCGTATATAATAAGTAAGAATGTGAGATTACAAATTCCTTTTCAAAGGAAAAAGTAGTAGGTAATTGATGGAATTTTCGACGAGAGCGCAAAGAATGCTTATTCTTTTTTTCCCAGATAAACCCCAATTAGTAATAAAGAAAGAAGCTACACACGTTTACCAAAGAGAAGCAGCATATAATAAGGCCATAGAGCAATGACATTATAATATCCTTGAAATTGAATAGCTTTTGGCTGAAGTATTAAGTATAGGAAATTAAAGAAAGCAAAAAAGGCTTGCAACTGAAGACACACAAGAGCAAGGCTGATGCGAGTATTGTTGGAGAAAATACGAATATGGGAAGCAGACGAAATGATATAAAATAGCTCTAAAGAAAGATCAATACTCTGATATTGCTGCTGCTGCTGAATCTGAAGTTGGATTTGCTGTTGGGTCCAGATGAGATGTTGATAGTTCCTCCAGCGAGCCTCCGACGGAGAAATTTCACTTTCACTCATGATAACGACACACGATTTTGGTTAAATTAGAGAAAGCTATTTGCTCGTGTAAAAAAAGTTCCCAGTCCAGTGGAGCTATTGAATAGTTTTTGAAGGATTGTATAAGCTTTTCTCTTGACTTGGTTAAGTAAAAAATGTAATGGCTTCTCGTGATATTTCGTACAGTCTTATTTGATTGGTCAACTTTGCACTATCAGAAGACAATGGTTTTAGTTAGTTTAGTTATTATGAGAGAGAGATTTGTAAAATGCTGTTGTTGAGCAGATTTAATATTACATTTATGGATAGATTTGTATAGAGGTAAGTCTCGTAAAGTGTTTCTGGTGGAATGCGACAGTAAAAAACCCTGGACAGGCAGCCTCCTCTCTCTTTCTGCCTGTCTGTCTCTGTGTCTCTTAATTATTAAGTTGCCGAGTAAGAAATCTGTTGGGCCTGGACAAGAAAATAGAAAAATTTAAGTAATAGAGTGGATTTAGAGGCCAAGCAGGTAATAAAATGAGACGAGTGTTTAAAAAAGGCGTTTCGCCCGAACACGATGAGACAATCTTTTTAGTGACACTCGCAATAAAAAGTATATATATGTATGTATAAGCTCCCAAGGTCCCACAATGTGCAACTCAACGATTTGCTAAATTTGATCGATGAGCATCTTGAGAGAGAAAGAACCACTGACATAATTTTCAGAGGAATATATACATTCCATTTTAATGATGACAGTATCGTGGAGGTGTACGTGATGAGGAGCAGTACATGGCTGTGTGAAATAGTACAAATTCTAGCCTCTCATATATATACACATACGCAAATGTAGTAAGCCTATCTCCTGCAGGTCTCCTCTCTATAATATGTCTCTACCTCATTCTCCTAAATGTCCCTGTCATTAATCGAAGAGTCTGGCAAGACGTGTTTTCTCCAGTCAGGTATTATAGACCCTAGGCTGCACTTTCTATTGGGGGCTTTCCGGTCTTCTTCTTCTCTGTATATTTCAATTGCTATTTGCTGGCACTGGTTGTTGTACATTGAGCTTCTATGCTACATCAAGTATCCCTCTCGTATATTGTATAGCACAACCGCCTTCTTTCACACACATACCAGCCCATTGGAAACATTTCGGCGCTCTTCGACGGAGAAAGTTCGGGAACTTGATTTTAACTCTTCTTCTACTACTACTACTCATACAACTTGTACTATGACTTTCGCCCACAAGGGTATTGAGTTTTCCCAGTACATGCCAAATTGGTTACATTTGTATCTGTGTGGATGTGTTCAAGCAAGCAATCACGTTGCCTAGCTGTGTGTGAGTGTGTGTATGTGTAGTTAGTGACTTTAATTCTTTCATCTTCGGAGTAGCTCTAGGTGTTCTTAGAAATCTTAAACCTTCTTAAGGTTTTTTATGAGCTTCCTACTCTTATTTTTATGTTTTTGTTGTCCTTTTTTTTATTGTTATTTGCTGGAGGTTTTTTTTATTGCAAAAGAGTCTGTGTAATCTTTATGTCAAATACATTTATGTATGTATGCATTTATGTGTAGGCGCTTGCTGGAACTGATTAAAAAATGCGCAATTGGCTTTTGCTGCAAGCTATTGATTTTTGCTACTAATAAATCAAAAATCCATGCGTATTAATCCATTCGCTGTAAGATAATGTAGTCTACGCTATATATAATATTGAATTGTGTTAGTTATTGTTTAGGTCAATATATTTACAGTGCAGGTGAGAACATTCCCCATGAGTTATTAATACAAAGCAATGAAAGAGTATAAATACTAAAATATTTAAAAGTATCTTTCTCAAATCGTATTTAAAAAATATAAACATTTCATGTAGCTTGAACTAGCTTAATTAAACTCTTGAAGAAACTAAATTTGACGGAAAGTGAACTTTGGACTCTTAGCTATTATCGTGCATTCTCTGTGTGTACTCACTCTCATATCTACACTTGACTTGGAATGTCCTTGAGGTAGCTCATAAGTAGTTAATTAGTCGACTGAATTGAGTGAATTAAAATATGTATAAAAATCAATGGGATGTTTTGATGTTTTGTGAATACCTCAGACTTAAACAGATGAGCATGCCAAAATAAGGGAAATAATACTCCAATATTTTCGAAGTAAAGTACTTATGTTCTAACTTATGATGATTGGTTGCTCAGGACTGAGTTCATAGTTAACTTACATGCTATCAATTAACTAAACTATAATAAAATGATCGAAGGAGATGGTGGTAGTTACCTGAATCGATCCTTATCGTAGTACTATAGAAAGAAGAATAAAAAGTACAGAATTTCACTTTTGCACAGACTTTCAATCGCGTATAAACTCTGGAGGCAGAGACTACACACTGAGAACTTCCAGAAAGAGTAGTACGGAATTAAGCAGGAGAGTTTTTGTATTCGGTTGGATGATGTGCACTGTAGTACAATTTAGAACGAAGACCGAAGGGACTCCTACTACTCTCTCTGTATTCTTCAATGGAGAGATTCCCAAAAACGAGTTGTGTGAGTGTAATTTCTCTTTCTCCACGACGAAGAATAATGTATAGGAATCTCTGAGAAGGGCTAAAAGTTAAAGCAAGAAATGTGTGTTGTTAGGTTTTAGGTTGTCTATAATAATGTTGTAATCTGAAGTTTGTCCAAAGGTGATGATAACATTAACTAAGGGTCGGCGGAGATATATATAAATACAACATCGACGATCATAATATATCTATGAATGTGGGATGAAGAACTAGTTTGGTAGTTAAATCACTTGTGAAGAGCGTATATATTGATGTAGTCAATATAATAATGGCGATGAGCAGCTCAGTGTTCGTGTCAATTGAAACCCGTTCTCCAGCCCCCTCAAAAGAAGATAATGAAATCCTCTCCAATATTATCGACGACGGGTAGTGTGTGTGTGTGTGTTGTCGTCTTATCAGCTTATACTTTGATGAATGTGGTCGTATAAAAGTAGAAGCAACTACTACTTGTCCAGTCAAATAACCTAAGTTAAAAAGTGGTAACCTTGAACACTGCTAAAAGTGCATAGCAGCGTTGGTTGTGCTCTCAGCAGACGAGATATTGTAGATTGAAATTCTCTTAGAGGTTAGAGAATAATATATACATAATATGTATTGCATATAGAAAGACAGCTCTTCACATTAACTATGATGATGGTATATAGATGAATAACCCACTCACACGGGGATCTCATGACTTGGAACTACGATATAGGCACTAACTTTTACTACATATTGCACTCTATAGTTATAATAATAAAGTATATACTCACCAATATTTGATGAAGTCTTCTTCTCTACTATCTCTCACGCTCTTGGCTGCTCCTGCTTAATGATAAAAGTACTTTTGAACATTGCAAGAAAGAGGGACCAATATATATCTCGCACAAGTGCGAGTATCCAGTAAAAGTAAATGATGAGATGCGATTCACGAAATAAATAGCTCGGCAACACTCACATCATCTCATTACTACCACTGGTGGTGGTGTTTACGTCCAAATTTCGGAGCACTATGTAAGACTACTATATAGTTACTTATTGTAAATTGGAGTTTAGAGAGCAGTAGCAGTGTGTATTGTGGGGCTGCTTTAGTAAAGTAAAAACTACTTCGAAAGCTTTTTATTCACTTTGGGATTTAAAGATAATATTGAGGTTCAGAATGTTCAGAATGTTCACACAATGTTCTGAATCGCGTTCTATTCTAAATTTAACTCACACACAATATATTGCTTTCATGTAAATTCTTTAGCTTGATATGTGGTAGCGTTCAAACTTTAAAGTATGCATATCGGGGACTTTGTCTATAGTCAACATTTACAACAACGTATGGGTAATAAATTCAAACTTTCCATTGGAATAATATAGATATATATATATATC
>Ga0194135_10000205_pt1 | contig 34139 bp, 32 predicted proteins | sample LitLau_LLRF_2013_FD_134024 | JGI IMG/M metagenome (GOLD analysis project Ga0194135, IMG submission 134024) | Freshwater sediment microbial communities in response to fracking from North America - Little Laurel Run_MetaG_LLRF_2013 (version 2) | ecosystem: Environmental > Aquatic > Freshwater >... | reverse complement strand
GGTCGAGACCCGTCACGGAGAACCGGACCCGCGTGGCCGCCGCAGCCCCGAGCCGAACCCCGGTTCCGAAGAGATCATCCCGGCCGACGCCGTGGTCATCGCCTTCGGCTTCCGCCCGAGCCCGGCGCCGTGGTTCGAGCAGTTCCAGATCCAGACCGACAGCCAGGGCCGCGTCGTGGCGCCGGAGCAAGGCCAGTACAAGCACCAGACCAGCAACCCGAAGATCTTCGCCGGTGGCGACATGGTCCGCGGTTCCGATCTTGTGGTGACGGCGATCTTCGAGGGGCGTAACGCCGCCGAAGGCATCCTCGACTACCTGGGCGTCTGACCGCTACCCCGTGCAGGAGCGAGCTTGCTCGCGATAGCGGTGTATCAGCCAACCACCGATGTTGCCTGATGCGCCCCCATCGCGAGCAAGCTCGCTCCTACCGGTACGTGGGTTGTGGCGCGACAAATTGACCTCATAGATATAAAGAAACGGCTCTTGCCGTGCCTTTTATGCCCGGCTCTGAGAAAATGCCCCCACTTTTTTTCCGGATGCCGACATGACTGCCCTGAAGAACGACCGTTTCCTTCGTGCCCTGCTCAAGCAACCCGTAGACGTCACCCCGGTGTGGATGATGCGTCAGGCTGGGCGCTACTTGCCTGAATACCGCGCCAGCCGTGCCAATGCCGGTGACTTCATGAGCCTGTGCATGAACCCGGCGTTCGCCTGCGAAGTCACCCTGCAGCCTCTGGACCGCTATCCCCAGCTGGATGCGGCGATCCTCTTCTCCGACATCCTGACCATCCCCGACGCCATGGGCCAAGGCCTGTACTTTGAAACCGGCGAAGGCCCGCGCTTCAAGAAAGTGGTCAGCACCCTGGCCGACATCGAAGCCCTGCCGATCCCTGATCCGCAAAAGGACCTGGGCTATGTGATGGATGCGGTCAGCACCATTCGTCGTGAACTCAATGGCCGCGTGCCGTTGATCGGTTTTGCCGGCAGCCCCTGGACCCTGGCCACCTACATGGTCGAAGGCGGCTCCTCGAAAGACTTCCGCAAGTCCAAGGCCATGCTCTACGACAACCCGCAAGCCATGCACCTGCTGCTGGACAAGCTGGCGCAGTCGGTCACGTCCTACCTCAACGGGCAGATCCTGGCCGGTGCCCAGGCGGTGCAGATTTTCGACAGCTGGGGCGGCAGCCTTTCCTCGGCGGCTTATCAGGAGTTCTCCCTGGCCTACATGCGCAAGATCGTCAGCGGCCTGATCCGCGAGCACGACGGGCGCAAGGTGCCGGTGATCCTGTTCACCAAGGGCGGCGGCCTGTGGCTGGAAAGCATTGCCGATGCCGGCGCCGATGCCCTGGGCCTGGACTGGACCTGCGACCTCGGCGAAGCCCGCCGCCGGGTCGGCAGCAAGGTCGCCCTGCAAGGCAACATGGACCCCACCGTGCTCTACGCCAACCCGCAGGCGATCCGCAGCGAAGTGGCGCGCATCCTCGCCAGCTACGGCACCGGCAGCGGCCACGTGTTCAACCTGGGCCACGGCATCACCCCGGAAGTCAAACCGGAGCACGCCGGAGCCTTCCTGGAGGCGGTGCACGAGTTGTCGGCGCAATACCACGCATAAGCGCCACCCGATAAAAAACGCCCGGCACCTGTCGGGCGTTTTCATTGGCAAACCCTTTTTTGTAGGAGCCGGCTTGCCGGCGAAAGGGCCCCCGAGACCTGCACCTGCCTGACGAACGCCTTCGCTGGCAAGCCAGCTCCTACAAGGGCCCGTCGGCACAGCCCCGATCCGTGTAGGAGCCGGCTTGCCGGCGAAAGGGCCCTCGAGACCTGCACCTGCCTGACGAACGCCTGCACACAGGCCAGGCGTCACAACGGCGGTAGTTTCGCCAGTTTCACGGCAATCAGCAGTGCCCCGAGCAACAGGGCGCCGATAAACAGGCCGATGCCGTTCCACCCCGCCAGGTGCCAGAACACCCCGCCCGCGGTGCCGGCGATGCTCGACCCGGCGTAGTAGCTGAACAGGTACAGCGAGGAGGCCTGGCCCTTGGCCTTGGTGGCGCGGCGGCCGATCCAGCTGCTGGCCACCGAATGGGCACCGAAGAAGCCGAAGGTGAACAGCAGCATGCCGACCAGCACCAGGGCCAGTGGGGCGAGCAGGGTCAGGGCAATGCCCGCGAGCATCAGCACGATGGTGGCCCACAGCACCCGACGCCGGCCCAGCTGGTCGGCCAGGGCACCGATCTTCGCCGAGCTGTAGATGCCCGACAGGTAGACCACCGACAGCAGGCCGACCAGGGCCTGGCTCAGGTGATAGGGCTCGGCCAGCAGGCGATAGCCGATGTAGTTGAACAAGGTGACAAAGGCCCCCATCAGCAGGAAGCCTTCGAGAAACAGCCAGGGCAGGCCGGCGTCGCGAAAGTGCATGGTAAAGCCGTCCAGCAGGCTGCGCGGATGCAGCGAGCGCGGGCGGAAGTTGCGCGACTCGGGAAGGATGCGCCAGAACACCGCCGCTGCAATCAGCGCCAGGCCGCCGATCACCAGCATCGCCGTGTGCCAGCTGACAAAATCGATCAGCACCCCGGTAATCAGCCGCCCGCTCATGCCGCCAATGGCGTTGCCGCCGATGTACAGGCCCATGGCCAGGCCGATGTGCTGCGGGTGGATCTCTTCGCTGAGGTAGGTCATGGCCACGGCCGCCAGCCCGCTCAGGGACAGCCCCACCAGCGCTCGCATCAGCAGCACCCCATGCCAGCTGGGCATCAGCGCGCTGGCGATGGTGCACAGGGCGGCGGCCAGCAGGGCGGCGAGCATCACCGGCTTGCGGCCGATGCGGTCGGAAATCGGCCCGGTGATCAACAGACCGATGGCCAGCATGGCGGTGGCGACCGAGAGGATCAGGCTGCTCTGGGCCGCATTGATGGAAAACTCCGTGGACAGCAGCGGCATCATCGGTTGCACGCAATACAGCAGGGCGAAGGTGGCAAAGCCTCCGGAGAACAGCGCCAGCACGGTGCGCATGAACAGCGGCGTGCCTTTTTCGATGTAGACCTCGTTGAGCTGGGCGACCACCTCGTCCAGGGGCGTGGAGGGGATTTCGTGGGCAAGGGGGGCGACAGCGGTTTTCACGGGAACCTCGGGGGCAGCGCAGCCGGTCAGGCAATGGAAAAAAGCATATAGCTGGCTAATGTTCCTTTCCAATATATTGTTCGACCTGTTTGATAGCTTTAACGACTCAATGGAGCCGCCCCATGGAATTGCGTCACTTGCGCTACTTCATCGCCGTCGCCGAAGAGCTGCACTTCGGCCGCGCGGCCCAGGTCCTGGGCATTTCCCAGCCGCCCCTGAGCCAGCAGATCCAGGCCCTGGAGCAGGAGGTGGGTGCCCGCCTGTTCGAGCGTACCAATCGTCGGGTCGAGCTCAGCGAGGCCGGACGCCTGTTCCTTGAAGAGGCGCGCCTGGCGCTGGCCCAGGTGGACAAGGCGGCGGACGTGGCGCGGCGTGCGCAGCTGGGCGAACTGGGGGAGCTGAAGATCGGTTTTACCTCGTCGGCGCCGTTCAACTCGACCATTCCCCAGGCGATCTTCGCCTTTCGCCAGCGCTTTGCAGCGGTGCACCTCAAGCTCAAGGAAATGAGCAGCACCCAGGTGGCCGAGGCGCTGGTGGACCAGTCGATCCAGATCGGCATCATGCGGCCCCTGCCATTGCCCGATTCGCTGTCGGTGGTGGAGCTGCTGCGCGAACCGCTGGTGGCGGTGCTCAGTTCCAAGCACCCGCTGGCCGGTGGCAGCGAAGAGGGCCTGCATTTGGCGGCGCTGGCCCAGGAACCCTTTGTGTTCTTCCCCCGCAGCTACGGCAGCGGCTTGTATGCGCAATTGCTCAGCCTGTCCCGGGACGCCGGTTTCACCCCGCATTTTGCCCAGGAAGCGGCGGAGGCCATGACCATCATCGGCCTGGTGGCGGCGGGCCTGGGGGTTTCGGTGCTGCCGGCGTCCTACCAGCGCATGCGCATCGACGGCGTGGTCTACCGCCGGCTGCTGGACCCCGAGGCCATGACCGCGGTGTGGCTGGTGCAGCGCAAGGATCAGTGCTCACCCATGGCCAGGGCCTTTGTCGAGCTCCTGACGCGCAAGACCGGGGCCACGTCCTGAGCCGGGGCTGCCGCATCAGCCGATCGTCTCCCGCGCTTTCACCTGCACGCACGGCGCCCTTGGCGGCGGTGGGCGCACGGCCCCGGTCTCCCGACTAGCGGCTCGCCCATAAAAAAGGGCGCCTCAAGGCGCCCTTCGCGGTGTGCAACGGCTCACTGCACTTTCGACAGATCCCCGCGCAGCGCCACGCCCGCCATGATCGCGCCGGCATGGCACTCATAGGTCGTGGCGTCCTTGCGCTCGCGGCTCTTGTAGAAGCTGGCGATGTCGGTCACGGCGTTGGCGCCGACTTTCTTCGCCGCTTCATGCAGGGTGATCAGCGCCGACTGCAGGGCCCACTCGCAGGCCACCTGGTCGGCCTTGCCGAAGGCGTTGGTCTTCTTGTTGGTCACGGCGCCTGGGCTCAGCACGCTGACCTTGCCGGCGGGCTTGTTGCCCGCCAGGTAGAACTTCACGCTGCCGTCGATCTTGCCGGTGCTGATGGCTTCGGCCACCACCTTGTCGAACGGCAGGAACAGGGCGGTGTCCCGGGCCTGGCTGACGCCGGGCAGGGTGCACAGCAGCAGGGTGGCGGTTGCCGCCAGGGTCTTCAAACGCATCGCAGTCTCCTTGACTTGAAAAGGGGGCAAAGCAGCCCGGTGACCGCGGTCACCGGGGGATGATCATTGGCCGGCCGGGAAGCTCTTGGCCGCGGCGTCTGACAGTTGTTGCGCGGTCCGCTCGTTCTGGTTGTCCCGCAGCTCGCGCAGGATGCCCTTGTCCAGCAGGCGCACCCAGCGGATGTAGTTCTTGTGGATCTTGCCGTCCTTGTAGTCCAGGTCGCGGCTGTCGCGGTAGACGATCTTGTAGGTGCTGGCGCTGTACGGGATGTCGATCTCGGCGTGGAACTGGCCGCGCACGGTGATCTCGGCCTGGATCAGCTCCGGGCTGATGCGCTGCACGGTCCACTTGCGGGCCACCAGATTCTTCAGGATCGCCTGTTTGACCTGCTCCTGGCTGGCCTGGATGGTGGCCGGGATGACCCGGTTCGGGGTGTACATCGGTTTGCTGGTGCAGGCGGCCGTGCTCAGCAGGGCCAGGACGATCAGCGTTGCGCGAAACAGGGAGGACATTCCATTTCTCCAGTGGGGTTGGGCGTCAAGGCCAGCGGCGGAAGATCAACGAGGTGTTGACCCCGCCAAAGGCAAAGTTGTTGTTCATCACGAATTCGTGGCTCATGGCCCGGAAACCGCCCTGCAGGTAGTCCAGCTCGCCGCAGCGCGGGTCGATCCGGTCCAGGTTGCAGGTGTGCACGTACAGGTCGCGGTTGAGCATCTCGATGCTGAACCAGGATTCCAGGGCCCCGCAGGCGCCCAGGGTGTGGCCGAGAAAACTCTTCTGCGAACTGATGGGCATGCGGCTGCCGAACAGGCTGTGGGTGGCCAGAGTCTCGGCGATGTCGCCCTGCTCGGTGGCGGTGCCATGACCGTTGACGTAGCCGATGGCCGCCGGGTCCAGCACCGCATCTTCCAGCGCCAGCTCCATGGCCCGGCGCATGGTGCTCTGCTCGGGACGGGTGGTGTGCTGGCCGTCGGCGTTGCTGCCGAAACCGACGATTTCCGCGTGAATGCGCGCGCCACGGGCCAGGGCGTGTTCCAGCTCTTCGAGCACCAGCATGCCGCCGCCTTCACCGATCACCAGGCCATCGCGATCAGTGTCGTAGGGCCGGGGGCTGGTGTGGGGCGCATCGTTTTTCAGGCTGGTGGCATAGAGCGCGTCGAACACCATGGCTTCGGTGGGGCACAGCTCTTCGGCGCCGCCGGCGAGCATCAGCGGCAGGCGCCCGAACTTGATCGCCTCGTAGGCATAGCCGATGCCCTGGCTGCCGCTGGTGCAGGCGCTGGAGGTGGGAATCAGGCGTCCGGTGAGGCCGAAGAAGATGCTGATATTGGCCGCGGTGGTGTGGGGCATCATGCGCACGTAGGAGTTGGCGTTGAGCCCCTCGGCTACCGAATTCAGCAGCATGTTGCCGAAAGCCTTGATCTCGTCGGTGCTGCCGGTGGAGGAGCCACAGGCCACGCCCATGCGCCCGTCCTTGATCGACGGGTCGCCCAGCAGTCCGGCATCGGCCAGGGCCTGCTCGGCGGCGCCCACGGCCAGCCGCGAAACCCGGCCCATGCTGCGCAGTTGCTTGCGGGTCCAGTGGCCAGGCACCTGGAAGTCATCGATGGGGCCGGCCAGGCGGGTGTTGAGTTCGCTGAAGCGGTCCCATTCATCCATGCGCCGGATGCCGCTGCGGTTGGCGGCGAAGCGCTCGGCGATGCTGGCCCAGTCGCTGCCCAGGGAGGTGATGCCGGCCATGCCGGTGACGACCACGCGTTTCATCAGCACAGGCCCCCGTTCACCGCCAGCACCTGGCGGGTGATGTAGGCGGCCTCGGCGGACATCAGGAAGTTCACCGCGCCGGCGACTTCTTCCGGGGTGCCCATGCGCTGGGCGGGGATCATCTTCATCAGCTCGTCCACCGGCACGTTCTCATCGAGCATGGCGGTGTCGATCAACCCCGGGGCCACGCAGTTGACGGTGATCTTGCGCTTGCCCAGCTCGATGGCCAGGGCCTTGGCGGCGCCGATCAGGCCGGCCTTGGAGGCGCTGTAGTTGACCTGGCCGCGGTTGCCGATCAGCCCCGACACCGAGGTGATGCAGACAATGCGCCCGGCGGCGCGGCGGCGGATCATCGGCATCATCACCGGGTGCAGGACGTTGTAGAAACCGTCGAGGTTGGTGCGCAGCACCTGGTCCCAGTCGTCTTCGCTAAGGGCCGGGAAGGCGCCGTCGCGGGTCAGCCCGGCGTTGAGCACCACGCCGTAATAGGCGCCATGGGTTTCGACGTCGGCTTCCAGCGCGGCCTTGCAGGCCGCTCGCTCCGACACGTCGAATTGCAGGATGCGGGCGCTACGGCCCAGGGCTTCGATCTCGCCCTTGACGGCTTCGGCTTCGCTGCGGCCACTGCGGCAGTGCAGCACCAGGTCATAGCCAGCCTGGGCCAGGCGCAAGGCGATGGCGCGGCCGATGCCACGGCTGGAGCCGGTGACCAGTACGGAGTCAGTCATGAGGGAGTTCCTGTAGAAGAGGCAGGTGTTTCATGCAGATAGTCGGCGGCCTGGGGCGGACGGTACACGTTCAGGCGCGCCGTGGCGGCAATGCCGGGGCCGCTGAGGTGGCATTCGAACACGCCCATGCCGTTGTCGTCTTCGAGGGAGCGCAGGGCGTGGATCTCCAGCAGGCTGTCGACCGGAAAGTGCTCGACATTGCATTCGAACTTGCGGCTGCCCAGCAGAAAGCCCAGCTCCACCGGCAGGCCTTGCTGGCGCGCGCGACAGCCGGCGTAGGCGGCCACGCTCTGGGCCATCAGCTCGATGCCGACCCAGGCCGGCAGGCTGCCGTCGGGGCGGTTGAACAGGCCGCCGGGGCGAACCCGCAGGCGGGTACGGATCTGTTCTTCATCAAAGGCCAGGACCTGATCGATGAGGATCATGTCCCCGGCGTGGGGCAGCAGTTCGGCGAGCGGCCAATCGATCATGGGGCGTCTCCGATTATCAGGCTGACGTTGTTGCCACCGAAGGCGAAGGAGTTGCTCATCAGGTGGCGCGGTGCATGCGCCGCCAGCCGGTCGGCCGGGGTGACCCAGCGCAGGGGCGGCAGGGCCGGGTCGGCCTCGGCGTCCCAGACATGGGGCGGCAGCGCCCGGTCGGGGTTGTCGGCGCTCAGGGCCAGCCAGCAGAACGCCGCTTCCAGGGCTCCGGCGGCGCCCAGGGTGTGGCCGCTCATGGGCTTGGTCGAGGAACAGGGCAGGCCCTGGGGGAACAGCTGGGCCACCGCCAGGCTTTCCATGGCGTCGTTGTGCTGGGTGGCGGTGCCGTGCAGGTTCAGGTAGTCGATCTGCCGTGGCTGCAGGCCGGCGCCGCGCAGCGCCAGGCGCATGGCCTGCAAGGCGCCACGGCCATCGGGAGCCGGGGCGGAAATATGGTAGGCATCGGAGCTGGCGCCACCGCCGAGCAGGGCGATGGGAGCCTCGCCGCAGGCCTCCCGGCTCATCAGGAACAGCGCCGCCGCCTCGCCGATGTTGATCCCGTCACGGTTGCGCGAGAACGGATTGCAGCGCTGCGCGGACACCGCTTCCAGGGCGGTGAAGCCGTTCAGGGTGAGCTTGCACAGGCTGTCCACCCCGCCGCACAGCACGGCGTCGCACAGGCCCAGGTCGAGCAGGCGCCGGGCGCTGATCAGGGCCCGGGCGCTGGAGGTGCAGGCGGTGGAAATCACATAGGCCGGGCCGCAGAGTTGCAGCCAGTCGGCGAGGAAGTTCGCCGGGGCGCTGAGCTCCTGCTGGCGGTAGTCGTATTCGGCGGGAAACTGCCGGTCCTGCAGATAACGGGCAATCCCGCGGCTGGCCTCGTCGATCCCCGAGGTGCTGGTGCCCAGGACGATGCCGATGCGGCCCCGGCCGTAACGCTGGATCGCCTGGCGGATGTCGTCTTCGATCTGCAGCGTGGCCTCCAGCAACAGCTGGTTGTTGCGGCTGTTCTGCGCTTGCAGGCCGGCCGGCATGCTCGCCAGCGCACCACGAACCGCCGCCACCGGCAGGCTGCGCTCGGGCACCCAGTGGCTTTCTTCGCGCATGCCCGAGCAGTCGCCGGCAAACAGGCTGCGGGCGACTTCCCGGCGATTGCGGCCCAGGGCGCAGATCACCCCGAGGGCATTGAGGTAGGCCGTCATGGCGTGCTCCCGGTGCTCAGTGGGCTGATGTGGTAATGCGGGCCTTGAGGCAGGTTCAACTCGAAATCCAGAGGTTGTTGATAGTCAATCCGCCAGCGTGGGCCGAGGGTGCGTCGCGTGCCTTGCTCAAGGGCGCCGGGGTAGTTGGCCCGCAGTTCGGCCGCGGGGGTGAGGGCGAACAGCAGGGCGGCGAACAGCTCCCGGGCCTCCGGGTTGGGCGGCAGCAGACCGTCGGCCTGCCACTGGCCAGCCACCAGGCGCTGACGGGCCTGGGGAATGCCCAGCGGGTCCATCAGCGACCAGCGCAGGTCCGGGCCTTCGGCCTGGATCACCAGCAGCCAGTCCTGACGTTGTCCGTCGGCCTGGCGCTCTACATGCAGCTGCAATGGCAACGCCAGGGTAGGCATGCGCTCGGGCAGCGGCGCCTGACTGACGCAAGCGCTCAGCAGCAGGACACACCCGAGCAACAGAGCGCGGATCATGCGCACCCACCTGCCCCGGCAACACTGGCATCCAGAGGCTTGCGCGCCACCACGTTGACCAGGGTTTCCTCGCGCTGGCCCACCGGCGGCGGCTGGCGCAGGCCGAGGCGTTCCAGCAGGCCGAAGTCCTTGGCGCGACTCCACCACAGGTAGGGATAAGACACGTTCTGCGGGCCGAATTCAAAGCCCTGCCGACGAATCATCTGCAAATATTCATCGGCACTTTTCTGCACCTGCATCGGGTGGCGGAACAGCCAGCGGATTACCCAGGTATCGATGTAGGCCTCGGTGGATTCGGCGAACAGCAGGTAACCCCCGGGCTTGAGCACCCGGTAGAACTCGGCCAGGGCCTTTTCCTGTTCCACCAGGTGATGGAAGGTCTGGTGGCAGAACAGCAGGTCGACGCTGGCGTCGGCCAGTTGCAGGCTCGCGCAGTCGCTGCCGATCAGTTCCACCGCGAACTCTTGGCGCCGGGCTTCTTCGGCGCTGAGCTTGAGGCTGTGGGGGTCGGCGTCGATACCGATCAGGCGCTGCGGGGTGAACACCCGACGCAGGTGCTGGAAGGATTTGCCCTGGCCGCAGCCGGCATCCAGCAGCACCGGATGGGCCGGCGGTTCGCCGTCGAACAGTGAACGTAGGTCGTTGATCGCCACCCGCAGCACATGGTGCTGCCAGGTGTGGCTGCGCAGGAACCAGAAGCCGAAGCGGGTTTCCTCGACGTAGCTGGGGCTCAGGTACTGGCCGCTTTGCTCGCTCATGCCACGTCCCTCGCGCAGACTTCCGACAGCGCCTTGAGCCGGCGCTTGGGCTCGCTGACGAAGGGGTTGCGCTCATCCCAGGCGTAACCGGCGAGGATCGAACTGATCATGCGGCGGATTTCCGGCGAGCTGCCGGGGTGGTAGATCACGTCCTGGAAGCTGCCGGCGTACCAGCCCTCGACGTAGCAGCGGAAGGTATCGACGCCGCGCTTGAGCGGTGCGGCGAACTCGCTCGCCCAGTCGACGCTTTCGCCCTGCAACTGCCGGTGCAGCACGGCGGCGGCCATGCTCGACGAGCGCATGGCGATGGTCACCCCGGAGGAGAACACCGGGTCGAGGAACTCCGCGGCATTGCCCAGCAGGGCGAAGCCCGGGCCGTGCAGGGTGCTGACGTTGGCCGAGTAGCCGCCGATGGTCCGCGCCGGGGTGTCCCACTCGGCGTTTTCCAGGACCCTGGCCAGGCTCGGGGTTTCGTTGATGAAACCGCGCAGGCAGGCGTCCAGGTCGCCATCACGTCCGGCGAAGTGTTCATCGGCGGCCACCACGCCCACCGAGCAGCGGCCGTTGCTGAAGGGGATGCTCCAGAACCAGATGTCGCGGTGTTCCGGGTGGGTGGTGATGAGGATCTTGTTGCGGTCGAAATGCTCGCAGTCGATGCGGTCTTCGACATGGGTGAACACCGCCCGGCGCACCGGGAAGTTCGACGGCGCTTCCAGCTCCAGCAGGCGCGGCAGCACCCGGCCGTAGCCGCTGGCGTCGAGGATGAAGTCCGCCTCGATGCGGTACTGGCTGCCGTCCTCGCGGCGGCAGTCGAGCTGCGGCAAGGGCCGCTCCACGTCCACTGCGATGATCTCCTCGCCGTAGCGGATCTCGACCCCTTGCAGCGCCGCCTGATCGGCCAGCAGCTTGTCGAAGTCGGCGCGCTGCACCTGGAAGGTGGTGGGCTTGCCACGGCTGAAGGTGTCGCCGAAATCGAAGGTGCTGTAGTGCTCGCCCCAGGCAAACGCCGCGCCATTTTTCAGCTGGAATCCGGCGGCCTGCACCGCCTCCAGCATCCCGGCTTCCTCGACGAAATCCAGACAGTGGGACAGCAGGCTTTCGCCGATGGAGAAACGCGGGAAATGTTGCCGCTCGACGATCAGCACGTCATGGCCTTGGCGCTTGAGCAGCGCGGCCGCGATGGCCCCTGAGGGACCGGCACCGATCACCACGACCTGGCGACGTTGCATTTCAACTGTTGGCACTGGGGCTCCTTGCCGGTTTGGCGATGTTCAGATTCAAGGGGGCCGCGTGGGGCGCGGCCCGAGGTGTTCGGTGCATCCCGGCCAGGGCCGGCAGCAGGGTGGCGATCAGGCCCATGAGCATCAGCGCGAAGTACAGCGCCGGGCTGATCAGCTGTTGTTGCAGCAGCAGGTTGAGAAAGACGATCTCGCTCAAGCCGCGAATGTTCAGCAGCAGGCTTTCCCGCCAGCGGCTGGCGCCCTCGAAGGAGGCGCCGGCCCAGCCCAGGCCCAGCCAGTTGCCCAGCAGCTTGCTGGCAATCGGCAGCACCAGCAGCGCCGCCAGTTGCACCCAGCCGAGGCTGTCCATGGCGCTGTGCACATTGATCTGCACGATGCCGAACGTGAGGATCAGCGGGATGGCGACCAAGGTCTGCAAGCGGTGCATCCAGGCAGCCTGTAACGGCAGCACCAGCGGCAGCTTGAGGGCAGCCATGCACAGCAGGTAGCCGATGCCGAAGATCAGCGCATTGAGCTGGTAGTGTTCGGCCAGCACCAGCAGGCCGAAAAAGCCCAGGCTGTGCAGCAGCGGCTGGCGCAGGCCCAGGCCACGCAGCAGCAACGGCAGGCAGGCACCGGCCAGCGGCAGCAGCAGGCTGCTCAGGTGCAGGCTGCCCTGGGCCAGGGCGAACAGGCTCCAGCAGGTCAGGTCGATGAGGATCGCGGTCTGCACCAGGCGCCGGGTGGCGGCGGGCGGGTACTGGATGTGCCGCAGGTACAGGTACAGCACCGGGATCGCGGTGATGGCGAACAGCAAGCCCAGCGCCAGGGAGCTGATCCAGGGTTGCGCCGGCAGCAGCCACAGGGCCGTGGCCAGCCCGCAGGCGAAGGGAATGCCGAAGCTCGGCATGGCGATCTTCAGGCTCTGGCGGTCCAGGCGCAGGTCGATCACATCGCTGAGGATATGCCCCAGCAACAGGGCGAAGCTCAGGCTGTACAGGTGCTTGAGCCACTGCGGCGATACCAGTTGCGCGCCGTTCAACTGCCAGTGCGGCTCGATCCACAGCAGCATCAGCAACGGCAGGCCGAAGGTCGCCAGCAGCAGTTGGCTGACAATCGGGATCAGGCCCAGACGCCGGCCGACGTGGGTGGCCAGGGCGAACAGCCCGAGGGCCAGCAGCCAGAACAGCAGGATCAGCATGGGCCGTGCTCCGCCTCGGGCAACGGGTGCGGCGTGTGGCCGGCCCAGGGCGCGAGGATAAAGCTGAAGGCCAGCCCCAGGCTCACCGCCAGGCCGAAGTTGCTCACCGCCGGGGTGCTGGAAATCGCCAGCAGACCGAACGACAGCCAGGTGGTCAGGGCCGCCAGCAGGGTGCCCAGCAGGCTCACCGCGGCGCCACCGATCTGCTCGCGCATGAGGATCGCGTAGTCGACGCTGATGGCCGTCACCAGCAGCAGGCCGAACAGGCTGAACAGGGTCAGGGGCTGGCCCAGCCAGCCGAGGCTGGCCAGGCTGCACAAGGCCGCCAGCAGCGGCAGTGCCACCAGGCGCAGGGCGCCGCCCAAGCCGAAGGGCAGGATCAGCAGCAGCACGATCAGCACGCAGGAGGCCAGCTTGAGTTCGGCGGCGCTGACCTGGGTCGCGGCGAACACCCGGTTCAGCTCACCGAGGCGATCCACCAGTTGCACCCCGGGCAGATCATCGGCCTGGACCCGCAGCAGGGCGGCGTCGTTCAACCCTTGCAGGCTGACCATGGCCGCCACGCCGTCGGCATGGGGCCCCAGCCACAACGGGCGATAGGGTTCGGCCAGCGGCCCGGTGAGCGCGCTGTCGAGGTCTTCCTCCGGCAGTTGCTGCAATTGCTCCAGCTCCGCCTGCAACGCGGCCTCGGGCACCCCCAGGTCGAGCAGCGGTTGCCAGAAATGCGGCAACTGCTTGAGGGCCTCGCGCACCTGCTGCTGTTGCGCCGGTTGGTTGAGCAACTGGTTCAGCGACAGGTAGCCCTTGAGCTTGCCCAGGTTCACCAGTTGCTGCAGGCGCTGGTCCAGGGCGCCCAGGCGTTGCAGCAATTGCTGCTGGTCGGCCGCGCGCACCAGGAAGAACTGGCTGGTGGGTTGATAGCCGGTGATCCGCGCAATGGCCTGGGCTTCTTGCAGCAGTTGCGGCGGCGCTCCGACCCACTGGCGAATGTCGTTCTTGCTTTCCAGTTGCCACAGGCCGCCGGCGCAGAACAGCGCCAACAGGGCCAGCAGCGCCGGGCTCGGCACGCGTTTGAGCAGCGCGGCACGCACGCTGAGCAAGGCCTCGGCGACCCGCAGCGGCCATTGCGCCGGACGCAACTCGACGCCCTTGAGCAGGGCTGGCAGCAGGCACACCGCCGACAGGTAGGCCCCCAGCAGGCCGGCGGCGGAGAACGCGGCGATCTGGGTCAGGGCCGGGAACGGGGTCCAGGCCAGGGCCAGGTAACCGATGCAACTGGTGATCAGGCTCAGGCTCAGTCCGGGCAGGGTCAGGCGCAGGGCCGGCCAGCTGCGCCAGGGGTTCAGGCTCCAGCTCTTGGACAGGTAATGCAGCGGGTAGTCGACGGCCACGCCGATCAGGCTCGACCCCAGCACCAGGGTCATCACGTGCATGTGGCCGAACAGGGCGACACAGGCCACCGCGCCAAACAGCATGCCCACCAGCACCGGGACGAAGGCCAGCAAGGCGCGCCAGCGGCGAAAGGCCAGGAGCAGTAGCAAGAGGATGCCCAGGGTCGCGCCACCGCCCACCCAGGTGATCTCGCGGCTGGCCTGCTGCTGGCCGTTGGCGGCGTACAGCAGGCCACTGGCGGCCAGCAGCTGGACCTCGCCCTGGCTCGCCTGTTCGCGGCTGTGGCGCAGCAGCTCGGCCACTTGCAGGGGCAACTGCATGTCGAACGCGTTGCCGCGGGTATGGGCCCGCAGCAACACCCAGTGCCGGCCCTCGGCTTCGGCCACCAGGGCGCCGCTGGCGATATCCAGCTGCACCGCGCCGTGTTGTGGCTGGCTGTTCTGGATGCGTCCGCTCAGGCCCAGCCAGTCATCCTGGCTCGGCACCAGGGAGAAGCCGGCAAAGGGATCGAACAGGCTTTGCACCCGCTGCTCGATGAACGCCTGGGGCTGGTTGATCAACTGCTCGCGGTCCTTGGCCGCGAGCATGGCCAGGCGGCCTTGCAGCAACTGCTTGCGCAAGGCCGGCAGGTCGGCCTGAAGGTTCCACTGCACCTTGTCGAACAGCCCGCTGGCCTGCCACTGCTCGGCCAGTTGCCGGGCCATGTCCACCGCCTGCGGGCGGTCGGCGTGGCCCACCAGCACCAGGATTTCCCGGTTCAGCGGCTCCTGCATGCGTTGCTCGGCTTGCAGCTCCAGGGCGTCCGGGGCGGTGCCGGGGACCAGCTCCATGAGGTTGGCCGACAGCGGCGCGCCGTGGCGCCACTGCCAGGCACCCAGGGCCAGGACCGCCAGCAGCAGGATCAGGAAAGCCCGGGGCAGCCAGCGTTCACTCGGCAAAGTCATGTTGCTCCGCTTCGCTCAAGGGTTGGGCGCTGCTGCTGTCCTGCATGATCAGCAAGGTACGGTCGCCCTGGGCTTCCAGCAGTTCGATGCGTTGCACCAGGGTGCCGCCGTCGATGTTGATCTGGTTGAAGATCTGCTTCAGCAGCAGGGAGCGGGGGATCAACTGCAGGTGCCAGTCCTCGGCGCTGCCTTGCAGCTTGAGTTCGAAGTCCCGTTGCAGGCCGCTGCTGTCGCCTTGCAGCACGGCGAGGAACAGGCGGTTCTGCTCGGCCCCGGCGCTCTTGCCGGGGAGCATCTGCCAGCCACCGGCATCGCGCCGGGCAATGCCGGCGGCGGTGATGCGGTAGTCCTGCTGCAACGGGGTTTGCAGCAGCCACAGCAGGCCGTGGTTTTTCGCCAGCACGAAGTGGCCCTTGCTGGTCAAAGGCTGGGGCAGGGCGCGCAGGTGTTTTTCCTGGATGAAGCGGCCGTGGATCACCTCCGGCCGCGACAGCTGATCGCTCAACTGTTGCAGATCGAAAGCCTGGGCCAGCCCCGGCACACACCACAGCACCAAAACCGTAGGAGCAAGCTTGCTCGCGAACCGCCGCACCACGGTGCTTGGCGCCGCGCACTGGGCCAACAGACCGACCATCTTCGCGAGCAAGCTCGCTCCTACCTTCATGGCAGGGCCCTGGCGACGGCGTCGGTGAATACCTTGGGCGAGGCCAGCTGCATTTCCCGGCTGGCGATTTCCACCGCCACCTGCACCGAGCTGGCGCGGGTCAGGCGCTCGCCGGTGGCCAGGTCGGTGATCAGGTAGTTGATCTTCAGGCGGTTCTCCCACTCCACCAGGCTGGCGCGCACGTTCAGGGTCTGGCCGAACACCGCGCCGCGCACGTAGCGCAGTTGCAGGTCGATCACCGGCCAGGCGTAGCCGGATTCGAGCATCTGGTTGTAGTTGTGGCCGAGCTTGTCCAGCAAGGCGCAGCGGGCGACTTCCAGGTACTTGACGTAATGCCCGTGCCAGACGACGTGCATGGTGTCGACGTCGAAGAACGGCACCAGCACCTGGGTGTCGGCGTGGATCACTCCCTTGCTACGCATGCAGCCTCCAGTGTTGTTCGGCGATACGTTGCAGGCACAGGCGCAGTTCGCGCTCCAGGGCGCGGTCCTCGATCACCGGTGGGAAGTCCGCGGCCAGTTGCTGGTGCATGGCCTCCAGGGCCGGCGGCAGCGGCCGCGCATCGGCTTCCTGGCGGCGCAGCCAGACGCCCTGGTTGGCCGCGAGCAAGGTGGCGGCGGCCACTTGCTCGGTCAGTTCCAGCACGCGGATGGCGTCGCGGGCGGCGATGGTGCCCATGCTCACCTTGTCCTGGTTGTGGCACTCGGTGGAACGGGAGAACACGCTGGCCGGCAGGGTGTTTTTCAGGGCTTCGGCGGTCCAGGCGCTGGCGCCGATCTGCACCGCCTTGAAGCCGTGGTTGAGCATGGCGCGTTCGGCGCTGGCGCCGGACAGGTTGCTCGGCAGGCCGTGGTTGTAGCGCACGTCCACCAACAGCGCCAGTTGCCGGTCCAGCAGGTCGGCGACGTTGGCCACCAGGTTCTTCAGGCTGTCCATGGCGAAGGCGATGTGTCCGCCATAGAAGTGCCCGCCGTGCAGCACGCGTTCGGCTTCGGCGTCGATGATCGGGTTGTCGTTGGCGCTGTTGAGTTCAGTTTCGATGAAGCTGCGCAGCCAGTTCAGGCTGTCGGCCAGCACCCCCAGTACATGGGGCGCGCAGCGCAGCGAGTAGCGGTCCTGCAGGCGGTGCAGGGGCGCGGTCGGTGCGTCGATCGCCAGGTCCTGGCGCAGCCAGGCGGCCACTTGCATCTGCCCCGGGTGCGGCTTGGCGGCGAACAGGCGCTCGTCGAAGTGCTCCGGGTTGCCTTGCAGGGCCACCACGTTGAGGGCGGTGATGCGGGTCGCCAGGTGCAGCAGGTAGTCGGCCCGGGCAAAGGCCAGGCAGGCCAGACCGGTCATCACCGCGGTGCCGTTCATCAGCGCCAGGGCTTCCTTGGGCCGCAGCACCAGGGGCTCCCAGCCCAGCTCGCGGTGCACGTCGGCGGACTCACGACGCTCGCCGCGGAACAGCACCTCGCGTTCGCCGGACAGGGTCGCCGCCACGTAGGACAGCGGCGTCAGGTCGCCGCTGGCGCCCACCGAGCCTTCTTCCGGGATCAGCGGCAGGATGTCCTGGTCGAGGAACGCCTGCAGGCGCTCCAGCAGTTCCACCCGCACCCCTGACACCCCGTGGCACAGCGACTGCAAGCGCGCCGCCAGCACCGCGCGGGTGGCCTGGGCGTCCAGCAGCTTGCCCAGGCCGCAACCGTGGAAGGTGTACAGATGACGCGGCAGGGCCTCGACGTGCTGCAGCGGCACCGCCACCACGCAGGAGTCGCCGTAGCCGGTGGTCACGCCATAGATCACCCCTTCCTTGTCCAGCAGGGAATCGAGGAACTGCGCGCCCTTGGCGATCCGCTGGCGCCAGGCGGCGTCGTCTTGCAGGCGGGTTGGCGCCTGGCGGTTGGCCAGGGCCAGCACGTCTTCGATGCGCAGGGGGTGTTCGCCGAAGGTTACCGGCTCATGGGTCGAGGTCGTCATCGGTCTTCCAGAATGGGTAAAAGTTGAACCATTGTTGCGGTGCCTGCAGGCAGTAGTGGCCCAGGCGCTCGGCATAGCGGGCGGTCCATTGGGCGATCACCTGCTGGCGGTCGTTGCGTTTCCACTGCACGGCCTCGGCGAAGGGTTCGAGGGTCACCTGATAGCGGCCCTGCTGTTTCAGGCACAGCAGCAGGTTGACCGGGCACTTGAGCAGCCCGGCCAGCAGCCAGGGACCCTGGGGGAAGGCCGCCGGGTGGCCGAGGAAATCCACCCGCACATTGCGCCCGCCGTGCAGCGGCACGCGGTCGCCGGCAATCGCCAGCCACTCGCCGCGATCCAGGCGCTGGCTCAGTTGCAGCATGATCGCCGGGTCCAGCTCGCTGACCTGGATCAGCCGCAGGTGGCTGGCCCCGGCTTCGCCCAGCAGGCGGTTGAAGCGTTCGGCGTGCTTGGTGTGCACCAGCACGTTCATGGTCACCTGCTCCCCCAGCTCGGCCAGGGCCCGGCAGACTTCCAGGTTGCCCAGGTGCGCGCCCACCAGCATCTGCCCGCGCTCGCCGCGCAGCTGATGGCGCAGTTGCGCCGGGTCGATGATCTCGATCTGTTCGATGCGCAGCTTGCCGTTCCACACGTCGAGCTTGTCCAGCAGGGCATCGGCAAAGGCCATGAACTGAGCGAACACCCGCCAGTGGCTGGGGCGCAATTCGTCGCGCCCGCTCCATTGCGCCAGGCGCTTTTGGTACTGCCAGATGCTGCGCCGGGCGCTGCGGCCGAACACAAAGAAATAGAACACGATGACGTACAGCACCGGGCTCAGCAGGCGCCGTCCCAGGACCCGCACGCCGAAGGCGGTGAGCTTCATCAGCCAGAAGCTGCCGCGCTCCTGGTGCTCGGCCCAGTGTTCGTTGGGGGGTGTCTGGCTCATGGGCGCCACCGGCGCCAGAGGATCAGCGGCAGGCGCGCCAACATGCCGAAGAACAGCTTGGCGTGCATCTTCGAGATCAGCGCGTTGTCGTGGAACAGGCGAAAGTGCGACAGGCCGTCCTGGGGATAGTGCACCCGGGTCGGCAGCCAATGCATGGGCTGGTTGCGCCAGGACAGGCGCACCAGGATCTCCGGGTCGAAGTCCATGCGCCGGCCCAGTTGCACCGAGTCGATCAGGGCCAGTGCCGCGGGCAGGGGATAGACCCGGAAGCCGCACATGGAGTCCGGAATCTGCAGCGACAGGCTGTTGATCCAGACCCAGACGTGAGTCAGGTAGCGGGCGTACAGGCGGCCCTTGGGCACGCTGGCGTCGTACTGTGGATAACCGCAGATCAGTGCCTGGGGATGGGCCCGGGAGCGCTGGATGAAGTTATCCACATCCGCCAGGTCGTGCTGGCCGTCGGCGTCCACTTGCAGGGCGTGGCTGAAGCCCAGCTGCGCGGCTTCGCGCAGGCCGGCCATGACCGCGCCGCCCTTGCCCTGGTTGATCGCCAGGCGGATCAGGAACACCTGCTCGCGCTCGGCCAGTTGTTCCAGTACCGCGGCGCAGGCCGGGCTGCTGGCGTCGTCCACCAGCACACAGGGCAGGCCCCGGGCCAGCAGCGCGTCGACCACGGCGGGCACGGCGGTTTCATGGTTGTAGACCGGAATGACGGCGCAGGGCTTATGCATGGACGCTGGCCCCTGCACGGCAGGAGCTGGCTGGCCAGCCAATCCCAGGTTCAACGCTCGGCAACTTATCCACAGCTGGCCTCCAGAACGATCCGCCCGCTGGAGCAGGGAGCGCCGTCGTTGAAGTAGGCGAAATACAGTTTCTGGCGCTGGGCATCGAAGCGCAGGTTCAGCTGGATACGGTCGCCGGGGCGCACCAGTTGCTGGAACTTCAGCACTTCCATGCCGGCGAAGCGGCCCGGCAGTTCGAGCAACTGCTGACCCAGGGCCAGGGCCCAGTCCACTTGCACCACCCCCGGCAGCACCGGGGTGGCGGGGAAGTGCCCGCTGAAGTAGGCCAGGTCCGGCGGGATCGCCAGTTGCAGTTGCCATTCGTCGGCGTGCTGCACCTGCTCCAGCACCTCCGGCGCTTGCGGGCGCGGCGCCAGCAGCAGGGCCTGGACCTCGGCCTGGGGCAGCTTGCCCTGGTTGTTCAGCGGCAGTTGCCGCACCAGGCGCCAGCGTCGCGGCAGGGCCAGGGCTTCGCAGTGCCGGGACAGGTGCTGGCGCAGGGTCTGGGTCAATGTGCGCCGGCCCTGATTGCGCAGGGCATGCAGGCCGGACTCGCTGAGCACCAGCAGGGCGCCGAGGTAGGCGCGGTTGTCTTCGACCACCCCCAGGCGCGCTTCCGCGACCCAGTCGTGGCTTTCCAGGGCCTGTTCCAGCATCGGCAGGGAGATGCGTTTTTCTTCCAGTTTGACGATGCGGTCCAGGCGGCCCAGCAGTTCGAAGCGCCCGTCTTCGGCAATGCGCGCGGCATCGGCCGTGTGTTCGATGTGCCCGGGCGGCAGGTAGGGCGAGGCAATCAGCAGCGCGCCGTCGCTGTCCTGGCTCAGGCGCACCTCGGCGAAGGGTTGCCACAGGCCGGGCCCCTGGCGCCAGGCGATACCGCCGGTTTCCGAGCTGCCGAGGATTTCCGTCGGCCACTGTTGCAGCCGTTGCTGCAGGCTGGCGGCGGCTTCGCTCGGCAGGGCGCCACCGGAGGAGAACACCCGCCGTACCGGGCTCAGGGCCGGCCAGTCGAGGTTGTCGCCCATGCGCTTGAGCAGCGCCGGGCTGGCTACCCAGGCGAAGGCCGGGCACTCGCGGCTGGCCCGTTGCAGGTCTTCGGGGAACGGCAACTGGCGACGCACGAAGGGGCGCCCGGCGCACAGCGGCCAGAGCACGCGGAACAGCAGGCCGTAGATGTGCTGGGTGGCGACGCTGCCGATGATCCATGCCGGGCCCAGGTCGGCGCCCCACAGGTGTTCCAGGGCGCTGACTTCGTTGGCCAGCTGGCGCAGGCTTTTTTCGATGCGCTTGGGCTCGCCGCTGGAGCCCGAGGTGCACAGGCTCAACAGGCAGGCATCCAGGTCCAGCTCGGCCGGTTCCAGGGGCTGGGCCTGCAACTGTTGCAGGGGCGTGTCCTGGTCGGTCAGCCACAGGTCGACGTCCGCCGCCCAGCGCTGGCGAGTCTGGGGCTGCAGGTCGGCGGGCAGCAGCACGCTGACCCCGGCGCGCCAGGCGCCGAGCAAGGCCACGGCCAGGTCCACGGCGTCTTCCAGGTGCAGCGCCAGGCGCTTCACGCCGCGCTGTTGCAGGGCGCCGGCCAGGCACAGGGCCTGTTCTTGCAGGCGTTGCAGGTCGATCTCGGGCTGGGCACTGACCACTCGCGGTGCTTGGGTCTTGAGCAACAGCCGCTCAAGGGCAATCCAGTTCATCTACGGCCTCTTACCCGTTGTCGTAATAGCCATTCAATGGCAAACAGCAGACCCATCAGCCCATAGGCGATCAGGCCGTTGTACAACGTCCACCAGCTCAGCGGCGCCCACAGGGTCAGGGCCGCGGCGAGCACGCCGTTACAGAGGAAAAACACGCTCCAGGCGATGGTCACCTGGCGGGTATAACGTATGGCCTTTTCCGGCAGGTCCGGCTCGCCAAGGCGTGCCAGGCGCTCCGCCACCGGGGGGCCATATTTCAGGCTCAGGCCGAACAGGCCGAGCATGAAACTGCTGATCAGCACCGGGTACCAGCGCAGCAGCGCCGGGTTGTCGAACCAGGCCAGCAGCAGGCAGAAGCCGATCGCCGCCAGGGCCATCCACAGGCTGCCGGGGCGGCGTTCGCCGGTCAGCGCCCGGGCCAGCCACAGGCCGCCCAGCAGCAGGCCGAACTGCCAGGGAGCGAAGTGCTCCATGCCGAAGTACACCGCGAAGGGGTAAAGCAGGCCGGCCAGCAACAAGCCCAGGCCGATCAGCCGGCTCATGCGGCCGGCTGGACCAGACGGTAGACCGCCTCGACCACGTCGTTGACGGTGCGCACCGACTTGAATTCCTCGGCGGCGATTTTCTTGCCGGTCTGACGCTTGATGTGGTCGATCAGGTCGACCGCATCGATGCTGTCGATTTCCAGGTCCTGGTAGAGGTTGGAGTCCAGGCTGATGCTCTCCGGTTCCAGTTCGAAAAGCTCGACCAGGGCATCGCGCAGGGTGTTGAAGATGTCGTCACGGGTTTGCATGGTCGGTTCTCAAGCTGCCTGTTTTGCAGTGACGAACGCCGCAAGGCTCGCCACGTTACTGAAGTGGTTGCGGGTGTCCTTGGCGTCGGCATCGATCTTGATGCCGTACTTTTTCTGGATCGCCAGGCCCAGTTCCAGGGCGTCCACCGAGTCCAGGCCGAGGCCTTCGCCGAACAGGGTCTGATCGTTGCCGATGTCCTGGGCACTGATGTCTTCGAGGCCCAGGGCGTCGATGATCAGCAGTTTGATTTCAAGCATCAGGTCCGGGTGTGTATCGCTCATCTCTGGCGAGCTCCTTAATGAAATAGTGGTGCAAGTGCTCATTGAGCTTGCGCGAAGCCTGGGGCGCCGGGCCTTGGGCTGCAAATGTCTGTGGGTCTATATCGGCACCGACGTGGAAACTGAAGTGCACGCGGCGCTGCGGGATGCGATACCAGGGCTCGGCCTTGGTCAGGGTGGTGGGGCTGACCCGGATCACCACCGGGGTGATGATTTTCGCACCGCGCAAGGCGATGGCCGCAGCCCCCCGATGAAAGGCGGGGGCGCTGCCGGGCTGGGTGCGGGTGCCTTCGGGAAAGACGATCAGGGTCTGGCCTTCCTGCAGTGCCCCGGAGGCCGCATCGAGCATGTCCATGCTGCCGTCGTTGCTGATGTACTGGGTGGCGCGCACCGGGCCGCGGGTGAAAGGGTTGCTCCACAGGCTTTGCTTGACCACGCAGTTGGCGTCGCGCACCAGGCCGATGAGGAACACCACGTCGATCAGCGACGGGTGGTTGGCGATGATCATTTGCCCCGGCCGCCCGAGCCGCTCGGCGCCCTGCACCTCATAGGTGAGCACGCCGCTCCTGGCCATGAAGCGGATAAACAGCCAGAACAGCCGGCTCACGGTGTTGCGCGCGCGCTGCCGGTGGCGGTGGGCATCGCCGGGCAGGCAGGCAAGCAGCGGGAAAATCACCAGGCGCAGGCACAAACCACCTATTCCGAACAGCGCAAAGCTCAGAGCGGTGGCGATCAGGCGCCAGTGGTAGGCATTGCGGCCCTTGGCGCTCAGTGCTTGTGTTGCCAGGTCCATACACGATTCATCCAGGCATGTTGGCAAGTGTTCTGTGCCCCGAGCAGCACGCGCAGCAGGTTCAGGGCGTGGGGCCACGGGGCTTTGGGGGTTTGACCGTCGTCGCTGCCCAGGGACAGCTGCCAGTCGTCGCCTGGGGTCAGCAACAGGCCCAGGGCGTAGGGAAAGGGCACGTCGTCGATCCAGCTGGCATAGGCTTCGGGCGGCTGCTCCTCGGTGATCACCAGCAACACGTGGGGCGCGCCGTCGGCCAGCAGGGTGGCGGCTTCCAGCAGGCCGTGTTCCAGGCCATCGCCGGCGGCGGCCAGGGCGGTCATTTCACTGGTTTCGCCGCGCATGATCGACCACAGGCCGATCACCGCGTTGTGCACCGAGAGGCTGAATTGGGTCGGTGACAGCGGCTGCTCGGCGGCCAGGTCGCTGAGGATTTCGAAGGTCCGCGGGGTTTCGCCATGCCGGGAGATGAACACCAGCGGCAACTGCTCCAGGCCTTCGGCCAGGGGCCAGCCAACGCTGAAGGCCATGCGCGCCAGGCGGCTGAGACGGCGGCGCTGCATGGCCGGCAGAAAGGACACATCGGGAGCGGCATCGCTGCTTTGTGGCAGGGTCGGCTGGTGGCTCCAGGCCTGCCAGGCGTCCACGCTTTCGAGCCCAGGGGCCCACGCACGCCATTGAGCGATGTTGAACTTGATCACTTGATTTCATCCCGCCCCTGCGGGCTTCCTTGACGCGGTGTATCGCTTCGATTGGCGATTGACCTGAGTGACGCGAAGGCGTCAGTGGCGCGCATTATCCCGGTGCGACTGGCTTGTAGCAAATGCTGCTTGGGTTGTTGGTCGCAAAAACGTCGAATCTGCACCGCTAAAAGCTGTCTATTTGCCACTATCGACGACCGCTCCGAGCACAACCTGCCGTGGCCATGCCTTGCTCCGGTCTGACCGGTGGCGCCAGGACTGCGCAAACTCTTGCGCTGTCGAGGTAGCTAAGCGGCAATCAGGCCTACTACACTCGGTGCTCTTTGATACAGGGAGGTCTAGACATGCGGCGTGTGGTGTTCAATCAGAAAGGTGGCGTCGGCAAATCCAGCATTGCCTGCAACCTGGCGGCGGTCAGCGCCAGCGAGGGCTATCGCACCTTGCTGGTGGACCTGGATGCCCAGGCCAACTCGACCCAGTACCTCACCGGCCTGACCGGCGAGGACATTCCCATGGGCATCGCCGACTTCTTCAAGCAGACCCTGTCTTCCGGGCCCTTCTCGAAAAAGAACCAGGTGGACATCTACGAGACGCCGTTCGACAACCTGCACGTGGTGACCGCCACTGCCGAGCTGGCGGACCTGCAGCCCAAGCTTGAGGCCAAGCACAAGATCAACAAGCTGCGCAAACTGCTGGACGAGCTGGCCGAGGATTACGACCGGATCTACCTGGATACCCCGCCGGCCCTGAATTTCTACGCGGTATCGGCGCTGATCGCCGCTGATCGCGTGCTGATTCCTTTCGACTGCGATAGTTTTTCCCGTCAGGCGCTATACGGCCTGCTGGCGGAGATCGAAGAGTTGAAGGAAGACCACAACGAGGGCCTGGAGGTCGAGGGCATCGTGGTCAATCAGTTCCAGGCCCGGGCCAGCCTGCCGCAGCAGATGCTCGACGAGTTGATCAGCGAAGGTTTGCCGGTGCTGCCGGTGTACCTGGGCAGTTCGGTGCGCATGCGTGAATCGCACCAGGCCAACATGCCGCTGATCCATCTCGATCCACGGCACAAGTTGACCCAGCAGTTCGTCGACCTGCACAACCTGCTGGAAAACGCCTGAGCCTCAGGTCGTCATGAGCGCAGGACGCGTCCTGCGGCCCATGGCGTCGCGTTAAATCCCCTGGCTGCGCAACCAGCCCAAGAGTTGTGGCAAAGGCAAGGCACCGCTTTGCCGCGCCACTTCCCGGCCGTTCTTGAACAGGATCAGGCTGGGAATCGAGCGAATGCCCAATTGCCCCGATAGCTGCGGGTTGGCTTCGCTGTCGAGCTTGGCCAGGCGGCACTTGCCACTGAGCTGCGCGGCGGCCTGCTGGAAGATCGGCGCAAAGGATTTGCACGGTCCGCACCAGTCGGCCCAGACGTCCACCAGCAACGGCAGGTCGCCCTTGATCTGGCTGGCGTAGTCGCCCTGTTTCAAGTCAAAAGGCTGGCTCAGCAAGACCTCGGCCTTGCAGCGTCCGCACTTGGGGTGATCGCCCAGGCGTTCGCCGGGGATGCGATTGAGGCCGTTGCAGTGCGGGCAGGGGATCAGCAGTGGCTCGGACATGATGGGCTCCGCAAATAGGTTGAGCGCCTTAGATGGCGGCGCCCGGGGTGAATATCAAGCTGATGCCCGTCCTGGGTTCAGCGGCTGGGCGAGGCCAGTTCGACGCTGACCAGGCGATCCAGGGTGCGGCCCATGTGAAAGGTGAATGGCCGGCCGAGGGCCTGCATCTGCTGATTGCACAGCTCCTGCAGCTCGTCCTTGCGGGTGTCGAAGGGCAGGGCCGAGGTCAGGGTCTGGACACCGATGGAGCCGATGACGATGGCGAATTCGTCGAGGGGCACCGGCGCGGGCCGGGTGCTTTTCGAGCTGGAAGGCCAGGCCTGGATGGTCTTCTGTTGCAGGTGCCGGCTCAGGTCCGGGTCATCGAAATGCACCTTGAGCGGCACCTTGGCGATGCTGCCGCCGCGGGTCAGCAAGGAGATCAGGCCGCGCTCGCTGTTGTCCTGTTCCAGGGCTTCGTAGCCGATCAGTTGCAAGGGCGTGGGCAGGGTCAGGTGCGCGTTGATCTTGCAGCTGACCGGGCCTTCGATTTCCCTCGCGTTGACGATGGCCTGCAGGCTGTCTTCGTAGCTGCGGTCCAGCAGCATCTCGAACGTTGGGTCGAACTCAAGGGTGGCGTCGATGCTGTCCGGCAGGCCGCTGGGGCCGGGCGGGGTAACGCTGGCCTTGGTGTTATCCAGCTCCAGATGCAGGTTCATCGAGCTGGCCTGGCGCGCACGGGTGACCTGCTCGAAGACGGCCTTGAGTTGGCCCCGTTGTTCCGGGCTCAGGGAGTAGTCCACCAGGCGCAGGTGGATCACTTTGTCGTCCTTCTCGTCACGCTCCAGGGCGATGGCATCCGGGTCCAGGCCCTGGGCGCCGAGCGCGGCGTAAATGCTCTGTTTGTACGCCTCGTGCACCAACTGGTCGGAGTATTGCGGGCCGGCCTTGGGGTCGGAGCGCACCGAGTCCTGGAAGTGCAGGGTGGCGAAGTCTTCCTTGCACCCGGCCAGCGACAGCAGCAGGGGCAACAGCAGCAGGTAGCGAGTTTTCATGGCGAACTCTTGCAGGGCAATGATGGTGGCAGGGCTCGTGGCATGGGCGAGCGGTGAAGGTGGCAGCCAGGCCGCCCGCGCGTCATTGGGCCAGGCGATGCCCGTTGAGGCCGATGACCACGGCGAACTGCTTGGCGATCACCACTTCGGCCTGGTTGTTGTCGGCCAGGAAGCTTTCCATCGGGAAGGGAAATTCCACGGGAATACCGGCGATCGACATGTGTTTCACCGACTGGACCTGCAGCTCCAGCCCGTCGCTCGCGGTGCCGCCGCTGATCAGATAGACGCTGTCGCTGATCGGCTCGTAGGACATGCCGCCGCTGCCCTGGATACGTTGCAGGCTGGCGGTCTGTTTGGCCAGTTCGTCCAGTTCGGCCTGGGTAATGCGGCGATGCGGTTTGCCGTGCAGGCGCAGGTCCTGCAGGTTCATCCGGTACTTGGCGCGGCGGCTCAGGTAAATGACGACCGACACCAGGCTGAAGACGCCCAGGGCCAGGGTGACCAGAGTGAAGAACAGGTTCATGTGCATCCTTGCAGGTACTGGAAATCAGGGCGCGGATTATCCCTGCCCGTCAGTGGCAGGTCCATGTGCAATCCCAGGTTGAGCCAGTGCTGGACGGCAAGCGCCTGTTCAACCTGCGGCAGGTTCGCAGGTTGGCCGAGGGCTTCCAGGTGCCGATGGACGGCTTCGCCCGACTCAGGACGAACAGCTGATTTCCAGGTGCTTGCCCCACTCCGGCGGGCGTTCGGCGTAGCTGTCCATGCCGGCCTGTTCCTCGAAAGGCCGGCTCAGTACCTGATGCAGGCGACGCACTTCGCTGTAGTCCCCGGCCTCTGCGGCGTCGATGGCTTTCTGCGCCAAATAGTTGCGCAGGATGTACAGCGGATTGACCGCGTGCATGCGCGCGCGGCGCAGGTCCTGGCCCTGGATCGGATCGCGGGCGACCCGTTCCCGGTACAGCTCGGCCCAGGCGTCGAAGCCGTTGCGGTCGACGAAATCGTCCCGCAGCCGGGCCAGCGCCTGTTCCGGCGCGGCGTCTCCCAGGCGGCGGAAGAACAGGCTGTAGTCCACGCCGCTGTTCTGCATCAGTTGCAGCAGGCGTTCCACCAGTTTCTGGTCGTCGTCCTCGGCCTGGGTGAAGCCCAGGCGCCGACGCATCAGGTCCAGGTAATGGGCCTGATACAGCGGCAGGAACAGGCCCAGGCTTTCCCGTAGCGCCTCGACGCTGATGAACGGCGTCAGGGCCTGGGCCAGGGCGCTGAGGTTCCACTGGCCGACGGGCACCTGGTTGCTGAAGGAATAGCGCCCCTGGTCATCGGAGTGGTTGCAGATGAAGTGGGCGTCGAAATCATCGAGGAAGGCGAACGGGCCGAAGTCGAAGGTGATGCCCAGGATCGACATGTTGTCGGTGTTCATCACCCCGTGGCAGAAACCGTAGGCCTGCCATTTGGCGATCAGCTCGGCCTTGCGTTCGACGATTTCACGGAACATCGCCAGGTAGGGTTCCGGCTGCTCCAGGCACTCGGGGAAATGCAGGGCCAGCACATGCTCCCCCAGCTGCTTCTGCTGCTCGGGTTTCTTGGTGTAGTAGAAGTACTCGAAATGGCCGAAGCGGACATGGCTCGGCGCCAGCCGCAGGACCATCGCCCCGCGCTCCTGCTTCTCGCGCCATACCGGGGTGTCCGAGCCGATCACGCACAGCGCGCGGCTGCTGGGAATGCCCAGGGCATGCAAGGCCTCGGAGGCGAGGAATTCACGGATCGACGAGCGCAACACGGCGCGACCATCGCCCATGCGCGAGTAGGGCGTCTGCCCGGCGCCCTTCAGGTGCAGGTCCCAGTGTTCCCCCGCCTGGTTGTAGACCTCCCCCAGCAACAGGCCGCGACCGTCCCCCAGTTGCGGGTTGTAGGAACCGAACTGATGCCCGGAATAGACCATGGCCCGGGGCTCGGCCTCGGCCCACAGCTTGTGCCCGCCGAACAGATCGGCGAACACCGGGCTTTCGGCCACGGCCGGGTCCAGGTCCAGCAGCGCCATGGCCGCCGGGCTGGCGGCCACCAGCCGCGGGTTGTCCAGGGGTTCGGGCAGTACATGGGTCGAGAAGGCATCGCCCAGACGGGCGAAGCGGTTGTCGAAGGTCAGTTCGTCGAGGGCTTTCAACGGCCATCTCCCAGCAGAATGTCCGAGCATTCTGCTAGGGATAGGGGCCTTAGTCGAGTTTGCTGGGTGGCGGTTCCTGCAGCGGCTTGCCCTCGGCCACCGGGACTATGGTCTTGGTCTCCGGCTCGATGGGCACCATCTTGTATTCCTGGCCGTGGAGGTTTTTCAGGTAGACCTCCATCTGCCGGAACGAGATGTTGATGTGCTGCTTCTTGAACTCGCGGTTGATGAAGCGGTTGACCTCGTCCACCACCGGGTTGCGGTCCCCCAGCTCGCGCACGTGCATGCGCAGTTCGTGGTCCAGGGTGCTTTCGCCGAAGTTGAGGAAGTACACCTGAGGCTCGGGTTCCTTGAGCACCCGCGGGTTGTCCCGGGCGGCCTTGAGCAGCAGTTCCTTGACCAGGTCCAGGTCCGAGCCGTAGTCGACGCCGAGCTTGAGGGTCACCCGGGTCACGGTGTCGGTCAGCGACCAGTTGATCAACTGCCCGGTGATGAAGGTCTGGTTGGGGACGATGATGTCCTTGCGGTCGAAGTCGGTGATGGTGGTGGCGCGGATGCGGATCTTGCTCACCGTGCCCGACAGGTTGCCGATGGTGATGGTGTCGCCGATGCGCACCGGCCGCTCGAACAGGATGATGATGCCGGAGATGAAGTTGGCGAAGATCGCCTGCATGCCGAAACCCAAACCTACCGACAAGGCCGCCACCAGCCACTGCAGCTTGTCCCAACTGACCCCGAGGGTGGCCAGGGTCGAGACGAAGCCTATGCCGGCAATGGCGTAGGACAGCAGGGTGGTGGTGGCGTAGGCGCTGCCCTGGGCCAGGTTCAGCTTGGACAGCACCAGCACTTCCAACAGGCCCGGCAGGTTGCGCGCCAGGGCGAAGGTGATGCCGACAATGATCAGCGCCCCGATCACGTCGCCGATGCTGATCGGCACCATGCTCATGTTGGCGCCGGTGCCGCTGGTGTATTCGTAGAGGGTGATGTTGTCCAGGTAGGAGAACACCGTGATCAGGTCCGACCAGACCCAGTACAGCCCGGCGATGAAGCCGCCCAGCAGGGCCAGGCGGATCAGGCGCAGGGACTGTTCGTTGACCTTCTCGATGTCCATGGTCGGCTCTTCGACCACCGCCTCGCCGCTTTCCCCGGCTTCCTTGGCCGCCTGGCGCTTGCTCAGCGCCCGCTGGTAGGCCAGGCGCCGCGCCGCCACCCCGAGTCCGCGGACGAAGGTGGCCTCGATCACCAGCCAGAACATCAGCAGGTACAGGGTGTTGATCAGGCGGTCGCTGAGCTTGAGCGCGGTGTAGTAGTAGCCGAAGCACACGGCGATGAACAAGGCGATCGGCAGCAGGGTGAACAGCATGCCCACCGCCTTGCGGAACAGCGAGGCATTCTCGTGTGCCGGGCTGCTCAGCAGCAGGCGACTCAGCAGCCAGGCCATCAGCCCGTAGCAGGTCAGCACCACGGCGATGCCCAGCACGTCATCGGCCAGGGCCGCGGGCTGGTGCTCGGCCACCGCCACCACGGCCACCAGCGCCAGGACCACCAGCCCCAGGCGCCGGACCCAGCCCTGGAGGAATTCCACCTGGGGTTTTTCCCAGCGGAAATGCAGTTCCGCCACGCCGCCGGGGGCGAGAATCCGATAGGCGGTGTAGAACACCAGCCAGGCCTGGGCGATCTGCAGCAGCGCCGCGCCGAGGTTGGCGTTCTGTCCTCGGGCGTCGATCTGCAGGGCATAGCCGCACAGCGCCAGGCCCAGGGTCACCGGCATCGCCAGGAGAATGTTGACCAGGATCGCCAGCGGCGTGTGCCACTGGCTGTCGCGTTTGAAGTGGCCGATGTCCTTGTGCACCTTGCTCAGGCGTGCATAGAGGTTCTTGCGCCGCCACAGCAGGGCGCCGATCAGCAGCGCCAGGGGCAGGAACAGCAACGGCCGCTGCGCCAGGCCGTCGGTCAGTTCACTGAGGCTGGAGGCCCAGGGCAGGGTGGTGACCTGTTTCTGCAGGCGCAGGGGCACTTCCTGCAGCCACTCGGCGTCCAGCGGCTTGTTGCTGGGGATCCAGAACATCTGCTCGTCGAGGGTCGCCCGCAGGCTCTGGGAGGTGCTCAGCAGCTGCTTCTGGTTCAGCTGCAGGGTGATGGACTCGTTGAGCAGGGCACTGAGTTCGCGGTTCAGGCGCTCCAGCAGATCGGCGCGGGTCATCGCCAGGTCGATCAGGGTCCGGCGCAGTTGCGGCGTGACCTGCTCCGGCGGCTGGCTCTTGAGCAGGTTGTCGACGTAGGTGCTGGGGCTGCCCAGCAGTTCGCGCTGCTGGTTGACCTCGAACTGATAGAGACGGATATCGGCGATTTCGTCCGCCAGGTCGCGGTCCAGCTTCAGGCGTGGCAGGGCCTGCTTCTGTTTATAGAGAATCTTCGACAGCAGCAGGCTGCCCTTGAGCACGTTGATCTGCTCGTCCAGGGCCGCGTCGCTCTGGGTCACGCTGTCCAGCTGCTGTTTGGTCTGCAGGTTCTGCTGGGTCAGTTCGTTGAGGCGGTCGGTGCTCTTGAGCAGGTAGTCGGAGAGCTTGAGGTTGGTGGCGCTCTCGGTGGCCAGCAGGCTGCTGCTGCCGGCCTTCTGCGCCTCGATCGACTGCTGGGTCACGGTTTCCTGGGACTGGGCCAGGCGCTTCTGGTTGATCAGGGTCTGCAGGTCCTGGATTTCCTGCTCCAGGCGCGCGGTCTTTTCCATCAGCAGGTCATGCTGGCTGCTGCCCAGGTCCTGCAACTGGCTGTTGCCTGCCAGCTCCTGGCGCCGCAGCGGAATCAGCGCATTGATCGCCGCCAGTTCGGCGTTCAGCAGATTGCGCTGGTCGGCGCCGAGCAGCTTGCCGCCGTCCTTGCCGGACTTGAGTGCGGCGTTGATCTGCAGGATCCGGGTCTGGCTGCTGCTGATTTCCGCCTGGGCCCGTTCGGGCCGGGTCTGGGCGGTGATGGTCAGGGTGTTGGCGTCGGCCAGGGCCTTTTGCAGCTCGCCTTGCAGGGTGGTGCGTTCGCTCAGCAGTTGCTCCAGTTGCGACACCGCCAGCGAGCCGTAGCGCTGGGCCACCGGTACCACTTTGCTGGCCTTCAGGCGTGCCAGTTCCCGCTGGTTTTCCGTGGTCTGGCGCGGCGCGTTGCTCAATTGCTGGCGCAGGTCGTTGAGGCGCCGCTCGTAGTCCTGCTTGTTGTTCAGCTGATTCAGGGTGTTCTGCAGCAGGGTCTGCAGGGCCTTCTGATCGGCTTCCGGCAATTTGCGCTCGGCGATCTTGTCCAGGCTTTGCTGGACCGCCTCGGCACTGGGCGGATCGCCGCCCTGTGCGGCGCCGACAGAGAGACTCAGGCCCAGCAGGGCAACAGCGAAGAATTTACGCAGGTTAGGCATAGAAGTCGGTCAAGCAAATAGGAAAGGGGGGGCGCGTTGCGACCAGGTCCGACGCGCTCCGCAGTTTAGAGGAAGAGGCCGGGGCCGGGGCGACTTCCTTCGGGGAATCTGACGCCCACCTTGCCGATCTTGTTCCCGTCCATCACCGCCACGGTCCAGATGGTGTTGTTCCACTCCACCTGGTCGCCGACCACCGGCGCACCGCCGACCTTCTGCGCGATGAACGCCCCCAGGGGCATGTCCGCGTCCTGGCCGTCGAGCTTGAGCCCGTAGAGCGCCGACACCGCGCCCAGCTGGGCGTCGCCTTCGAGGACGAAGTCGCCGAAGAAGCGCAGGTCCAGCCCGCGCTCCGGCGCCTGGCTGAAGAGTTTGCCCAGGGCCGGCAGGTTGTGTTCATGGCCGATCACGCACAGCAAGTCATCGGCTTCAAGCACGGTACTACCCGACGGATGGAGCAGTTGCTGGCCGCGAAACAGGGCCGCGATCCGCGTGCCTTCGGGCATCTTCAGTTCCCGCAGGGCGGCGCCGATGCACCACTTTTCCGCTCCCAGGCGGTAGACGAACATCTCCCACTCGCTGGTGACATGCACTTCCAGGGCCGACCGGGAAATCGGCGCCGGGTCCGGCGGCACCGTGACCTTCAGCCACTTGGCCACCCACGGCAGGCTGGTGCCCTGCACCAGCAGCGAGATCAGCACGATGAAGAACGCCAGGTTGAAGTACAGCTGGGCGTTGGGCAGCCCGGCCATCAACGGGAACACCGCGAGAATGATCGGCACCGCGCCGCGCAGGCCGACCCAGGAAATAAAGGCCTTTTCCCGGCCGTGGAAGGCCTTGAACGGCGCCAGGCCCACCAGCACCGACAGTGGCCGGGCGAACAGGATCATCCACAGCGCCAGGCCCAGGGCCGGCAGGGCGATGGGCAGCAGGTCGTGGGGGGTGACCAGCAGCCCCAGCACCAGGAACATGCCGATCTGTGCCAGCCAGGCCATGCCGTCGAGCATGTGCAGGATGCCGTGGCGGCTGCGCACCGGGCGGTTGCCGATCATCAGGCCGCACAGGTACACCGCCAGGAAGCCGCTGCCGTGCAGGGCGTTGGTCAGGGCGAAGACCACCAGGCCGCCGGCGATCACCAGGATCGGGTACAGGCCGTTGGCCAGGTGGATGCGGTTGACCAGTTGCAGCATCAGCCAGCCGCCGCCCAGGCCGATCACCGCGCCGATGCCGAATTCGCGGATCAGGTCCCCCAGCAGGCCCCAGTGCAGGCCGGTGTGGCCGCTGGCGAGCATGTCGATCAGGGTCACGGTGAGAAACACCGCCATCGGATCGTTACTGCCCGACTCGATCTCCAGGCTGGCGGTGACCCGTTCGTTGAGGCCCTTGCCCCCCAGCAGCGAGAACACCGCCGCGGCGTCGGTGGAGCCGACGATGGCGCCGATCAGCAGGCCCTGGATCAGGTTGAGGTCGAACAGCCAGGCCGCGGCCATGCCGGTCAGCCCGGTGGTGATCAGCACCCCCACCGTGGCCAGGGACAGCGCCGGCCACAGGGCCACGCGGAAACTTGCCACCCGGGTGCGCAGGCCGCCGTCCAGCAGGATCACGGCCAGTGCCAGGTTGCCCACCAGGTAGGCGGTCGGGTAGTTGTTGAAGATGATGCCGCCGCCGTCGACCCCGGCGGTCATGCCCACGGCGAGGATGATCACCAGGATCGGGATGCCGAGCCGCGAGGACAATGAGCTCACCAGAATGCTCGCACCTACCAGCAACGCGCCGATCAAGAACAGGCTGTTGATGGTCGTCGCATTCAAAGGCAGTACTCCAGGGCGAAAAAGGCGGGCGCAAACTGACCATGCAGTCTGCGTGCCAGCGATTCTAACCTGTTGAAATGTGCCGCTGTCAAAAAGCTTTCAATGACCGCGGCCGACCCGGCGCAAGTGCTGTGCGCCGGGGCTTTGCCGAGCCTGGCCCGGCGTTTCAAAGGCTGAAGCGCGCCACCAGGCCGTTGAGGTCCACGGCCAGGCGCGACAGCTCGTTGCTGGCTGCACTGGTCTGGTTGGCGCCGGTGGCCGACTGCACCGACAAGTCGCGGATGTTCACCAGGTTGCGGTCCACTTCCCGGGCCACCTGGGCCTGTTCTTCGGCGGCGCTGGCGATCACCAGGTTGCGTTCGTTGATCTCGATGATGGCGCTGTTGATGGTGTCCAGGGACAGGCCGGCGCCGCGGGCGATGTTCAGGGTCGACTCGGCGCGTTCGGTGCTGTTGCGCATCGAGTCCACGGCGTGTTCGGTGCCGCTCTGGATGCTGCCGATCATGCGTTCGATTTCGCTGGTGGACTGCTGGGTCCGGTGGGCCAGGGCACGCACTTCGTCGGCGACCACGGCAAAGCCGCGACCGGCCTCGCCGGCGCGGGCGGCTTCGATGGCGGCATTGAGCGCCAGCAGGTTGGTCTGGTCGGCCAGGCCGCGG
>Ga0194135_10000204_pt1 | contig 34143 bp, 33 predicted proteins | sample LitLau_LLRF_2013_FD_134024 | JGI IMG/M metagenome (GOLD analysis project Ga0194135, IMG submission 134024) | Freshwater sediment microbial communities in response to fracking from North America - Little Laurel Run_MetaG_LLRF_2013 (version 2) | ecosystem: Environmental > Aquatic > Freshwater >... | reverse complement strand
GAGTACGTCCCCGCCCCCCCGGCCCCGGGAGCGCCGGCCGTAGCGCCCATCGTCCACCAGTTGCAGCGCGACGCCGTGGGCCGCCTGATCGGCAAGACCACCGACGACGGGCACATCCGGTACGACTACGACCCACTGGATCAACTGACGGCGGTGCACTTCACCGACCACGCCGGCCAGCAGCAGGACCTGAGCTTCACCTACGACGCCCTCGGCCAGCTGCTTTCGGAGCAGACCCCCGACGCCAGTCTGCAGTACCAGTACGACGAATTGGGCAACCCGACCCGCACCCGCCTGCCGGATGGGCGCTGGCTCAACCGCCTGTATTACGGCAGTGGCCACCTGCACCAGATCAACCTCGACGGCCAGCTCATCAGCGACTTCGAACGCGACCGGCTGCACCGCGAAGTGCTGCGCACCCAGGGCCAGATCAGCTGCCACAGCGAATACGACCGCGGTGGGCGCCTGCGCGCCCGTCTGCGGCGCTCGACAGCAATGCCGGGCAACCCGGCGCTGGAGCGGCAGAAGCACTTCGACTTCGACCCCGGCGACAACCTGATCGGGCGCATGACCCGCCAGCCTCAGGGGCAGGACCAGCAACTGCTGCACTACGACGCCAGCGGTCGCATCATCGCCAGCCAGGGACGCCTGGCGGGGCACAACGAAACCTTCAGCTACGACGCCGCGGCCAACCTGCTGGACGGGCCCCAGGTGGCGGGCGGGCAGGTCCGGCACAACCAACTGCTGAGCTTTCAGGACAAACGCTACCGCTACGACGGCTTCGGCCGGCTGATCGAAAAACACAGTGCCCGCCGCGGCGTGCAGCATTTCAGCTATGACGCCGAACATCGCCTGATCGAGGTGCGCAACCAGAGCGCCGCAGGCGACACCCTGGTGCGCATGCGCTACGACCCGTTCGGCCGGCGGATCTCCAAGAGCCTCTGCGACAGCCAGGGCCAGCCCCTGGACGAAACCCGCTTCACCTGGGATGGCATGCAACTGCTGCAGGAGCACAACAGCCGCCAGGACAGCCTGTACCTCTATGCCCCGGACAGCGACGAGCCCCTGGCCCGAGTCGATGGCCTGGGCGACCAACAGAAGGTGCGCTACTACCACAACGACTTGAGCGGACTGCCGGAGCAATTGACCGAGGCCGATGGCCACTGCGTCTGGCAGGCGCGCTATCGGGTATGGGGCAACACCCTGGAAGAGGTGCGTGAACCCTATTACATCGAAGAACAGAACCTGCGGTTCCAGGGGCAGTACCTGGATCGGGAAACCGGCCTGCACTACAACACCTTCCGCTTCTATGACCCGGATGTGGGACGCTTCACCACGCCGGACCCGATCAGCCTGGCCGGGGGCCTGAACCTCTACCTCTACGCCCCCAACCCGTTCGGCTGGATCGACCCCCTGGGCTGGAGCTGTGCCTCATCGATCAACCGCCGGATCAAGAGCCTGAAGAAACAGGGCTATCAGGACCACCACATCCTCAGCGACAAGCACCCGGCCACCAAGAATCATCCGTTGCTCAAGCTGGCCGGGTACGATCTGCAAAGCCGAAGGAATAAAATCTTCCTGCCCAACAAGAAGACTGCAATGAAGGATCCGCGCCGTTCGATCCACGAAGGCCGCCACGCCGGCCGGGTCAGCGACAACCTGGCGGCGAAGATGACCCAGGTGGAACAGGTCGGCAAACGCAATAACTGGAACCAGGCCCAATACCGCAAGGCCCTGGACAAAATTGTCTCCGACGAGCGCCAGTTGCTGCGCTCAGGCCAGCGGCAACTGAATAAGAATGCCCGGCCGGGAGCCTATTACGATTAGGAACAGATGATGATCTTGAGCTGGAAACCTCCGATCCAATACAACCCGAAGCTGATCGGCTCCTACGACGTCGAGAGCGGTGCCTATCAAACCCCGGGATCCAGTTTCAACTACCTGGCCCTGCTCGCCGGGCAGCCGTACCCAAAGGCAATGGACACGCCGCCGGTGTTTTTCCAGTGCAAGGCCAAGAAGCTGCTGGAGCATGATTGCCTGTGGCTGCTGGGGGGCATTCCCCTGGTGTCGGCGCGCCTGGCGGACTTTCTCCGCCAGCAGGCGCCGGCCGATGTCGAGCTGATCCAGCCCTTGCGCCTGGTGGCCGACCACCAGGAGGTCAGCCAGCCGTACTACATCGTCAACGCCATCCAGGCCGTGAAGGCCATCGACCACGCGCGCTCCGAAGCGGAGCGCGACGATGACGGCACCCTGCTCTACTTCAACAAGACCTGGTTTCTCGAAAGCGCCCCGGGCATGGGCCAGATCGCCCGGGAGCCGGAGTCCGGCGACTTGTTGATCAGCGCAACCCTGGCCGACCGCTTGATCGACACCGGCTTCAAGGGTGACAAGGGACTGGGGCTGTACAGCGCCGAACGGCGTTTCATGCCTTATCGGAACAATGCCTGAGCGCCTGGGGGCATCCGATCAGATCGCCGAGCCGCGATTCTTGCCCGGCTGGATGATCAGCAACCGATCCAGCTCGCGCCTTCTGGCGCGGGTGACCAATGCCAGCGCGGCGGGCAGGTCCTGCTTGAACCGCTCGAAGTTGGGCAACCACTTCAAGAAATCCGGATCATGTGGGAGCAAGTCATGACGCATTTCAGCTACAACGAGGACGTAAACGCCCTGGAAATACCGGCCCAGCAGTTCGCCGCAGGTATCGAATACGCCAGCAAGAAGGGCTACGCCAACCTTCGGGTCATGGGCTCTGCCAAAGCGGCCAAGGGTGCGCCGCTGGACCTGAGTGCGCTGAATGGGCACAGCGGCGTGCAAGCGCTGGACCTGTCGGACGACATCGACCTGAAGCAGGTGGATTTGAGCCCGCTGTACGCGTTGCCACAGTTGAAGCTGCTGTCGATCCCCTACCTCAAGGAACGTATCGACTTCTCGCGACTGCCCAGCCTGGAGACGCTCTACATCACCGGCGCCGATGAGGCGCTGGAACCCCTGGAGCTGCCACGGCTCAAGCACCTGCTGCTGGTGGCGGTGAAGAATCAGGATTGCGGATTTCTCTCGAAGCTCAGCGCACTGCAGGAATTGCGCATCAGCGGCGGCGGCATCGAGCGACTGGCCGGCATCGAGACGCTGGACGAGCTGGCGTCGATTCAGATCCAGCACAGCCCGAAGATGCTCGATATCAGCGCCATCAACGCGCTCAAGAACCTGAAGACCTTGCACATCGAAAAATGCAGCCAGTTACGGGACTACGGATTCCTGTCAGACAACAAGACCCTTGAGGAGGTGTTCATTTCCGAGCTCGACTCGGTGTCGTTCGCCCCGGCAATGGAGCACCTGAGCTCACTGCAATTCTGGGACCTGAAAGACGGCGACATGAGCCCACTGCTGACCTCCAAGAGCCTGAAAGAGGTCTACTTCCATCCGAAGAAAAAGCACTACAGCCATAACCTCAAAGAGATCAATGCCGCGTTCGGCAAGTGAGCAGAGGTTTGTACATCAGGCTCAACGACGGTCGGGGCGGATCGTCGTAGCGCCGTTTCATGATTGAAGGACTCATCAAGAAATGAAAGCAGGCACCCATCAATTGCGCAGCCACTTCGAAAAGGCACTCCAGCTTTTCTTGAAGAGCGAGCTCTCGGCTTATCCCGGAGTCAAAGTCACCCGGAACAAAGTGGTGATTGCCCATAAAGAATCGGGCGCCGTGGCGACCTTGCATTTCGAGTACCTGGCCAACACCCGCGCCTACGAAATCATCATCTTCGTCGAACACCCGGCCCTGCAGGCGGAGATCGAGCGGATAAGCCCGCCCTACCCATCCAACCTGGCCAATCCGAAACTGGTCTACTGCATGTCGACGGTCAGCGAAAAAGACGGCTGTCCACTGCTGCCCGTGACCGAACAAGGCATTGAAAATACCTGCCAGGTGATGCTGCGCCGGCTTCAGGATGTTCACCTGCCTATCCTGTACAACCTCCTCAATGTCAGCCCCGCACTGGTGAGCGATGTCATCGAGAGGCCAAAGTATTACGCCTATCCGGTCCCGCTGATCGTTATCGCCTTGAAAACCAACGCAATCCAACCGGACGACGCAACGCTGGCGAAGATTCTGAGCGAGCAGACCCTGGGCTACACCAACAACCAGGAACTGAAAGAGTCGTTCAACAAGCAACTCCTGGCAGCGCTGAGCTGAGCAATTGCCGGAGTGCCGGGGCAGATCAGGCCGAGCCGCGATTCTTGCCCGGCTGGATGATCAGCAACCGATCCAGCTCGCGCCGTCTGGCGCGGGTGACGAACGCCAGCGCGGCGGGCAGGTCCTGTTCGAACCGCTCGAAGGTCGCGCGATCGATGGCGTAGAACTCCTCGTAGTCGACCACGCCGAGGCTGACCGGGAAGGAGACGTAGTACTGGCCGCTGAGTGCTTCGATGCCCATGGAGAACATCTCCTCGCGGTTGACCAACAGATCGATGAATTTCATCTCGGTCCCGTGTAAGACCGCCACTGACCAAGGGTGGTCTTTCGAGGCGGACGATCAGACCTCGACCAGGTGATAGCGTCCGGGCTCGCGCCAGGAAACCCGGGTGAAGGTGCCGCTGAGCAGGTTCATGTCGCGCAGGTATTCAAAAACCTCGGCCGGGCACCATTCCTTGCCATCGGCGAAGGCCACGCCGAGCGTGCGCAGGGCATCGAAGAGCAGCGCCTTGCGCCCGTCGTCCGCTACGTCCAGGGCATACACCCCCGGTTCGATCGTTGCGCCAAACCCCAGGGCCACCAGGGCCGCGTCCAGCGAGGCGTCCATGACCCGAACACGTACTGTGTCGGCATCCGCCTTTTCCACATAGGCCTGCAATTCTTGCTCAGTCACTTACAAACACCTCAGTTAAGGTTTTGACCCCGTCCATGTCTTTGGTCGGGATCGACTCGACCACCATTTCCGGTGCTCCTCCCGGCAGGTGCTTACCCGGGCCGAGGAAGTACTGGTTGCCCTCCATCGGGCTTCTGGGCATACGTTCGATGACGTTATCGACCTGACGAATCTTGAAGCCGTCTTTCAACGAGCCTTCTTCCAGACCGAAAGCCCGTTCGAGCTTCGCCGCTTTCTCGGTGCTGATGGTGACTTTCGAGCGCCCGGAAAAGTCGCCGATGATATCCGCGACACCCTTCTTGTCGGAAACATAAGTGCCATTGCGGCCGATGGTCGGGTATTTGTCCCACGCCACCGGGCTGACGTTGAAACCCCGATTGTCCTTGAGCATCTGCGCCTGGCGGCGCTGCGCCATCAGCGTGCGTTGTGTCGCGCTCATCGGTGTGCGCGCCAGCTTGGGCCCCATGCCCAGCAAGGCCATTCCGGCCACGCCCTGAAGCAGATCGCGATAACCCGGGCCCAAACGGTCGCCCAGGTCCCCCAGCAGCGACATCCCGCCATACATCGCGCCACCGACCGCCAGGGCGCCGAAAAACGCCGCCGCCCCGGCACAGGCCGCCAGCACCAGTGCGGCCCCGGCCGCCAGCAGCCCCAGCGCCTCCAACCCGGTATGCATCCAGCCTTCGATATCCAGGACGAACGCCACCTGCACCGTGGGCCCGCCAATGAAGGTGTTTTCGCTGCCGGTCTTGATGTGGGCGCCGCAGACCATCTTGCTTTGCAGGCGCGCCGCGGGCTTGCCGTTGATGGTGACCTTGGCGCTGCCCTCGGCGATCAGTACCGGGAACGGCCAGATCGGGTGATTCAGCGGCAGGCCGCTGCACGAGGACGAGTGATCCTGGCCCGCGCGCATGGCGTTGCGCAGGTTGATGCGGACATTGAAGCTGCCCTCCACCAGCACCCCCGTGCCGGGTTCGGGCAGGTTGAAGATCGTGCTCAGGCCCTTGGCGATCTGGAACATCGACAGGCCGCCGGCGGCGACCGAACCGGCGATGATGGCGATCGCCACGCCACCGGTGGCCACGGTCGCCGCCACCACCGCGGCGCCGATCAGGGCACCAACAACGGCTCCCGCCACCATCGCCGCCACGCCAAAACCGTGGGCGATTTCATCGCCCAGGCGCGCTGCTGCCAACATATCCATGGTGCGCTACTCAGCGAAGGGATCAGGCCTGCGAAGGCTGAGGCTTGAGGCTCTGCATGGCCTGTTTCCAGGCCGGCTCGTGGTGCACCAGATCTTGCCGCGTGGTGGTCAGGGTGGTGATCAGCACCGCCGGCTTACGCTCGATGAACACCTGGCGCAGCATCAGCTCGCGGCCTTCGCGTTGCCAGCTGTAGTCCAGCAGGACCGAGGCGTGGCCGTGCATGTCGAAGTCCCAGCGCTTGATCAGGGTGAAACCCGGCAGTTGCTGCTCGGCGCTGCTCAGTTGCTGGGCCACGTAATCGGCGAATGAGGCCTCGCCCTGGCTCGGGTCGCGGCTGATGACGAAGCTGGCTTCCTGGGCACCGCCCACGGCCGGCAGCTTGAAGATGTTGATGCTCTGATCCTGCCAGGCGTCAGGAATATCGAGATCGGCTTCTTGAATGCGGTAGGAGGACAAGAGATTCGCGTTCCATGCTGAAAGGGTGATTCGGATGACGGCGAATTTTCAAGCAATGACTGGCAACAATCAAGGAACCACTCGGCAACTCTGCACTGCGTCAGTGGCGGCTGGCCGAGGCCTAGCGCGACTCCAGGCAGGACGCATAGGCCCGGGCAAAACGCGGGTCGAACTTGAGCGCCTGGGGCTCTTGCGGGTCGATGCTGACATTCCACAGTGCCTGCTGTGGCACGTCGTAACGGACCCAGCCGATGATTCCGCTGCCGGCGGTTTCGTAGAACAACTGCAGGCTCAACTGGTCACCATCATCACGGTCGATCAACAGCTTGAGGTGCTCCGGGGTGGTGAAGTCGCGGTAGGGAAAATCGCTGCTGCGCACCAGTTCGGTGAGGTGGCCGTAGCAGCCCTGGCCCGGGTTCGATTCATCCGCCAGGGCAGGCATGACCGCGCTGGCGATCAACAGGCCAAGGCCTGCCAGGTTCAAGTACCGCATGATTGCCCCTTGAGGGTGAGGGTTTCGACCTGGTCGTTGATCTCGATGCGCGCCAGTACCTGGCGGTCGTGCGACTCCTGGTACTCGCTGAAGTTGTTGCGCTTGAGGATGTTCAGGGTGACGCGGATGTGGGCGCTGGCGTTCTGGTACTCGCTGCGCTCGGGGCCCTGGGCGGCGCCGGTCAGTTCCACCAGTTGGCCGGCGGACTTGAGGTAGAGAAAACGCTGGTCCACTTCTACCAGCAGACGCGGAGCCTTGGGCGCCACGCTGTAGTCCTCGCGGGCCAGGGAATAGCCGCACAGCCAGGCGCCGGAGCTGTCGTATTGCTGGCTGTGGAACCAGCTGAGCGCTTCGCGATAACCGATCTGCCCCAGTTGCGAACCGTTACCGGCAGAAGCCGATGACAGGCTAAGGGCGAGCAGGCAGCCCAGTATCAGGGTCGCTGGACCGGGGCTTCCCAGGCAGCGCAACAACACTGTCCATGAAACGGATCTGTCAGTGGGGCGGGTCATCCTTGGCCTTAGATCACAATTCAAACAAGCGCGCATCCTAGCCACGCCATTGCCGCTTCGCAAGCGGATGCACGGGCAATCGACAGGCAAAAAAAATAGGCACCCGATGCGCTCGGCGTGCCTATTTTCCCCTGCGCGCTCCCGCTGTGGGAGCCCGCGCAATGCTTATGGGTTGACGCTGTCTTTCAGCGACTTGCCCGGCTTGAATGCCACGGTGTTGCTGGCCTTGATCTTTACCGGCTCGCCGGTTTGCGGGTTCTTGCCGGTACGGGCGCCACGGTGGCGTTGCAGGAACGTACCAAAACCGACCAGGGTGACGCTGTCTTTACGGTGCAGAGCCCCGGTGATTTCCTCAAGGATGGCGTTGAGCACGCGATTGGCCTGCTCTTTGGTCAGGTCCGCTTTCTCGGCAATGGCTGCGGCGAGTTCTGGTTTACGCATAGTGTGAAGCCTCTTTGACGGTTTTTTGTTGTTATGTCCGTGCTGTTCACGGGAACAGCGCCCAAGGCGCCGCAGGCTCTACGCTGCGGCAGACGGGTGTGAGGATGGCACGCGCTTGAAAGTGGCGCCAGTCTTGGCGCGACCTTTGTAGGGGCAAAATCCCGGTTATTCCGACAGAACGACCGGTATTTAAGCCAGCAGGGCCGGGAGCTCCTTGTTCAGGGCCAGTTTTTCCATCACCGCCGCCCCGGTCAGGGCGTAGCCCAGCAAGCGGCCGCTGGCGTCACGGCACAGGACCTTGATATCGGCGCCCTGCCCTTCGACGCTCCAGACACCTTCGGCGCCCCGTGGCGGCGGCGACACCACCAGCGGGCAGACCGGGGTCTTCACGGTGATCGGCATCGGCCCGTAGCTGACCGCCGTCGGCTTGCCGGCCAGGGTCTGTGCCAGGGCCCGGGCGCAGCTCATCAGCGGCATCACGTACAGCAGGTTGAGGCCATCGACCTCGGCGCAATCGCCCAGGGCGTAGATGTTGGCGTGGGAGGTTTTCAGCTCGCGGTCCACCACCACGCCGCGATTGACCACCAGCCCGGCCGCCGCGGCCAGATCGATGCGCGGGCGCAGGCCAATGGCCGAAACCACCAGGTCGCAGGCGATCACCTGGCCATCGGACAGATGGGCCTCCAGGCCGTCATCACTGCGTTGCAGGCGGTTGAGTACCGGGCCCAGGTGGAAGCGCGCGCCCAGGCTTTCCAGCCCGGCCTGCACCGCCGCCGCGGCGGCCGGGTGCAGCAGGGTCGGCATCACCTGCTCGCAAGGCGCCACCAGGTCCACGCTGTAGCCGCCGAGGATCAGGTCGTTGGCGAATTCGCAGCCGATCAGCCCGGCGCCCAGCAACAGCACCCGGCGCTTGCCGGCCGCCGCAGCGCGAAAGCGGGCGTAGTCTTCCAGGTCGTTGATGGGAAAAATCAGCTCAGAGGCGTCGCCCTGCACCGGCACGCGCACGGTTTCCGCGCCCCAGGCCAGGATCAGGTCGCGATAGGCCACCGCCTCCTCACCGATCCACAAGCGTTTGTGGCCCGGGTCGATGCCGCTGATGCGCGTGTGGGTGCGAACCTCGGCCTTGAGCTGCTCGGCCATGGCGCCGGGCTCGGCCATGCTCAGGCCGTCGGCATCCTTGTTCTTGCCGAAGCCGGTCGAAAGCATCGGCTTGGAATAGGAACGGCCGTCATCGGCAGTGATCAGCAGCAACGGCGTTTCACCGTCGAGCTTGCGAAATTCCCGGGCCAGGTTATAACCCGCCAGGCCCGTACCCACGATCACCACCGGTGCGCTCATGTCCTAATCCTTGTTATGGGTTGTTCAGGCTAAAAAGAGTCGATCAAGCGATCTCGATCATTTCGAAATCCGCCTTGCCCACGCCGCAATCCGGGCAGAGCCAGTCTTCGGGCACATCTTCCCAACGGGTCCCCGGCAAAATGCCGTCATCCGGCCAACCTTCCGCTTCGTTATAAATCAGGCCGCAGACCACACATTGCCACTTTTTCATTGCTGCATTTCCTCGGGAGTTCAGGCTCGGTCGATGAATCGACTCTAAAGGCCACGCTGATCAGCGTTCGGCACTGGGGTTTTTTACTGATCACTACCGGCAGATGCAAGCAGGTTCGTGTCGCCGGACGTCCTGGATCAATCAAAATCGCCGGTCGTCATGCTAAGCTCGCCGCCTCATTTGCTGCCAATACTGACCCACTGTGCCGCACTCAATGCCCCCCGCTCCGGCCCCGACCTGGCTGGTGCAAAGCCGTTTGTCCCCGTTCCCTGGCGCACCTGTTGCGAACTGGCTGTTCGACGAAGGATCGCTGACCCGGCGCCTGACCCGACTTTCGCAAAACGGCTTCAGCGTCACGCCGCTGGTGGAAGAGTGGCAGACCCTGCGCCACGACGAATGCGCGGCCCTGGGCCTGCCCGCACAGAGCGAAGGCTGGGTCCGCGAGGTGTACCTGCGGGGCCACGGCGAAGCCTGGGTCTTCGCCCGCAGCGTGGCCGCCCGCAGTGCCCTGCTCGAAGGCGGCCTGAATATCGACGAACTGGGCAGCCGCTCGCTGGGCGAGTTGCTGTTCTGCGACCAGGCCTTCACCCGCCAGCCGATTGAAGTCTGCCGCTATCCTCAAGACTGGCTGCCCGCCGCCGTTGCCAGCAGCGGCCTGTGGGGCCGGCGCTCACGCTTCGATCGCGGGCCCCTGAGCCTGCTGGTGGCGGAAGTCTTCCTGCCCAGCCTGTGGACCGCCATAGACGCCCGACCGGAGGCCTGCTGATGTACCTGAGCCTGCTCAAATCCCTCAATCGCCTGCACCCGCGGGCCTGGGACTTCCTGCAACTGGCGCGCATGGACAAGCCCATCGGCATCTACCTGCTGCTGTGGCCGACCCTGGTGGCGCTGTGGATCGCCGCCGAGGGCCAGCCGTCCCTGAGCCATGTGCTGATCTTCACCTTCGGCGTGGTGCTGACCCGCGCCGGCGGCTGCGCCATCAACGATTTCGCCGACCGCAAGGTCGACGGCCAGGTCAAGCGCACCGACCAGCGGCCCCTGGCCACCGGCAAGGTCAGCGCCAAGGAAGCCCTGGCGCTGTTCGCCCTCCTCATGGGCGCGGCCTTCCTGCTGGTGCTGTGCACCAACGCCACCACGGTCTGGCTGTCGTTCGGTGCCCTGGCCCTGGCCGCCTGCTACCCCTTCATGAAGCGCTACACCTATTACCCGCAGGTGGTGCTGGGCGCGGCGTATTCCTGGGGCATCCTGATGACCTTCACCGCGCAGAACGGCGAATTGCCGGCCACTGCCTGGCTGCTGTACATCGCCAACCTGCTGTGGACCGTGGGCTACGACACCTACTACGCCATGACCGACCGCGACGACGACCTGAAGATCGGGGTCAAGTCCACGGCGATCCTGTTCGGCGATGCCGACCGGGTGATCATTCTCACCCTGCAGGGCCTGTCCCTGGGCTGCCTGCTGCTGGCCGGGGCACGCTTTAACCTGGGGGGCTGGTTCCATCTGGGGCTGGCGGTGGCGGCGGGATGTTTTGCCTGGGAGTTCTGGTACACCCGGGATCGCGACCGGATGAAATGCTTCAAGGCCTTCCTGCACAACCACTGGGCGGGCATGGCGATCTTTATCGGCGTGGTGCTGGATTACGCGTTGCGCTAGACCGTCAAGCAAGGCCCTGCGGGCCTTTTCGCAGCTTCGCAGGCTCAGCAGCGGCTACAAGGTGTAGCCGCTGCCGAGGGGAGAATGTCAGGCAGGGTCAGTCGGACTTGGCGACCTTCCAGGCGCCGTCCATCTTGCCTTCGCCGGTCATGTCACCGGCCTTCTTGTCCATCACGAAGCTGTACAGCGGCTTGCCGTCATAGGCCCATTGCATCTTGCCGTCGTCGCGCTTGATCACCGTCCACTTGCCCATGGCCTTGTCACTGCCCTCGGCCGTCAGCGGCGGCCAGTTGGCGGCGCATTTGTCGTTGCACATGGACTTGCCACCGGCATCCTTGGCAAAGGTGTAGAGGGTCATGCCCTTGTGATCCACCAGCACGCCGTCCTTGCTCATCGCCGGGTCGGCGGCCAGGGCGAATGTCGGCAGGGCCAGGACCGCGCCCACCAGCAGGACTTTCAACGATTGCTTGAACAGAGTCATGGAAACCTTCTTTTGTGGTTGTCAGGAATCGGACTCAAAGCTTAGTCGAGGAAGCTGAAGTGCGTTGCGCCACCTGAAATACTGTCACACGACTGCAATAATTCCGTTATCTAATGCGGCGCAAGACAGTTAAATGACAAGAGGTTCCAGCATGGTTGGCAGAAGCATTCTGATCGTTGACGACGAAGCGCCGATTCGCGAAATGATCGCCGTCGCGTTGGAAATGGCCGGCTATGACTGCATGGAGGCAGAGAACTCCCAGCAAGCCCATGCCATCATCGTCGACCGCAAGCCGGACCTGATCCTGCTGGACTGGATGCTCCCCGGCACCTCCGGCATCGAGCTGGCGCGGCGCCTCAAGCGCGACGAACTGACCGGGGACATCCCGATCATCATGCTCACCGCCAAGGGCGAAGAGGACAACAAGATCCAGGGCCTGGAAGTCGGCGCCGACGACTACATCACCAAGCCGTTTTCCCCTCGCGAGCTGGTGGCCCGCCTCAAGGCCGTGCTGCGCCGCGCCGGCCCCACCGATGGCGAGGCGCCGATCGAAGTCGGCGGCCTGCTGCTGGACCCCATCAGCCACCGGGTGACCATCGACGGCAAGCCGGCGGAAATGGGCCCCACCGAATACCGCCTGCTGCAGTTCTTCATGACCCACCAGGAGCGCGCCTACACCCGCGGCCAGCTGCTGGATCAGGTCTGGGGCGGCAACGTGTATGTCGAAGAACGCACCGTGGACGTGCACATCCGCCGGCTGCGCAAAGCCCTGGGTGACGCCTACGAGAATCTGGTACAAACCGTGCGCGGCACCGGCTATCGTTTTTCCACCAAGGCCTAACCACAGCGGCAAGCTCCAAGCCACAAGCGGCACGTTGATCACCGACGGCCGCTGAACTTGCAGCTTGCGGCTTACAGCATGGAGCTGCTCCCCAAAGTGAATCAAAACTGGCATGGCACCCTGATTCGCCACTTGTTGCTGTTGATCACCGGCTGTTTGCTGGTGGGCCTGATCAGCGGCTACTACGGCTGGAGCCTGGCCGCCGGCCTGGGCCTCTACCTGGCCTGGACCCTCAAGCAGCTGCTGCGCCTGCATGAATGGCTGCGCCTGCATCAACCCGACGAAGCGCCGCCCGATGGCTATGGCCTGTGGGGCGAAGTGTTCGACAGCATCTATCACCTGCAACGCCGCGATCAGCGGGTACGCGGGCGCCTGCAAGCGGTGATCGACCGGGTCCAGGAGTCCACCGCGGCCCTGAAAGACGCGGTGATCATGCTCGACAGCGACGGCAACCTGGAGTGGTGGAACCGCGCCGCCGAAACCCTGCTGGGGCTCAAGACACCCCAGGACAGCGGCCAGCCGGTGACCAACCTGGTGCGTCATCCGCGCTTCAAGGAGTACTTCGAGCAGGACAACTACGCCGAGCCGTTGGAGATCCCTTCCCCGGCCAACGACCGGGTGCGCATCCAGCTGTACATCACCCGCTACGGCAACAACGAGCACCTGATGCTGGTGCGCGACGTGACCCGCATCCACCAGCTGGAACAGATGCGCAAGGACTTCATCGCCAACGTCTCCCACGAGCTGCGCACGCCGTTGACGGTGATCTGCGGCTACCTGGAAACCCTGCTGGACAACGTCGAGGAAGTGAACCCGCGCTGGAACCGCGCGCTGCAGCAGATGCAGCAGCAAGGCGGGCGCATGCAGACCCTGCTCAACGACCTGCTGTTGCTGGCCAAGCTGGAGGCCACCGACTACCCGTCGGACAACCAGCCGGTGCCCATCGACGTGCTGCTGCAATCGATCAAGAGCGACGCCCAGGCGCTGTCCGGGGAGCGCAACCAGCGCATCACCCTGGAAGCCGACGCCTCGGTGCAACTCAAGGGCAGCGAGGCGGAACTGCGCAGCGCCTTCTCCAACCTGGTGTTCAACGCGGTGAAATACACCCCGGCCGAAGGCAACATCCGCATCCGCTGGTGGGGCGACGACCAGGGCGCGCACCTGAGCGTGCAGGATTCAGGGATCGGCATCGACAACAAGCACCTGCCGCGCCTCACCGAGCGCTTCTATCGGGTGGACTCAAGCCGCAACTCCAACACCGGCGGCACCGGCCTGGGCCTGGCCATCGTCAAGCACGTGCTGCTGCGCCACCGCGCGCGCCTGGAAATCAGCAGCGTGCTGGGCCACGGCAGCACCTTTACCTGCCATTTCGCCCCGGCCCAGATGAAAAAAACCACCGCCGCCGGCCTGACCGAACAGCGCTGACCGTGGCGTGCCCCTAGGCAATCGCCCTGTCAGCCGCTACATTGCGCCACTTGTGCCTGCCTTTCAGGCACCGCCTTTCCTTCTTTTTCGAATACACGGAACCCGCAAAACTCCATCATGGACCCTTCCCCTGGTTTTACCCTCGCGTCTCTGTTCGCCGACTTCGGCATGATTCTTTTTGCTCTGATCCTGGTCCTGCTCAACGGTTTTTTCGTTGCGGCGGAGTTCGCCATGGTCAAGCTGCGCTCGACCCGGGTCGAAGCCATCGCCCACAAGAACGGCTGGCGCGGACAGATCCTGCGTACCGTGCACAGCCAGCTCGATGCCTACCTCTCGGCCTGCCAGCTGGGCATCACCCTGGCCTCCCTGGGCCTGGGCTGGGTCGGTGAGCCGGCGTTCGCCCACCTGCTGGAGCCGCTGCTGGGCGCGGTGGGCGTGAACTCCCCGGAAGTGATCCGCGGCGTGTCGTTCTTCACCGCGTTCTTCATCATTTCCTACCTGCACATCGTGGTTGGCGAGCTGGCGCCCAAATCCTGGGCGATCCGCAAACCCGAGCTGCTGTCGCTGTGGACCGCGGTGCCGCTGTACCTGTTCTACTGGCTGATGTACCCGGCCATCTACCTGCTCAACGCCAGCGCCAACACCATCCTGCGCATTGCCGGCCAGGGCGAGCCCGGCCCGCACCACGAGCACCACTACAGCCGTGAAGAGCTCAAGCTGATCCTGCACTCCAGCCGCGGCCAGGACCCCAGCGACCAGGGCATGCGCGTATTGGCCTCGGCCGTGGAAATGGGCGAACTGGAGGTGGTGGACTGGGCCAACTCCCGGGAGGACCTGATCAGCGTCGAATTCAATGCGCCGCTCAAGGAAATCCTCGCCCTGTTCCGCCGTCACAAGTTCAGCCGCTATCCGGTCTACGACAGCGAGCGCAACGAATTCGTCGGCCTGCTGCACATCAAGGACCTGCTGCTGGAACTGGCGGCCCTGGACCATATTCCCGAGTCGTTCAACCTGGCCGAACTGACCCGCCCGCTGGAGCGCGTGTCGCGGCACATGCCGCTGTCGCAGCTGCTGGAACAGTTCCGCAAGGGCGGTTCGCACTTCGCCCTGGTGGAAGAAGCCGACGGCAAGGTCATTGGCTACCTGACCATGGAAGACGTGCTGGAAGTGCTGGTGGGCGACATCCAGGACGAACACCGCAAGACCGAGCGCGGCATCCTCGCCTATCAGCCGGGCAAGCTGCTGGTGCGCGGTGACACGCCGCTGTTCAAGGTCGAACGCCTGCTGGGCATCGACCTGGACCATATCGAAGCCGAAACCCTCGCCGGCCTGGTGTACGAAACCCTGAAACGGGTGCCGGAAGAGGAAGAAGTGCTGGAAGTCGAAGGCCTGCGCATCATCATCAAGAAGATGAAAGGACCGAAGATCATCCTGGCCAAGGTGCTGATGCTGGATTGACGGGCCGTTCGGCCCGTTCGCCGGCAAGCTGGCTCCTGCAGGCAAAGATCATTTTTTGCCCAGGGCAAAATTCGGCAGATCCCCCAGCGGCTGGTTGAACTGATAGGGAATCGACACCAGCCCCAGCCCGGTATTGCGCTGCACCACGAAATGCAGGTGCGGCCCGCTGCTGTTGCCGGTGTTGCCCGACAACCCCAGCGGGCTGCCCACCGCCACCCGCTGCCCTTCCCGCACGCTGACCGAACCTTGCTTGAGGTGCAGGTACACGCCCATGGTGCCGTCGTCGTGCAGTACCCGGACGAAGTTGCCCGCCGGGTTGTCGCCCCGCCCGTTCTGGGCATTCTCGGTCTTGACCACCACCCCGCCACGGGCGGCAATGATCGGTGTACCCACCGGCATGGCGATGTCCATCGCATAGCGGCTCCTGGGCCCAAAATGGCTGTATTGGCCATTGGCCCCCTGGGTCAGGCGAAACGGCCCGCCACGCCAGGGCAACGGGTAGCGGTAGACCTGGGTGGCCTCTGCCGGGTCGCCCAGGGAGTAACGGAACCGGGGCACATAACTCAGGGGCTGATCGGCGTTAATCGCCGTGAGCAGCGCCAGACGCTGCCTGCTGCGGGCCGGCAGCACCTGACGGATGGGGCGCCCGGGTGCACCCTTGACGTTGCGCAGGGCGGCAAAGCCCAGCTCGATCTCCACCGGCGCATACAGGTCATTGTGTACATACAGCGCATCCACGCCCTTTTGCTTGTGGATATCCAGGCGCACCTGACGCTCCAGGTGCTCTTCCATGCGGTCGTGAAACACGAACGCCTGGGCTCCCGGCGAAGGCCGGTCGCTGTAGGACACCACGCCATCGGCGTCGACGGATTTGTAGACGGTCATCGCCGCCAGCGACGTGGCCAGCAGGGACAGTCCGCACAACAGCAGCAGGCGCACAAACATTGGGCAGCTTCTTGGCAGGTGATGCAGGCACGCTAACAGCCGGATATGCAGCTTGTGTGAATCAGGCCGGCACCAGGGGTTCCAGGCCTGGCCCATCGAAGCGCAGATCCACCCCCAGATGGGCCGCCTCCGAGAGGTTGACCAGGGCATCGAGGGAGAACTTGTTGATCTTGCCGCTGAGCACGTCGTTGAGCCGTGGCTGGGTGATATTGAGACGCTTGGCCGCCTCCTTCTGCGAGAGGCCCCAGGCTTGCACGGTCTTGCCCAGTTCGAGCATCAGCTTGGCCCGCAGGCGCATGTTGGCGGCTTCCTGGGGAGTGGCCTCAAGGGCATCCCAGACACTGGTGAACCGCTGAGTAACCGGTGAATCAGTCATGGCGTGAACCTGCTTCCTGAAATCTGGCGCGAGCCAGTTCGATATCCCGCGCTTCGGTCTTGCGGGTGATCTTGCGCACCGCGTGCAGCACATAGATGGCCGCGGGCCGCCTGACCACATAGAACACCCGAAACGCCCCTGAATCCTCATGGATCCTGATTTCGAAAACGCCCGGGCCAATGGTTTTCACCGACCTGCAATCGTAGGGCTGTTCACCCTGCTGCAGCAGATCCAGCTGGAAACCGGCGGCCCGCCGGGCATCTTCAGGGAACGCCCTGAGATCCCGCAGCGCGCTCCCGACAAACACCACATCCTTGTGCCTGGGCATCGAACCTCTCCTGTTAATGACCAGGGACAAGGCTAATCAACACGGCCAGGACCGGCCGCGCCGGGTTGTTTCAAGGCATGGCCGCAAGCGCTGAAAGACACGGAGCGCTCTGTGCAATCTATATCCAAACAGATATAAATCAAGAGCAAAAAGATCAATCGGACGTACGGCAGAAAGTACCGAGGGGGATGGCGAGGGCCTTTTGGCTTGAGGGTTACGGCCTAGGTTGCGAGTGGTTCGCTCGATAGCGGGATGGCGCGGCAGGCCGCCTCAGCGCAAGGCAAAAATCCGCAACGGGAAAAGTGTTTTCCGCAGGTTTCCGCAGCCTCGATCCTCGGAGGAGCCGGCTTGCCGGCGAAGAGGCCCGCAAGCCTTGTGTTGCTCTTGTGGGCGCTTTCGCTGGCAAGCCAGCTCCTACAGCAAGCCAGCTCTTGTAAAGCGGACTGGGAGGATCAGGCGCCGGGAACGAAATGCTTCTGCGCGGTGCCGCGGGCGATCAGGCGCGAGATGTAGTCGAGCTTTTGTGCGTCCTGGTCGACGAAACGGAAGGTCAGCTGCAGCCACTCGCTGTCCGGCTTGGGCTCCAACGCCACCACCGCATGCAGGTAGCCATTGAGCCGCGCCACTTCGGCGTTGTCGCCCTGCTCCAGGTCCAGCACCGCGCTTTCCAGCACCTGCGGCAGGCTGTCGGTGCGCTTCACCACCAGCAACGCTTCCTTGATGCTCAGGGCCTTGATCACGCACGGCTGGTTGCCGCTGGACAACCGCAGTTGACCCTGGCCACGACCGCCACTGGCCGCTGCCGCGGGCGTCGGGGCCTTGACCGGAGGGCTGTTGAGCAGGCCACGAGCCGGAGCCGCCGCGCCAGCAGCAGGCGCTGGAGCCGCCGCTGGTTTGGCGAACGGATTGACCGGAGCGGAAGCCGCCCCCACCGTCGCCGGCTTGCCGCCGGTCAGGGCGCTCAGGGAGTCGTTGCCGAAGGCCGAGTTCATCTTGGTCGGCGCGCTGTTCATCAAGGTGTCGAGCTTGCCGACCTTGTTCAGCGCCTGCTTGACCTTGGTCAGCAGCTGTTCGTTGGTGAAGGGCTTGCTCACATAACCGGACACCCCGGCCTGGATCGCCTGCACCACGTTTTCCTTGTCGCCCCGGCTGGTGACCATGACGAACGGCATGGACTTCATGGACTCTTGCTCACGGCACCAGGTCAGCAGCTCAAGGCCGGACATTTCCGGCATTTCCCAGTCGCACAGGACCAGGTCGAAGGCTTCGCGGGCGAGCATCGCCTGGGCCTTCTTGCCGTTGATCGCGTCTTCGATCTTGATGCCAGGGAAGTAGTTGCGCAGGCACTTCTTCACCAGGTCACGAATGAACGAAGCGTCATCCACCACCAACACACTTACCTTACTCATCGACCACCCCTTTAAAAATCCCGGCAAGCATAACGCTGGCTGATGGCACTTTGCCAAAACTCTTCAGTCACGCCGGGACTTTTCGTTCGCGGGTGCTGCTTTTCAATTTTGAGGCGCCCAAACAAAAACGCCCGGCCAAAGGGCCGGGCGCTCTTCTAGGGCACTCTTACTTATCGTCAGCTTGATCCGGAACATTAGCGGATTCGCCACTTGTGCCTTCAACTTCTTCCTTCATGCGCTTGAGTCCCAGATGGCGCACATCGGTGCCGCGCACCAGGTAAATCACCAGCTCGGAAATGTTGCGCGCGTGATCGCCGATCCGCTCCAGCGAGCGCAGCACCCAGATAATGCTCAGAACCCGCGAGATAGAGCGCGGGTCTTCCATCATGTAGGTGGCCAGCTCGCGCAGCGCGGTCTTGTATTCGCGATCGATGATCTTGTCGTACTGGGCCACGGAAAGTGCCAGGTCGGCATCGAAGCGGGCAAACGCGTCGAGGGCGTCGCGCACCATGTTGCGCACCTGGTCGCCGATGTGCCGCACTTCCACGTAGCCGCGCGGGGCCTCGCCCTCTTCGCAGAGCTGGATGGCCCGGCGGGCGATCTTGGTGGCTTCGTCGCCGATGCGCTCCAGGTCGATCACCGACTTGGAGATGCTGATGATCAACCGCAAGTCGGAAGCCGCCGGCTGGCGACGGGCGAGAATGCGCAGGCATTCCTCGTCGATATTGCGTTCCATCTGGTTGATCTGATCGTCGATCTCGCGCACCTGCTGGGCCAACCCGGAGTCGGCTTCGATCAGCGCGGTGACCGCGTCATTGACTTGCTTCTCCACCAGCCCGCCCATGGCCAGCAGGTGGCTGCGCACCTCTTCCAGCTCGGCATTGAACTGCTGGGAGATATGGTGAGTAAGGCCTTCCTTCGAAATCATCGTGTTCGCTCCGCGAAAGTTGCAAGCTTCAAGCCGCAAGCTTCAAGCAGTTAAATATTGATCCGGATACCGCCGCTGTCTTGCGGCTTGCAGCTGCTTTCTAGCCGTAACGCCCGGTGATGTAGTCTTCGGTCTGCTTCTTCGCCGGGTTGGTGAACAGCGTGTCGGTATCGCCGAACTCCACCAGCTTGCCCATGTACATGAACGCGGTGTAGTCGGACACCCGCGCCGCCTGCTGCATGTTGTGGGTCACGATGACGATGGTGAACTTGGATTTCAGCTCGTAGATCAGCTCTTCGACTTTCAGGGTCGAGATCGGGTCCAGGGCCGAGCAGGGTTCGTCCAGCAGCAGCACTTCCGGTTCCACGGCGATGGTCCGGGCAATCACCAGACGCTGTTGCTGACCGCCGGACAGGCCCAGGGCCGAGTCGTGCAGGCGGTCCTTGACCTCGTCCCACAGCGCCGCGCCCTTGAGCGCCCACTCCACGGCTTCGTCGAGCACGCGCTTCTTGTTGATGCCCTGGATACGCAGGCCGTAGACCACGTTTTCATAGATGGTCTTGGGGAACGGGTTGGGCTTCTGGAACACCATCCCAACCCGGCGCCGCAGCTCGGCCACGTCTTCGCCCTTGCGGTAGATGTTGTTGCCGTAGAGGTTGATGGCACCCTCTACGCGGCAGCCGTCCACCAGGTCGTTCATGCGGTTGAAGGTGCGCAGCAGGGTCGACTTGCCGCAACCGGACGGGCCGATAAAGGCGGTCACGCGCTGCTTGGGGATGTTCATGCTGACGTCGAACAGCGCTTGTTTCTCGCCGTAGAACAGGCTCAGGCCGGGCACTTCGATGGCCACGGTTTCCTGTTCCAGGCTCAGGCTCTGCTTGTCGCGGCCCAGGGCGGACATGTTGATGCCATGGGTATGAGTTTCGTGTTGCATGGGCTCACTCCGTTCGTAGCTGCAAGTTGCAAGCTACAAGCTTCAAGTTGTGCGCAAGCTGCTGATCGCGGCTTGCCGCTTTGGGCTCGCTACGCTCGTAGCCGCAAGTTGCAGGCTACGAGCTTCAAGTTACACGCAAGCGGCTTGCCGCTAGAGGCTTGCCGCTTGCCACTGTTCTTCTTAGCTATCCAGCGCCTTGTACTTCTCGCGCAGGTGGTTACGGATCCACACCGCCGACAGGTTGAGCGTGGCGATCACCAGCACCAGCAGCAGCGCGGTGGCGTACACCAGCGGCCGCGCGGCCTCGACGTTGGGGCTCTGGAAGCCGACGTCGTAGATGTGGAAGCCCAGGTGCATGATCTTCTGGTCCAGGTGCAGGTACGGGTAGTTGCCATCCAGCGGCAGCGACGGTGCCAGTTTCACCACGCCCACCAGCATCAGCGGCGCCACTTCACCGGCGGCGCGGGCCACCGCGAGGATCATGCCGGTCATCATCGCCGGGCTGGCCATGGGCAGGACGATCTTCCACAGCGTCTCGGCCTTGGTCGCGCCCAGGGCCAGGGAGCCTTCACGCACGGTGCGGGGAATCCGCGCCAGGCCTTCCTCGGTGGCCACGATCACCACCGGCACCGCCAGCAGCGCCAGGGTCAGCGAGGCCCAGAGCAGGCCCGGGGTGCCGAAGGTCGGCGCCGGCAGGGCTTCGGGGAAGAACAGGCGGTCCACGGAACCGCCCAGCACGTAGACGAAGAAGCCCAGGCCGAATACCCCGTAGACGATGGCCGGAACCCCCGCCAGGTTGTTCACCGCAATGCGGATCACCCGGGTCAGGGCGTTCTGCTTGGCGTATTCGCGCAGGTAGACCGCCGCCAGCACGCCGAACGGGGTGACGATCATGGCCATGATCAGGGTCATCATCACGGTGCCGAAGATCGCCGGGAAGATCCCGCCTTCGGTGTTGGCTTCACGGGGGTCGTCGCTGAGGAACTCCCAGACCTTGCTGAAGTAGAAGCCGATCTTGGTGAAAGTGCCCATGGCGTTCGGCTGGTAGGCGTGCACCACCTTGCCCAGGCCGATCTCGATTTCCTTACCGTTGGCATCGCGAGCGGTCAGGCTGTCGCGGTTGAACTGGGCGTGCAGGTCGCTCAGGCGTGCCTCGATCTCCTGGTAACGGGCATTGAGCTCGGCGCGCTCGGCGTCCATGTCGGCCTGGGCGGCGGGGCTCATCTTGCCGTCCAGTTCCAGCTTGCGACCGTGCAGGCGGATGCGTTCCAGACCGGCGTTGATCGCGCCGATGTCGGATTTCTCCAGGGTCTTGAGCTGGGCCGCCAGCTGGTTCACGCGGTTGATCCGCGCTTGCAGCTCGGGCCAGGCGGCTTCGCCTTCGGCGATCACCTTGCCGCTTTCCTTGACGTTGACCAGGTAGCCGTAGAAGTTGCCCCACTCACGGCGCTCGATGGCCATCAGTTCCTTGGGGTAGCTCTGGTTGGTCAGCCACTCGCCGACGATCCAGGTGAAGTCGTTGCCGTTCAGGTCACGGTTGCCGACCTTGATCAGTTCGCGGGTCATGAACTCCGGGCCCTGGTCGGGCACCGGCAGGCCGGCACTCTTCAGGCGCGCCCGGGGCACTTCTTCCTTCTGCACCACTTCACCGATGACCAGGTGGTTGGCCTGGCCCGGTACGTCATAGCTGGCGTGCACCAAGTCGGCCGGCCAGAAGTGGCCGAGGCCGCGCACGGCGATCACCGCCAGCAAACCGATGGTCATGATGACCGCGATGGACACCGCGCCACCGCTGATCCAGACGCCCGGGGCGCCGCTCTTGAACCAGTCTTTTAGGGAGTTCTGTTTCACAGACTTCTACCTTTCTTAAAGCGACGAGTATTTCTTGCGCAGACGCTGACGAATCAGTTCCGCGAGGGTGTTCATGATGAACGTGAACAGCAGCAGCACCAGTGCCGAGAGGAACAGCACGCGGTAATGACTACCGCCCACTTCCGACTCCGGCATCTCGACCGCCACGTTGGCCGCCAGGGTGCGCAGGCCTTCGAACAGGTTCATTTCCATGACCGGTGTGTTGCCGGTGGCCATCAGCACGATCATGGTTTCGCCCACGGCGCGGCCCATGCCGATCATCAGTGCCGAGAAGATGCCCGGGCTGGCGGTGAGGATCACCACCCGCGTCATGGTCTGCCACGGCGTGGCGCCCAGGGCCAGGGAGCCCAGGGTCAGGCCGCGCGGCACGCTGAACACGGCGTCTTCGGCGATGGAGTAGATGTTCGGGATCACCGCAAAACCCATGGCCAGGCCGACCACCAGGGCGTTGCGCTGGTCGTAGGTGATGCCTAAGTCATGGGAGATCCACATGCGCATGTCGCCGCCGAAGAACCAGTTCTCCATGAACGGGCTCATGTACAGCGAGAGGAAGCCGACGAAGATGATCACCGGGATCAGGATCGCGCTTTCCCAGCCGTCCGGCACTTTCAGGCGCAGCGACTCCGGCAGGCGGCTCCAGGCGAAACCGGCCACCAGGATGCCGATCGGCAGCAGGAGCAGCAGGCTGAAGATGCCCGGCAAGTGGCCCTCGACATAAGGCGCGAGGAACAGGCCGGCGAAGAAGCCGAGGATCACCGTCGGCATCGCTTCCATCAGCTCGATCACCGGCTTGACCTTGCGGCGCATGCCCGGGGCCATGAAGTAGGCGGTGTAGATCGCCGCCGCCACCGCCAAAGGCGCCGCCAGCAGCATGGCGTAGAACGCCGCCTTCAGGGTGCCGAAAGTCAGCGGCGAGAGGCTCAGCTTGGGTTCGAAATCGGTGTTGGCCGCGGTGGATTGCCAGACGTACTTAGGCTCGTCGTAGTTCTCGTACCAGACCTTGCTCCACAGCGCGCTCCAGGACACTTCCGGGTGCGGGTTGTCGAGCAGCAGCGGTTGCAGCTTGCCGCCGGCCTCGACGATCACCCGGTTGGCCCGTGGCGACAGGCCGAACAGGCCCTGGCCGTCCACCACCTGGTCCACCAGCAGGGTGCGATGGGCGGTGCTGTGGAACACCCCGAGCTTGCCGGCGGCGTCCAGGGCGACGAAGCCCTTGCGGCGCTCTTCGGCGGTGATTTCCACGATCGGCGCGGTGCCCATCTGGAAGGTGCGGATCTGCTTCAGGCGCAGCTCGCCGTCCGGGTCGCGGGCCATGAACCATTGGGCCAGGCCACCCTTGGAAGTACCGACGATCAGCGAGATGCCGCCCACCAGCTGGGTGCTGGCGGTGACTTCAGCGTTGGCGTCTTCCAGCAGTTTGTAGCGACCGTTGAGGCTCTTGTCGCGCAGGCTGAAGACGTCGGCCTGGGCCCGGCCATTGATCACATACAGCCATTGCTGGCGCGGATCGATGTACATGGCCTTGACCGCCTCGGTCATCTGCGGCAGCTCGATGCGGTTCTGCTCGCTGGTGACCTCGCCGGTCATCATGTTCTCTTCGCGGGTCAGCTTCAGCACATGCAACTGCGCACCGGTGGAACCGGCGACGATCAGCGACGAATCGGTGGCGTTGAGATTGACGTGCTCCAGCGCGCCACCCTGCTCGTTGAGGGTGATCGGGGTGTCGCCGTAGGGGTACTCGATGGCCGGCGAGATGGTCTTCTTGCCGTCCGGGTAGCTGACCTTGTAGGTGTGACGGAACACCAGGGCCTGGCCGTTGGACAGACCGACCACCACCAGCGGGTTGCCGGGCTGATCCTTGCCAATGGAGGTGACGCTGGCGCCTGCAGGGATCGGCAGGTCGACCTTGCGCAGCTCGGCGCCGCTGTCGATGTCGAAGAACAGCGCCTGGCCCTTGTCGGAGACGCGCATGGCCACCTGATTCTGCTCTTCCAGGGAGAACATCAGCGGCTTGCCGGCGTCCTGCATCCAGGCGGGCGTCAGCGGGTCCTTGGCGGTCAGCTCGGCGCCCTGGAACAGCGGCGCAACGACGTAGGCGAGGAAGAAGAAAATCAGGGTGATCGCGCCCAACACGGCCAGGCCGCCAACAAGGACGTACCAGCGGGTCAGACGGTCTTTGAGCGCGCGGATGCGGCGCTTGCGTTGCAGCTCAGGCGTATTGAAGTCAATGCGCTTGGGGGGAGAAGTCGTAGTCATGGTGGAGTTGGCCAGATCATTCATGCGCACACCCTAGCGATCCTGTATGACAGAAAGATGACAATGCAGTGACGCAACAAATCCGCCGCATAGCAGGGCTGGCAGCGGACAGAAAAATGAGGTTGCAGGAGCCGGCTGGCCGGCGCACCGGCCTTGAGCCTGGGTCGCCCTTTCGGGCGCTTTCGCCGCCCGACCAACTCCTACGAAAACGAGAAGGTCCGGGGAGCCCGGACCTTCGGCGGCGACTTATGCGCCTTCTTTCAGGCCCAGGTCAGCCAGGGCCTTGGCGGCTACCTTGGCTGGCAGTGGGATGTAGCCGTCTTTGACCACGACTTCCTGACCCTGCTTGGACAGGACCAGTTTCACGAACTCGGCTTCCAGCGGGGCCAGAGGCTTGTTCGGGGCCTTGTTGACGTAAACGTAGAGGAAGCGCGACAGCGGGTACTTGCCGTTCAGGGCGTTTTCTTCGGTGTCTTCGATGAAGTCGCTGCTGCCTTTCTTGGCCAGGGCCACGGTCTTCACGCTGGCGGTCTTGTAGCCGATGCCCGAGTAGCCGATGCCGTTCAGCGAGGAGCTGATGGACTGCACCACCGACGCCGAACCAGGCTGTTCGTTGACGTTAGGCTTGTAGTCGCCTTTGCACAGGGCTTCTTCCTTGAAGTAGCCGTAGGTGCCGGATACCGAGTTGCGGCCGAACAGCTGAACCGGCTTGTTGGCCAGGTCGCCCTTCACGCCCAGGTCGCCCCAGGTCTTCACTTCTTCTTTAGCGCCGCACAGACGAGTCGAGGAGAAGATCGCATCGACCTGTTCCATGGTCAGGTGCTGGATCGGGTTGTCCTTGTGCACGAACACCGCCAGGGCGTCCACGGCCACCGGGATAGCGGTTGGCTTGTAGCCGTACTTCTGCTCGAAGGCCGCCAATTCGGTGTCCTTCATCTTGCGGCTCATCGGGCCCAGGTTGGAGGTGCCTTCGGTCAGCGCGGGTGGCGCGGTGGCGGAGCCGGCGGCCTGAATCTGGATGTTGACGTTCGGGTATTCTTTTTTGTAGTTCTCGGCCCACAGGGTCATCAGGTTCGCCAAGGTATCGGAACCGACGCTGGACAGGTTGCCCGACACACCAGTGGTCTTGGTGTAGCTCGGGATAGCAGGGTCAACAGCGGCAACCGCGTGGGCAGTCGCAACGCCAGCGGCGACAAAGGTCATTGCCGCCATCAAACGCTTCAGTTTCATGCCTTACTCCTAGCAGATAGGGTGTGTTAAGTCGGGGCCAAGTATCTGTAGGCCGTGTGAACACTCTATGTCCGGAATATGACAATTAGATGAAAGGCCAGCACTCCTGAACGCAAGCTGGCCTTTCTTTATAGGGCACTAAAAACCTCTGTAGCCGCTGCCGCAGGCTGCGATCGACCCGCAGGGTCGCGACGCACTTCGGCGCACAGCAGGGCCTGCGCCCTGTCGCCGCCTGCGGCAGCGGCTAGAAGATGGCTAGGCTCAGCGGCCCTTGACCCACAGGTACAGCCCCACCAGCAGGCCGATGCCGCAAATGATTGCCACATAGTAGGCCGGGCCCATCGGGCTTTCCTTGAGCAGCCAGGTCACCACCATCGGCGTCAGGCCACCGAAGATCGCGTAGGCCAGGTTGTAGGAAAACGACAGGCCGCTGAAGCGCACCACCGCCGGGAACGCCTTGACCATCACGTAGGGCACCGCGCCGATGGTGCCGACAAACAGGCCAGTCAGGGCATACATCGGGAACAGCCACTGCGGGTTGTCCAGCAGGCCGTGATAGAAGGTCCAGGAGGTGGCCAGCAGCAAGGCGCTGCCGAACACGAACACCTTGCCGGCGCCGAAACGATCCGCCAGAACCCCGGAGATCACGCAGCCCAGGCTGAGGAACACAATCGCCACGCTGTTGGCTTCCAGGGCGGTGATGGCGGGGAATTTATAGACCGTCTGCAGCACGGTCGGGGTCATCAGGATCACCACGATGATCCCGGCGGACAGCAGCCAGGTCAGCAGCATGGAAATCACGATGGCGCCGCGATGATCGCGCAGCACCGCGCGCAGCGGCAGCTCTTCGGCCAGGGCCTTGCGCTGCTGCAGTTCGGCGAACACCGGGGTTTCGTGCAGCAGGCGGCGCAGGTACACCGAGAACAGACCGAACACCCCACCCAGCAGGAACGGGATCCGCCAGGCGTAGTCCGCCACTTCCACCGGGGTATAGATGCTGTTGATGGCGGTGGCCACCAGCGAGCCCAGGAGAATCCCGGCGGTCAGGCCCGAGGTCAGGGTGCCGCAGGCATAGCCGATATGCCGCTGCGGCACGTGCTCGGAAACGAAGACCCAGGCGCCGGGCACTTCACCGCCGATGGCCGCGCCCTGGATCACCCGCATCAGCAACAGCAGGATCGGCGCCCACAGGCCGATCTGCGCGTAAGTCGGCAAGAGGCCCATGATCAGGGTCGGCACCGCCATCATGAAGATGCTCAGGGTGAACATCTTCTTGCGCCCCAGCAGGTCGCCGAAGTGGGCCATGACGATCCCGCCCAGGGGGCGGGCCAGGTAACCGGCGGCGAAGATGCCGAAGGTCTGCATCAGGCGCAGCCACTCGGGCATGTCCGCCGGGAAGAACAGCTTGCCGACCACGGTGGCGAAGAACACGAAGATGATGAAGTCGTAGAACTCCAGCGCCCCGCCCAGGGCGGACAGGGACAAGGTCTTGTAGTCACTACGGGTCAGCGGACGGGCGGGTTGCGCAGATTGCGCGGCGCTCGCAGGCACAGTGGTCATGGCAAGGGCTTCTCTTATTAGTCGGTTCTGGAAGCCGCAACAGCGCTGGTTGGGGCCTGGCAGGTTCGGCACGATAGCAAATTGTTCGAATGCGTACACAGCAGCGCACAAATGACTCACAAATTTGCGAACCGAGTGGGTCGTCGCGGAGTCTATCGACCGATATACTCGCAAACCTCGGAGCGCAAAGCCGCTCCTGGCAAGGGTTGCTGTGCGAAAACGCTGCTGCGCGCCCCAGTCCCTGGACAGTGCCAGTCGATTTCGCAGAGTTTCCCTTTAGCACGCCTTAGAAAGAACGTGACGAACGCAGTGTGTTCGGGCTGAATCGTTTTTCCTGAAGACGGCTATTCACCTGAAGTACCTAAGAAGCGTCACGGGTCAGAGGCCCCTCGGCATGATAGAGCTCGAACAAGAAGATCCAATCCCGCAAGGCGACCTGGCCCTGCAAATCACCGCCTTGCCCCGTGAAACCAACGGTTTTGGCGATATTTTCGGCGGCTGGCTGGTGGCGCAGATGGACCTGGCGGGCACCGCCATGGCCAGCCGCGTCGCCGGTGGCCGGGTGGCCACGGTGGCCATCGATCGCATGGCGTTCCTGGTGCCGGTAGCAGTGGGCGCGCAGCTGTCCTTCTATACCCAGACCCTGGAAATCGGCCGCAGCTCGATCCAGATGATGGTCGAAGTGTGGAGCGACGACCCGCTGTCCAGCGAATGGCGCAAGGTCACCGAGGCGGTGTTCGTGTTCGTCGCCATCGACGGCAGCGGCCGCACTCGCTCGGTTCCACCCCGCGCACGTTAAACCTGGAGGCGGTCATGCGCGCCATGACCGCCCAAACCTTGCGAACGAGAACAGCAGCATGCCTACGCCCCAGGTCGAAACGGTCAAACTGGATGAACTGAACTGCTGGCGCATCCGCCACGGTGACGCCGAACTGCTGCTGGCCCAGCAAGGCGCGCACATCCTCAGTTATCAAGTGGCCGGGCAACCGCCGCTGATCTGGCTCAACGACGAGGCCGTGTTCAAAAGCGGCAAGAGCATCCGCGCCGGAGTGCCGGTGTGCTGGCCCTGGTTCGGCAACCTGGCGCGCAACCCGCAAAGCGTGCAGGCCATGCGCCAAAGTGCTGAACCGGCGCCGGCCCACGGCCTGGTACGCGCCACCGACTGGGAACTGCTGGGTATCGAAAGCGACGGCGACAGCCTGCTGGTGGAACTGCGCCTGCCCTGCCCCGCTGACGGCTTTCCCGGCTGGCCCCATACAGTGGAACCGCGCCTGAGCATCCGCCTCGACCAGCAACTGCACATCAGCCTCAGCAGCCACAACCTGGGCACTGAAAGCGTGAGCATCAGCCAGGCGCTGCACAGCTACTTCGCGGTCAGCGATGTACGCAACGTGCAGGTGGAGGGCGTGGATGGGCTGAACTACATCGAGACCCTGGAAGACTGGACCACCAAGGTCCAAAGCGGCGCCCTGCACTTTAGCGGCGAGACTGATCGCATCTACCTGAACGTGCCGGCGCAGCTGGAGATCGTCGACCCCGAGTGGCAGCGGCGGATTCGCCTGAACAGCGCAGGCTCGCGCACTGCGGTGATCTGGAACCCCTGGATCGACCGCGCCGCGCAATTTGGCGACATGGCCGACGACGGCTGGCAGCGCATGCTGTGCATCGAAACCGCCAACGTGATGGACGACATCGTCACCCTGGCCCCCGGCGCCCGCCACACCCTGAGCGTGAGCATCAGCGCCGCCCCGCTCTGACCCGCGCTTGCGGCGATGGGCCCTGTGTTTAAGCCGGATGTGGCGAGGGAGCTTGCTCCCGCTGCAAGGCGCAGCCTTCCCAAGGCCTGAGTCCGCAGCCTGCCAGGCAGATCGCGGATTCAGGTCTTGCGGCCGCTACGCGCCCGAGCGGGAGCAAGCTCCCTCGCCACAACAGCCCTCCTGGCCGCAAATTCCTGACTGATCACCTGTCCCGATTACAGGTCCGACTCCTGCACCACCCGCACCTTCGCCGCATCCAGGGCGTAGGCCGCGTCGGCCAGGTCATTGCTGACCTTCTCGATCTTCAGGGTGCCGGTCACCCACAGCGGGGTGTAGATGTCATCCAGCTTCACGCCCTTGGGAAAGCGCACCAGCACCAGCTGGTTGGGCGGCGGTGGCGGCACATGGATGCAGGCACCCGGGTACGGCACCAGGAAGAACAGCGTGCTGCGCCCCTTGGCATCGGCTTCCAGCGGCACCGGATAGCCGCCCAGGCGAATCTGCTTGTCGTTCATCGCCGGCACGGTCTTGGTGGAATACATCACCGCCGGCAAGCCCTTGCTCTGCTTCAGGCCGCCCTTTTCGGTGAAGGTGCCATTGGCTTCGGGGGAGTTGTGGTCGATTTCCGGCATCTGCTCCAGGGCCTTCTGGTCCGACTTGGGCATCAGCTCCAGCCAGTCGGTTTCCGGCAGTTCGCCAGCGTGGGCCAGGCCGCAGCCCAGCAGAACAAAGGTCAATAGAAGACGGCGCATGAGAGGGTGGCTCGGTCAAAAAGGAAGGACGGAAAAAACCCGCGCATTCTAGTGCGCAACACGTCGGCTGCGTTGAAGTTTCAGATGAACAAAGGGGGCTCCCCTCCGCCCGAGCGGCAGAGGGGGTTTGCAGGGGGGAATCAGCTTTTCTTGACGAAGCCGTAGATCACCAGCAGGACGATCGCGCCCACCAGTGCACCGATGAAACCGGCGCCCTGGCCCGCGTGGTAGATACCCAGCGCCTGACCGCCATAAGTGGCGGCGAAGGAGCCGGCGATACCCAGCAGGATGGTCATGATCCAGCCCATGCTGTCGTCTCCCGGCTTGAGGAAACGCGCCAGCAGACCAACGATCAAGCCGATGAAAATGGTTCCGATAATGCCCATGGCTGTTCCTCTGATAGGGGGGATCAAGCCAAAGCCTAGTCAGCGCTCTGGCCTCCCGCTATCAGAGATCGGCGGGAAACGAAGGTTCCCGCCAGCCGGTGGATTTGTTACTCGGCGATCAGCGCCTGCACCTTGAGGATCTGCGCTTGCAAGGTCGCCTGATCGGCGCAACGCAGGTTGGCGTGGCCAACCTTGCGCCCGGCCTTGAAGGCCTTGCCGTAGTGATGCAGGTGGCAGTCGTCGATGGCGATGACGTGGTCCACCGGCGGCACTTCGCCGATGAAGTTGATCATCGCGCTCTCACCCACCTTGGCGGTGGAGCCCAGGGGCAGCCCGGCCACCGCCCGCAGGTGGTTTTCGAACTGGCTGCACTCGGCGCCTTCGGTGGTCCAGTGCCCGGAGTTGTGCACCCGCGGGGCGATCTCGTTGGCCTTGAGGCCACCGTCCACTTCGAAGAATTCGAAGGCCATGACGCCGACGTAATCCAGTTGCTTGAGCACGCGGCTGGAGTAGTCCTCGGCCAGGGCCTGCAACGGGTGGTCGCTGCTGGCCACCGACAGGCGCAGGATGCCGCTGTCGTGGGTGTTGTGCACCAGCGGGTAGAAACGGGTTTCCCCGTCGCGGGCACGCACGGCGATCAGCGAGACTTCGCCGGTGAAGGGCACGAAGCCTTCCAGCAGGCAGGGCACGCTGCCCAGTTCGGCGAAGGTGCCGTCGACATCGGCGGCGCTGCGCAGGACCTTCTGGCCCTTGCCGTCGTAACCCAGGGTGCGGGTCTTGAGCACGGCCGGCAGGCCGATGCGCGCCACGGCGGCGTCGAGATCCGCCTGGGACTGGATGTCGGCAAACTCCGGGGTAGGAATCCCCAGGTCCTTGAACATGCTCTTCTCGAACCAGCGATCGCGGGCGATGCGCAGGGCTTCGGCACTCGGGTAAACCGGCACGAACTGCGAGAGGAAGGCCACGGTTTCCGCCGGCACGCTCTCGAATTCGAAGGTCACCAGGTCCACTTCATCGGCCAACTGGCGCAGGTGGTCCTGGTCGCCGTAGTCGGCCCGCAGGTGTTCACCGAGGGCGGCGGCACAGGCGTCCGGCGCCGGGTCGAGGAAAGCGAAGTTCATTCCCAGCGGAGTCCCCGCCAGGGCCAACATGCGGCCCAACTGGCCGCCACCGATTACACCGATCTTCATCGTCAACAACCTCAGGCGACGCGCGGGTCTGGATTGTCCAGGACGCTGTCTGTCTGTTCAGCACGGAATTTTTTCAGCACCGCATGGAACTGCGGGTGCTTGGCGCCCAGGATGCTCGCCGAGAGCAGGGCCGCGTTGATCGCACCCGCCTTGCCGATGGCCAGGGTGGCCACGGGGATGCCGGCCGGCATCTGCACGATGGACAGCAGCGAATCCACGCCCGAGAGCATCGACGACTGCACCGGCACGCCCAGCACCGGCAGATGGGTCTTGGCCGCACACATGCCCGGCAAGTGCGCCGCGCCGCCGGCACCGGCGATGATCACCTCGATGCCACGCGCCTCAGCCTCTTCGGCGTACTGGAACAGCAGGTCCGGGGTACGGTGCGCGGACACCACCTTCACCTCGTAAGGGATGCCGAGCTTTTCCAGCATATCGGCGGTGTGGCTAAGGGTGGACCAATCGGACTTGGAGCCCATGATCACGCCAACCAGTGCACTCATCGTCGTGCCTCTTCTCTCTGGGCGCCCGCGGGCGCGTCAAAAACAACAAGCCACGCGAAAATGCGTGGCTTGACTGTACGAATAATGGCCGGACGAACCGGCCGAAGGCCGCGCAGTATACCGAAAAAGGTGCGTTAAACGCACTTTCGCCGACCATCTGTCGAACAAAGTATTTCCGGCGCAAAACCCCGGTTTTATTGACTCTGAAGTCAGTCTCCCCGAACCGAAAACCCCTCGCCGCCTGAGCAGATCCCTGTAGCCGCTGCCGCAGGCTGCGAACGACGGCGCAGCCGGCGCCAGAGCCATATCCCCAATCCTTCAGACGCTCCGCAGCGCCAGATTTGGCGGCCCCTGCAACACCGGCAACAGACTCACGTGTTGCTGGCGCTCTGTGCGGCGGCGCCTTCCAGCTTGCGCCAGAGCAAGCGCACGTTGGCCTTGCGCACCAGGGCGCAGCGGTACAGGCGGATCTCCAGCGGCACATGCCATTGCGCGCCGCCGCACACCACCAGTTCACCCCGGGCCAGTTCGGCGCGCACGCTCAACTGCGGCACCCAGGCAATCCCCAGCCCTTCCAGGGCCATGCTCTTGAGACTGTCGGCCATGGCGGTTTCATAGACGGTGGTGAAACGCAGGTTGCGCTGGCGCAGCAGCAGGTTCACCGAACGCCCGAGAAAGGCCCCGGCGCTGTAGGCCAGCAGCGGCACGCTGGATTCGCCTTCCAGGTCGAACAGCGGCTTGCCCTGAGGATCGGCGGCGCACACCGGCAGCATCTCGGTGTGCCCCAGGTGCAGCGAGGGGAAGATTTCCGAGTCCATCTGCAAGGCCGCGTCCGGGTCGTAGAAGGCCAGCATCAGGTCGCAACCGCCTTCGCGCAGGGCGTGCACCGCGTCACCGACGTTGGTGGCCACCAGCCGCGTGGCAATGTTCAGCCCTTCATTGCGCAGTTGCGCGATCCAGCGCGGGAAGAAACCCAGCGCCAGGGAGTGGGCCGCCGCCACCTGCATCACCTCGCCCTGCCCGCCTTCCAGGTGGTGCAGGTGGCGCACCACCTCGCCGAGCTGTTCGACCACGGTGCGCGCGGTGACCAGGAACAGCTGCCCCGCCGCCGTCAGTTCCACCGGCGTGCGCGAGCGGTTGACCAGGGTCAGGCCCAGGGCCGCTTCCAGGCTGCGGATGCGCCGACTGAAGGCCGGCTGGGTCACGAAACGTCGCTCGGCAGCCTGGGAAAAGCTGCGGGTGGCGGCCAGGGCACTGAAGTCCTCGAGCCATTTGCTTTCCAGATTCATCACGTCCTCCCGGACACGCACCATTTTAGGTCACACGCTCGCCGGCAAAGCGGCGTCACACCGGCATTATGCCGAATATGCATAGCCCAGTGTTTAACAGCATTGGCCCAAAAATTCCCTTCGGCCTAGGATTCGCAGCGTTCCCGGCACAGACCGGGTCCCTACCGAGATGATCTCCGTCATGTCCTCCGCTGCATCTTTCCGCACAGAAAAAGACCTGCTTGGCGTACTCGAAGTACCGGCTCAAGCGTATTACGGCATCCAGACCCTGCGAGCGGTGAACAACTTCCGTCTCTCCGGCGTTCCGATTTCGCACTACCCAAAACTGGTCGTGGCCCTGGCAATGGTCAAGCAGGCAGCTGCTGACGCCAACCGCGAACTGGGTCATCTGAGCGAAGCCAAGCATGCGGCCATCAGCGAGGCCTGTGCCCGCCTGATCCGCGGCGACTTCCACGAAGAGTTCGTGGTGGACATGATTCAAGGCGGCGCTGGCACTTCGACCAACATGAATGCCAACGAAGTCATCGCCAACATCGCGCTGGAGGCCATGGGCCACAGCAAGGGCGAATACCAGTACCTGCACCCGAACAACGACGTGAACATGGCGCAGTCCACCAACGACGCCTACCCGACCGCGATCCGCCTGGGTCTGCTGCTCGGCCACGACGCCCTGCTGGCCAGCCTCGACAGCCTGATCCAGTCGTTCGCCGCCAAAGGTGAAGAATTCAGCCACGTCCTGAAAATGGGTCGTACCCAGCTGCAAGACGCCGTGCCGATGACCCTCGGCCAGGAATTCAAGGCCTTCGCCACCACCCTGAGCGAAGACCTGGCTCGCCTGAAGACCCTGGCGCCGGAAGTGCTGACCGAAGTCAACCTGGGCGGCACCGCCATCGGCACCGGCATCAACGCCGACCCGCGCTACCAGGCCCTGGCCGTACAACGCCTGGCCGTCATCAGCGGCCAGCCGGTTGTTCCAGCTGCCGACCTGATCGAAGCCACCTCCGACATGGGCGCCTTCGTGCTGTTCTCCGGCATGCTCAAGCGTACCG
>Ga0194135_10000203_pt1 | contig 34149 bp, 27 predicted proteins | sample LitLau_LLRF_2013_FD_134024 | JGI IMG/M metagenome (GOLD analysis project Ga0194135, IMG submission 134024) | Freshwater sediment microbial communities in response to fracking from North America - Little Laurel Run_MetaG_LLRF_2013 (version 2) | ecosystem: Environmental > Aquatic > Freshwater >... | reverse complement strand
CATTGGCGTCCTGAATCGAGCCCGGACGCAGGCCATCGCCGAGGGACAGAGAGACATCATAGGCGGCGCAAATCTCACAAATTTCACGGAAGTGCTGGTACAAGAAGTTTTCCTGGTGATGCGACAGGCACCACTTGGCCATGATCGAACCGCCGCGGGAGACGATGCCGTTCACGCGCTTGGCGGTCAGCGGCACATAGCGCAGCAACACGCCGGCGTGGATGGTGAAATAGTCCACGCCCTGCTCGGCCTGTTCGATCAGGGTGTCGCGGAACAGCTCCCAGGTCAGGTCCTCGGCCACGCCGTTGACCTTTTCCAGGGCCTGGTAGATCGGCACGGTGCCGATCGGCACCGGCGAGTTGCGGATGATCCACTCGCGGGTTTCATGAATGTGCTTGCCGGTGGACAGGTCCATCACCGTGTCCGAGCCCCAGCGGATGCCCCAGGTCAGTTTCGCCACTTCTTCCTCGATAGAGGAGCCCAGGGCGCTGTTGCCGATGTTGCCGTTGATCTTCACCAGGAAGTTGCGGCCGATGATCATCGGTTCCAGTTCGACGTGGTTGATGTTGGCCGGAATGATCGCGCGACCGCGGGCGATTTCCTCACGGACGAACTCCGGGGTGATTTCCTTGGGGATGCTGGCGCCGAAGCTGTGGCCGGCGTGTTGCTGGTTCAGCAGGCCGGCGGCGCGGGCTTCCTGCAGCTTCATGTTTTCGCGGATGGCGACGTATTCCATCTCGGCGGTGATGATGCCTTTGCGCGCGTAGTGCATCTGGCTGACGTTGGCCCCGGCCTTGGCCCGGCGCGGGTTGTTGACGTGGGCGAAACGCAGCTTGGTCAGCTCCGGATCCGCCAGGCGCTGCTGGCCGAAGTTGGAGCTCAGGCCGGGCAGGCGCTCGGTGTCGCCACGGTCTTCGATCCACGCCGAACGCACGTCGCCCAGGCCCTTGCGCACATCGATCACCACGTTCGGATCGGTGTAGGGGCCGGAGGTGTCGTACACGGTCACCGGGGCGTTGATCTCGCCACCGAAATCGGTGGGGGTCACGTCCAGGGTGATTTCGCGCATGGGCACGCGGATGTCCGGGCGCGAACCCTGGACATAGATTTTTTGCGAGCGGGTAAAGGGCTGAACCGATTGTTGGTCGACTTGGGCCGACTCACTGAGGTTGCTAGCGTTTTTTAGTTTTGTCGTCATCACGGGCTCTCCAGACAGCATCCAGGCAGTGGATTGTTGTCGGAGCGAACCTGTAACGGACGGACGCACCCTGTCTAAGCAACTAGTGAGTGCAGTGCTTGGTACTCGAGGGGGTGTTCGATTGTCGAACAACATCCCGGACGAAGCACAAGAGGACTCGCCGGGTGACGAGAAATCTTGTTCCCTACGCAGGCGCTAACCTGATCAGGTTCAACGGGATCCGGATTATCCGATCTCAGCCTCATAGCAAGGCACCCCGACAAGAACCGGGCCAGTCTAGACAAAGCCGGGACAGAACGCCAACACCGGTGCAATAAGCAGGATGAATGGCGTAATTGCAGGATTGTTGCCATAGGTCAGCAGCTCTACACTCCCAGCCCTATGTCGAACCTTGACGCTCCATGGACCGCGCCTTAGCCTTGGCGCCTGGATTATCTCCGTAATATCAACTCTAGGGATCGCCGAATGCTGCGCAAACTCTCACTGGCTGTTGCCGTGTCTTGTGCGTCCAATGGAATGGCCTGGGCAGCAGAAGCGCCTTTGACCACCAGGACCGACCTGGTCAGCGTCTACCAGGAAGCGCTGGACAACAACGCCGATCTGGCGGCCGCCCGCGCCCAGTACGGCGCCCAGAAGGAAGTGGTGCCCCAGGCCCGCGCCGGCCTGCTGCCCAACCTCTCGGCGGGGGCGGACATCAACAACACCCGCACCAAATTCGATGAGCCTTCCATGGCCTCGACCCGCAGCGGCAACGTTTACCAGGCGACCCTGGCCCAGCCGCTGTTCCGCGCCGACCGCTGGTTCCAGCTGCAGGCCGCCAAGGACATCAACGAGCAGGCCTCGCTGCAGCTCTCGGCCACCGAACAGAACCTGATCCTGCAAAGCGCGGAAAACTACTTCGCGGTATTGCGCGCCCAGGACAACCTGGCCTCGACCAAGGCCGAGGAAGCCGCCTTCAAGCGTCAACTGGACCAGTCCAACGAGCGCTTCGACGTGGGTCTGTCGGACAAGACCGACGTCCTCCAGGCCCAGGCCAGCTACGACACCGCCCGGGCCAACCGGATCCTCGCCCAGCGTCAGGTGGATGACGCCTTCGAAGCGCTGATCACCCTGACCAACCGCGAGTACAACTCGATCCAGGGCATTGTCCACACCCTGCCGGTGCTGGCACCGACACCCAACGACGCCAAGGCCTGGGTCGACACCGCCGCCCGGCAGAACCTCAACCTGCTGGCCAGCAACTACGCGGTCAGCGCCGCCGAGGAAACCCTCAAGCAGCGCAAGGCCGGGCACGCCCCGACCCTGGACGCCGTGGCGCAGTACAAGAAAGGCGACAACGACGCCTTGGGCTTCAGCAACCCCAACCCGTTGACGCGCTATGGCAGCGATGTCGAGCAACGCTCCATCGGTCTGCAACTGAACATCCCGATCTACAGCGGCGGCCTGACCAGCTCCCAGGTCCGCGAGTCCTATTCGCGCCTGAGCCAGACCGAGCAGCAGCGCGAGTCCCTGCGTCGTCAGGTGGTGGAAAACACCCGCAACCTGCATCGCGCGGTGAACACCGATGTCGAACAGGTCCAGGCCCGGCGCCAGTCGATCATCTCCAACCAGAGCGCCGTGGAAGCCACGGAAATCGGCTATCAGGTGGGCACCCGCAATATCGTCGACGTGCTGGATGCGCAACGTCAGCTGTACACCTCGGTGCGCAACTACAACAACAGCCGCTACGACTACATCCTCGACAACCTGCGCCTGAAGCAGGCCGCCGGCACCCTCAACCCCGGTGATCTGCAGGACCTGTCGCGCTACCTCAAGGCCGACTACAACCCGGACCGCGACTTCCTGCCGCCGGACCTGGCCAAGGCCGCACAGGAGCAGCTCAAGGCTCGTCCCTGAAGCCTGAAGCCATGAAAAAGGCCACCTTTGCGGGTGGCCTTTTTCATGGTGAGCCTGTTGTGACAAACGCCCTTTACGACAACCACGACAGAACGACGATCAGTGCCTGTTCAAGAGGCGATCAAGGCCATCCAGCAGCCGCTGCAAGGCGCCCTGATTGGCCTTGAGCACCTTGAGCCCGGCCTCGGCCATCTTCTGCGCATCCCGGGGTAACTCGAACAGGCGCTGCACCGCCACCGCCAGCCCCTCGGCGTCATCCACCTCCTGCAGGGCCCCGGCGTCGCGCAGCATCGCGGCGATTTCCAGGAAGTTGAACAGGTGCGGCCCGCTGATCACCGGCTTGGCCAGCGCCGCCGGTTCCAGCAGATTATGCCCGCCGTTGGCCACCAGGCTGCCACCGACAAAGGCGCTGTCGGCCAGGGCGTAGAGGAACAGCAACTCGCCCATGGTGTCCCCCAGCAACACCGAGGTGGTGGCGCCCACCGGCTCCCCGGCGGAACGGCGAATGGTGGCGAAGCCCTGTTGCCGACACAGCTCGAACACCGAATCGAAGCGCTCCGGATGCCGCGGCACCAGGATCAGCAAGGCATTCGGGTAACTGGCCAGCAGTTGCCGATGGGCATCGAGCACCACGGCGTCTTCACCCTCGTGGGTACTGGCGGCGATCCATACCGGGCGGTCCATGGCCTGCCACTGCTGGCGCAGCTCCCGGGCACGTTCCAGCAGTTGCGGGTCGATGCTCAGGTCGAACTTGATCGAGCCTGTCACTTCCACTGTCTCGGGACGTGCGCCCAGTTCCCGGAAACGCTGGGCCTCGGCCTCGGTCTGCACCGCGAACAGGCTCATCTGCGCCAGCATCGGCGCTGTCAGGCCGGCAAAGCGCCCATAGCCCTTGGCCGAACGCGCGGACAGGCGGGCATTGGCCAGGGCCACCGGAATCCCGCGCCGGGCGCACTGGTCGATGTGGTTGGGCCACAGTTCGGTTTCCATGATCACCGCCAGCTTGGGCTGCACCCGGTCGAGAAAGCGCGCCGCGGCGCAGGGCAGATCGTAAGGCAGGTAGCAATGCTGGATGCGCGGCTCATGGGCGAACAGCGCCTGGATCCGCTCGGAGCCGGTGGGGGTCATGCAGGTCACGGTGATCGGCAGTTGCGGATGACGGGCCAACAGCGCCCGGATCATTGGCGCGGCGGCGATGCTCTCGCCCACGGACACCGCATGCACCCAGATGCCGCCAGTGCGCATGGCTGGCAAGCCCAGGGAGAAACGCTCGCCAATGCGCTTGGCATAAGCCGGGGCCTTGCGCGAACGCAGCCACAGGCGAATCGCTACCAATGGCAGCCCCAGGTAAAACAGTGCGGTATAGAGAGTTCTATTCATGGCGGCGGAGTTTATCGGTTTTTTAGCCGATCGCCTTCAGGTGCACGGCAAAACGTTCCGCCAGCCAGCACGCTGCCGGCCCCAAGGGCTCGTCGCGGCGCCAGGCCAGTTCCACCACCAGCGCCGGCGGTGTCCATTCGCTGACCAGCTCCACCATCTGATGCTGATAGGTCGGGTACTGCACCACATGCCGCGGCAACCAGGCCCAGCCCAGGCCGCGCATCAACCATTCGGCCATCACATAGAAGCTGTCCGCCCGCCAGACTTGGGGGCTGACCTGCTCACCCCCCGGATAACCACTGAGTTGCGGGGCGATCAGCAACTGCCGGTGCCGGGCCAGGAGCTGGCGATTGACCCGCCGTTCATGGGCCAGCGGATGCCCCACGGCACAGACAGTGACCATTTCGACGCTGCCCAGGGCCTGACGCTCAAGGGTTTCGGGCATCTGCTCATGGTGGAACAGCAACCCCAGGTCGGCCCGGCGCTCCACCAGCTTGCGCGCCACATCACCCTGGGCGCCGCTGGCCAGTTGCACCTCCAGGCTGGGAAAGCGCTCGGCCAGGGCTTCCAGGCTGTCGAGCACCGGCTGGTAGGGCATCGCCTCGTCCTGGGCCAGGCGCAACCGCGCCTCCTGGCCCCGCATCAGGGCCAGGGCCCGGCCATTGAGGCGATCGCACTGGCGCAGAATCTCCCGCGCCTCCTGCAACAAGGCACTGCCGGCTTCGCTGAGCTTGGGCTGACGCCCGCTGCTACGCTCGAACAGGCTGACCCCCAGGTCCTCCTCCAGCAGAGCGATGGCGTTGCTGATGGCCGATTGCGCCTTGCGTTGCTGGCGGGCCACCGCCGAGAACGAACGCAGCTCGGCGACACTGACGAACAGCCGCAACTGCTCCAGGTTCCATTGCATGTTCATAGTGCAACCTATCTCCATAGCAGATAGGTAATGACTTTACCGCATCTGAGCAGCCTCTAGAATGCCGACCTCAGAAAGCAGCCCCGAACACGAGGAACCCTCCCATGAACGCTTACTACTACCTGGCCATCGCCATCTGCGCGGAAGTGATTGCCACTGTTTCAATGAAAGCGGTCAAGGGCCTGAGCACACCGCTGCCCCTGGCGCTGATCATCGTCGGCTACGGCGTGGCCTTCTGGATGCTGACCCTGGTGGTGCGTACCGTCCCGGTGGGCGTGGCCTATGCGGTGTGGGCCGGCATGGGCATCGTCATGGTCAGCATTGCCGCGCTGTTCCTGTACGGCCAGAAGCTGGATATCCCGGCGATGCTGGGCATGGCGCTGATCGTCCTCGGCGTGGTGGTGATCCAGCTGTTCTCGAAAACCGCCGGACATTGAAAAGCCGCCTCAAGCGACAAGCTTCAAGTGGCAAGAGTGAGTGCCGTGCTTGCAGCATGAGGCTTGAGGCTTGAAACTTGCGGCTTCGTTTTGTTTACCGAGGTCGCTGCATGCCATCCGCTATTTCCACCGATGTGCTGATTGTCGGCGCAGGCGTCGCCGGTCTCTGGCTCAACGCCCGCCTGCGGCGCCAGGGCTTTTCCACGGTACTGGTGGAAAGCGCCAGCCTCGGTGGCGGACAGAGCGTGAAGTCCCAGGGGATCATTCACGGCGGCGCCAAATACGCCCTGCACGGCGCCCTCACCGGCGCCTCGGAAGCCATTGCCGACATGCCGCGGCGCTGGCGCGAGGCCCTGGCCGGCAGCGGCGAGCTGGACCTGTCCGGCGTGCGCCTGCTGTCCGACGCTCACTACCTCTGGTCCCCCGGCACCCTGGCCGGCAACCTCACCAGCTTCTTTGCCAGCAAGGCCGTGCGCGGCCGGGTCGATCAGGTCAAGGGCGAGCAGTTGCCGCCGGCCCTGCAGGACAAGCGCTTCAAGGGCAAGGTCTACCGGCTGGCCGAGCTGGTGGTGGATGTGCCCAGCGTCATCCAGCGTCTGGCGGAGCTGGGCGGCGATAGCCTGCTGGCCGGGCAGAAGATCGAGCCACTGCTGGAGAGCGGTCAGCTGGCAGGCCTGCGGGTCGACGAGCGGGAGATTCGCGCACAGCGCATCGTCCTCAGCGCCGGTGCCGGCAATGCCGAGCTGCTCCAGGCGGTCGGCCTGAGCCAGCCGGCGATGCAACGACGCCCGCTGCACATGGTGCTGGTCAAGGGGCCAAGCCTGAAACCGCTGTATGCCCATTGCCTGGGCGGCGGCCCCAAGCCGCGGATCACCGTCACCACCCATCCGGCCGCCGATGGCCAGTGGGTCTGGTACCTGGGGGGCGATCTGGCCGAAGCCGAGGGCGTGGCCCGGGAACCGGCGGCGCAGATCGCTGCTGCCCAGAAGGAACTGGGACAGCTGCTGCCCTGGGTCGACCTGAGCCAGGCGCAATGGGCCACCTTGCGAGTGGAGCGGGCCGAACCTGCACAATCAGGCCTGACCCGCCCGGACAACGCCTTCCTCGCCGAACAGGATCGCCTGCTGGTGGGCTGGCCGACCAAGCTGGCCCTGGCGCCGGACTTCGCCGACCGGGTCCTGGCGGCCCTGGAGCGCGATGGCATTCGCCCTGGCCACAACCAGGCACTCCCCGACCTGCCCAAGCCGCCGCTGGCGCAAACGGCCTGGGAGCAACTGCTGCCATGAGCCAGCCAACCCTGCACGACCTGCATCGCCCCTTCGGCAGCACCGGGCTGATGGTTTCGCCCCTGGGCCTGGGCACGGTCAAGCTGGGCCGTGACCAGGGCGTGAAATACCCCAACGGTTTCCAGATCCCCGACGACCAGGAAGCGCGCATGCTGCTCAAGCTGACCCGCGACCTGGGCATCAACCTGATCGACACCGCTCCGGCCTATGGCCGCAGTGAAGAGCGCCTGGGCCCGCTACTACGCGGCCAGCGCCAGGAATGGGTGATCGTCAGCAAGGTCGGCGAGGAGTTTGCCGACGGCGTGTCCCGCCACGATTTCAGCGCCGCCCACACTCGACTGTCCGTGGAACGCAGCCTGCAACGCCTGGAAACCGACTTCATCGACCTGGTGCTGGTGCATTCCGACGGCAACGACCTGGCGATCCTCGAACAGTGCGAGGTCTACCAGACCCTGGCGCAGCTCAAGCAGGAGGGCAAGATCCGCGGCTTCGGCTTCTCCGGCAAGACTGTCGACGGCGGTTTGAAGGCTCTGGAGCAAGGCGATTGCGCCATGGTTACCTACAATCTGAACGAACAGGCCGAGCGGGCAGTCATTGATTACGCCGCCGCCCAGCACAAGGGCATCCTGGTGAAGAAGGCCCTGGCCAGCGGCCACGTGTGCCTGAGCCCGGGCACCGACCCGGTGCGGGCCAGCTTCGAATTGCTGTTTGACCGGCCCGGTGTCGCCAGTGCTATTGTCGGGACCATCAATCCGCTGCACCTGGCCCATAACGTGGCGACCGTGGCACAGGTTCTAGGGTCCGTTCGCGTTTAGTGTCAGGCCGCCCCGTCCCTTCGGGTTGCGTGTCAAACGGGAACAGCCCCCAGGCCAGAACTGATGCCGCCGACGCGGCCGACCCCGACGCAAGAAGGAGCCGCAATGTCGCGACCGCTGATTAGAAAGAACCCCAGCAACTTCAAGACCCTGCCACTGTTCGTCGAGGCGACTCCCGAAAGCCTGTGCTACCAGAGCGTCGGCATGCCGCTGAACTTCGCCCAGACCCTGCAGCGTCGGCGCGCGGTGACCGTGGCCGACAACCAGCGTTTCGCCCTGGAGCTGGCCAACCTCGGGGTCTCGGTGCGCCTGACCCTGCATTGGCAGAACCGCGATTACTGGGTACTGGTACGCCAGCGCCGCCAGGATCGCGGCGACGTGGTGCTCAAGCTGATCTCCGGCTACGTGCCGGCTCACGAGCTGAACCTGCCGCTGCTTACCGCCATCCAGGAAATCGCCGAGGAATGCCTGCTGGAGACCCCCGAAGGCTGGCTCGGCGGACGCTTCAACGACACCTGGCTGCCCGCGCCCTATGCCGGTGCCCTGCACTACCGCGAGGCCCTGCCCTTTCGCCTGACGCCACTGTCCGGCGCGGCGCGTCCGGTGCGTTGCGCCAACCTGCAACTGCTCGAGCGTCCCCAGGCCTATGTGCACCTGCCCACCGCATCGCTGCAACTGATCTACGACCTGCGCCTGGAGGTGCCCAAGGAAGCCAAGTCCCTGAGCCTGTTCCACGTCGATGAACGCCTGGAGGGCGATCAACTGGTGGCCCGGCTCGACCGCAAGCGCCCGGACCTGTACCTGATGCCCCTGGAGAACGGCGAACCCTGCGCCGAGCTCTACACCCTGAAGAAGGACCAGCTGTACCCGGCGAGCACCCGTGGCCTGTACCTGGCAGAAAGCTTCGCCCGGCAGGAAGGCTGGGTGGTGCGCGAGGAGCGGATTCGCTGGAAGGACTGGCTCAGGCAGCGGGGCCTGAGTGAACCTGCGAAGGATTCGAAACTCTCACGCCTGACCGGCAAGGCCCGGCAGATCCTTGGCAAGATGGTTCCGGCCAAGGCCAGGCGCCAGGGCTGAGGCCAAAAAAAAGGCGCCTTGAGCAGGCGCCTTTTTTCCGCGGTGGCCGTTACTCGGCCTTGTCGGTCTTGCGGATCTTCTCGACGATGGCGGTGGTCGAGCTGTTCTCGACCAGCCCCAGCACCTTCACCGTGCCGCCATACGCCGTGACGATATCGGCGCCCACCACCTGATCGATGCCATAGTCCCCGCCCTTGACCAGCACATCCGGCCGCACCTGGGTCAACAGGTTTTCCGGAGTGCCTTCAGGGAAGCTGATCACCCAGTCCACGGCGCCCAATCCCGCCAGCACCGCCATGCGCCGGTCGACACTGTTGATCGGACGTCCGGGCCCCTTGAGGCGGCTGACCGAGGCATCATCGTTGATCGCCACGATCAGCCGATCACCCTGGGCCCGAGCCTGTTCCAGGTAGGTCACGTGCCCGGCGTGGAGGATATCGAAGCAGCCATTGGTGAAGACAATCTTCTCGTTGTGCGCCCGGGCGTCATCAATCGCCAGCAGCAATTGATCGAGACTCAGGACCCCACGCTCGGAACCTTCCTCGCGCTGGATCGCCCGACGCAATTCCGGGGCACTGATAGCCGCCGTCCCCAGCTTGCCGACCACGATGCCCGCTGCCAGATTGGCCAGGCCCACGGCATGGGGCAGCTCTTCACCGGCGGCAATGGCAGCGGCCAGGGTAGAGATCACCGTATCCCCGGCACCGGTGACATCGAACACTTCACGGGCACGAGCCGGCAGATGCAGGGGCGGATGCTCCGGACGCAGCAGGGTCATGCCGTGCTCGCCACGGGTCACCAGCAGCGCTCCCAGCTCCAGATCGTGCATCAGCTTGGCGCCCTTGCTCACCAGCTCGTGCTCATCGGCACAGCCGCCAACGATGGTTTCGAACTCGCTGAGATTCGGCGTGATCAGGCTGGCGCCACGGTAGATGGAAAAATCCTTGCCCTTGGGGTCGGCCAGCACCGGAATGCCCCGCGCCCGCGCCGCCGCGATCAGCACCTGATGGTTACGCAGCGCACCCTTGCCGTAGTCGGACAGCACCAACACCTTGATCCCGTCGAGCAGGGCATCGACCTCGGCCGCCAGGGCCAGAGCGTCAGTGGCGAATGGCTCTTCGAAATCGATACGCAGCAACTGCTGGTGACGGCTCATGACCCGCAACTTGACGATGGTCGGCTGATGAGCGATGCGCTGAAACAGCGCCCGTACACCTGCGCCTTTCAAGCTGTTGGCCAGACTGTCGGCAGCCTCATCGTCACCGGTCACCCCCACCAGAGACGCCGGAGCGCCCAGAGCGGCAATGTTCAGGGCAACGTTAGCGGCACCACCCGGGCGGTCCTCGATTTGCTCGACCTTGACCACCGGCACCGGCGCCTCAGGGGAAATCCGTGAGGTACCACCATGCCAGTAACGGTCGAGCATGACATCGCCGACCACCAAGACAGGGGCTTGATCGAATCGCGGCATGGACAACTTCATGGAGCAACCCACATACAAAATGAACAGGGGCGCGATATTAACACAGGGTTGGCGCCGTCTCGTTTGAGAGCTTTACGCGGGATGTATCACGCACTTTACCTGATCATTTTTTGAACACCCGACTCAAAACAAACTGCACCGCATCGGACAATTCGATTTCATCGGTATTGATCTCGCAATCTGCCTGCTCTGGAGCTTCGTAAGGACTGTCCAGCCCGGTGAAATCCTTGATTGCCCCTTGCAGCGCAGCTTGATACAAGCCCTTGGGATCGCGTCGGGCGCACACATCAAACGGCGTGCTGACATAGACCTCAAAGAACTGCCCAGGACCAAACAGCGCCCTGGCAGTCGCCCGATCAGCACTAAAAGGCGAAATTGCCGAGACGATCACAATCAATCCGGCTTCGACCATCAAGCGCGCTACCTCGCCAATACGACGAATATTCTCTTTGCGCGCCTCGTTGCCCATACCCAAATCGCTGCATAACCCAGTACGCAGGTTGTCACCGTCTAGCACAAACGTATGGCGACCCTGCTCATTGAGTTTGATCTCCAACGCATTGGCCAACGTTGACTTTCCGGCACCCGACAGCCCCGTCAGCCACAGACAACAAGGCTGCTGATGTTTCAACGCAGAACGGGCAACCACTGACAACGATAGGGAAAAGGGGCGGATAGGGGGAGCAACCCCCTTAGAGACTGGAAATACTGAAGAGTTACTCATAACCCAGGACCTCATAATCACGCTGATAAGCACGCCTGACCAAGCGCCGCGTGCGCAAGGAGCAAAACTCCCTGACCGGCTCATTTCGACGCTCAAGGGAAACATTCAGATGTGGCAATAATGTGTCCACTGCGAGTCGCTCGCATAGATGGCGAAAGTCTCGCTCAAAATGCTCGTGCCGTCCTAGAAAATCCATGGACATCCGGCCCAAATGATCAACGAGAAAATCCGTCTGAGGCGCAAAGTGCAGCTGACGACGCAGGTTGTCCGGGTGCAACCACTGCGCAACGAAATCGTCGAAGTCTCGGTAGCTGGTCACCAGAGCCTGAGCTTCCTGGTCACGCCGACTCATGTTATTGCCACGCAAGTAAGCGTATGCCGAGTAAGCCCGCTCCAAGGGGTCGCGGACGAAGGCGAACTTGAAACTGCGCGCGCAGTGTTCGGGGAACTGCTGCTGATACCAGTAATACGGTAAATGCCCTGGCCACCGACCATCTAGAAAGGCAGAACACAGGCTACTGCCACCGCATTTGGGCACATGGATGAACACGCACTTGTGCGTCACAAAACTTGTTGGAAGCGTAATGACCGCAGACAAGGACTTGTTCACAGCCTGCCGATCAACCACAGACAAACGTCCCAGCAAAAAAGCCCTTTGATTCTTAGGAAGCAGTTTCCACAACAGACGTTGCAACATCCCATTACCCACGCAAGAAGGTTAGCCCTCTCGTTCATCATTCGAATCGAGAGGGCCAACATAACAAACGCTGGAGAAGGAATTATTTAGCTTTGGTCAACCTTGTAAGGGCATTGATACAAAAGCCCGGGCGCATTGCGCGCCCCGGAATATCAGACGATATCGGCCTCAGCCGGCGCGTCCAGCCCCATGGCATGCAGCCGCGAGTAGTAGCCGCCCATGGCCAGTAGCTCGACGTGAGTACCACGCTCGACAATTTCGCCGTGGTCCATCACCAGGATCAGGTCAGCCTTCTCGATGGTGGACAACCGGTGAGCAATAACCAGAGTGGTACGCCCTTTCATGACCTTGTCCAACGCCGCCTGAATATGCCGCTCCGACTCGGTGTCCAGTGCCGACGTCGCCTCATCAAGAATCAGCAACGGCGCATTCTTCAGCAACGCCCGGGCTATGGCCAAGCGCTGACGCTGGCCACCCGAAAGGAGCACGCCGTTCTCTCCGACTTCGGTATCCAGGCCTAGAGGCAGCTCGGCAATGAAGTCCATCGCATAGGCGTCTTGGGCAGCCTTCTCGATATCCGCACGCGGCGCACCTGCCAGGTCCCCGTATGCAATGTTGTTGGCAACGGTATCGTTGAACAAGGTCACATGCTGTGTCACTTGAGCCACGTGTCGGCGCAAGTTACGCAGCCGGTAGTCCTCGACCTCTACGTCGTCGAGCAGTATTTCTCCGGTTTCATGATGGTAAAAACGCGGAATCAGGCTGGCCAATGTCGACTTGCCACTACCAGAGCGTCCAACCAAGGCAATCATCTGCCCTGGCTCGGCACTGAAGGTAATGTTCTTGAGAACCTCACGCCCGGTCTCCGGATACGTGAAGCTCAAGTTGCGAACTTCAAGGCGACCACTGATGCGATCTCGCTCAACCGTTCCGCTATCGACTTCAGGCTCAACATCCAGTTGCTCGAAGATACTTTCGGCACCAGCAACACCCTTTTGAATAGTTGAGCTGACTTCCGACAACTGCCGAATCGGTTTAGGCAGCAAACCGGCAGCAGTGATATAGGCCACCAGATCACCGGCTGTTGCATCGCCCCGCAAGAACAACACCAGAAACATCAGTGCGGCCATGGCGGAGTAAATCACCAGTTGCAACATGGGGGTGTAAACAGCGCCAGTCTTGGTCATGCGCAATTGTTTTTCAGTGTTGCTCTGGCTAGCCGCAGCAAAGCGCCGCTGCTCATAGCCTTCACCACCGAAACTGCGCACCACTCGATAACCCTGGATCGCTTCCGAAGCAACATGTGTCACATCGCCCATGGCGACCTGAATCTTTTTGCTCTGTTTGCGAAACTTCTTGCTGGTACTGCCAACCATCAGGGCAATTACTGGCAGGATCGCCAGCATCACCAGCGTCAGTTTCCAGTTCATCCACAACAGATAACCAAACAGAAACACCACTGTCAGGCCTTCGCGAATGACCACTTTGATCGCGTCGGTGGCCGCCCCCGTGACCATAGTCACGTTGAAAGTGATACGGGAAATCAGGTGCCCGGAACTATGAGTATCAAAATAGCGATTGGGCAGAACTAACAGCTTGTTGAACAGTTCGATACGCAGGTCGTGGACCAACCCCAAGGAAACCTTGGCCAGGTAGTAGTTGCCCAGAAAAGATCCCAAACCTTGCCACGCGGCGATCAGGACGATCAGCAGCGGAACAGCCATCAGCAACTTCAGGTCTCTCAGATACGGCACATTGGGGAAGAACACCACATCGGGATTGCTCAAGCCATCAACGAAGTATTTGAGGATTCCCGCGAGCATCGGCTGGGTAGACGCAAAGATCACGAAGCCCACGATACTCAACAGAAACATGCCAAGGTACGGCCGTACATAGCCCAGCAGCCGGAAATAAATTTTCAGGCTGGAATCCTGTTCCGCTTTGGGCGGTGCGTCACTCATCATCGGGCTCACTGGTTAAGTAGAACGGCGAATTTTATCACAAGCCTCGGGCTTGGCCCGAGCCCAGACCAAAACGCTGGCCAATGCAATTGGAAACCAGGAGATGAACCACTCGGCACGAGGTGTGCCTGTCAGGCTCGCCGCATCGAACTGCATCGCCAGAAATGAGAACACCCATATCCCGATGAGGCCCTTGCCATATTGGGTATCACGCGCCTTCCACGCTTGCCATAGCACTCCGAACCACAGCCCACACCACAGCAGCAGGCCCGGCAGACCGAGTTCGATGGTCACATGGGTGAACAGGTTGTGAGAGTGATCGAAATAGAGGTTATCGGCAAAGACCTTGTAATCCCCGCCCAATCCCAAGCCGCCCCAAGGCCGCTCAGCAATCATGTGCAAGGCTGCCATGAAAATCTGAGGGCGATAGGAAACGCCACGGGACAAGACCAGAGATTCCATTGCCCAGAATACCGCCAACGCAGTGACAACCGCCGCCGCTGCAATCAAGGTACTGCGCCGGTCACGACACCAGATAGGCATAGCCACGATGCTCAGAAGCAGTGCCAGAGCGGCGCCTCTGCTTTGACTCAGCACCACAAAGAGCGCGAGCAGCCCCATCGCCAGCAACCAAGCCACCTGCATCCAACGACCGCGAGGCACCCAGTGCAGCATCCACACCGCGGCCAAACCAATGACGTAGGCACCGAGAATCGGATGAGAAAGCTGGCCCAACCCTTCAAGGCGGGCATACCAGGGATGTCCTTCAACGCCATAGAATTTGATCACTGCAATCAGCGACGACAATGCCAGTCCGAAACCGCCCCATTGCATGACTCGAATGACCCGCTCGGGTCGAGCATTGGCAAACACTGGGAAGAACAGCAGGAAGACGCCGATATAAAGCAGGCGCTTGGCCTCACGGGAAGGATCTTCTGCGTTGGTCCAGAACAAACTGATGCCGCCCCAGACCGCCAATAACAGGATCATCAGACAGATCCAAGGCTGCGACCGCCAGACTTCCTTGAGCCGATCACGGGCAGGCCAGGCAAAAACCAAGGCCGGCAACCAGAGAAAGAGCACCAGGCCCTGCTGATAAATCTTGTTGGTCGGCGCAAATGCAATAGCCAGTAAAAACCATAACAGTCCACCAACCATCCATCCCTGCGCCCAACGATTTGCTTGCATTCCTTACTCCTCATCACGGCCAACCACCCTACCCGGCATGGTTAAAACCCAAAACTTTCGGCATCATTACCGACCACTGTACCCGCGCCCCCGAGAAGGCTCCGACAATGCAATGTTCAAGGCTTTCCCAAGCCGCTCTAACTTCAATGACTGAAGGCGCCAGAATATTGGAAGCCGACAGCTACGGTCCTAAAGTCTATCTGCTGGCAGACGGAGACATCCTCAAACTGTTTCGCCGCAAACGCCTTTTTTCTTCAGCGTTGTTTCACCCCTACTCCAAACGCTTCATCGACAACGCGGCGGAGTTGCGCAAGCGTGGAATACCCACCTTGACCGTCCTCAAGTTCTTCGAACTAAGCGCCCCCGGCATGACGGCGGTGCTTTATCGACCACTACCCGGGCAGACGCTGCGTCAAATGGCCAGCCAAAAAGACTTTGACTGGCAACAAAACCTCGAGCCACTCGTGGCACTGATTCGTCGATTGCACGCGGCCGGCATCTACTTCCGCTCATTACACTTGGGCAATATCGTGATCACGCCGGACAATGAAATGGGGCTCATTGATGTCGCCGATATGCGTTTCTTGCGTGCCCCCCTCCCCCCCAGGTTGATCAAGCGTAACTTGCAGCACTTTGCCCGCTATATTGCGCGCGAAGAGCTGAACGAACGCTTTCCAATGCAAGCACTGGAACAAGCGCTGTTACCGGCATGAAAACAGCCGCCGCGAGGTTTCAGTGAAATCGGTCCAAGCCTGTTCCGGCGCTAGTGCCCGAGACTGACCGTCGAGGATCACCTCAGCCGACGCTGAAAATGCACGCTCCATGAGGTTGCTCCAGGCACCGACATCGTCCGGCGGCGCATACCAGCCTGACTCAGCCAACTGTTCCCGGAATACCGCAAGATCACTGGTGAGCACCGGAACTCCCGAGATCACCGCCTCTTGCAAGATCAAGCCCAGCCCCTCGTCCAGCGATGGAATGGCTACCCAGTCAAACGCTCGGTAAAGCGCTGCCGCCTCCGGCAGATGACCAGGGAGGGAAACTTTGCCACGCAAGCCCAAACGCTCGATAACGGCCTCAAGGGCAGGCCGCTCGGGCCCCTCGCCGACGATGACCAAACGCGCATCGGGTCGATGCACCGCCGCAGCAGCAAAAGCCTCCAGCAAACACGCAAAGCCCTTGCCACTCACCAAGCGGCCTACCGCGCCCAGCACCGGTGAGGCTCCTGATGGCACCCCCAAGCGAGCTCGAGCCTGCTCACGAGACAGTGACGCGGCACGAAAAGCGACCGGGTCGTAGGCGCTGCGCAAGACAGCTACAGGCCGGCGCGAATCACACTCAAGAGATTGGGCGAGAGTGTTCGACACAGCTACCAGCGTCAATTCAGAGTCCGAGAACCTCGCAAACAGCTTTCGATCACTCCCGCGCAGGCGAGTGGTGCCATGAAAAATGACCACAGCACGCACCCCTGGCACAGTCCTGAGTGCCGGCAGCAACGCTCGCGCCACACCGATGCCATCCAGAAGCACCACTTCCAAGTCTTTCGGCAGAGCCTTCTTAAAACGCGCACGCATAAAGGGAGCCAGCAACTTCCAGATGCGTCGCTCCTTGAGCTGATCAGCAGAAAGGTTCCACTCAACGACTTGGTTGCCCTGGAAATCGCCAATACCCGCACTTCCCTGAAGCAGCCAAGTGTTGATCGAAGCACAGCCCTCAACGCGAGAAAGTATCTGTTGATGTACCTTCTGCACCGAAGCAAAAGCAGAGCCACCGGCCCACATGATGTTAAGAATGCTCATTGAAAAAAGACCTTGATACGTGGTTTCGCAAGCCCGCCATTTGCAATTCAGTGATGCCAGGTTGGCCTTCGATCAAAGAACTGAATCCCGACCTGAACAGTATCAAAAAGCCACTAAGCATTCCCGACAAGTCGATATCAAACACCCAGTCGCAACCGCAATCTCTCCACCAGACTTAAGGGAGCACGAGCTCTCAAGGGCGGCTGGAGCGCATCAACAATACGCCGGCCGATCTGAGCGAAACTGAACTGATTGACCGCAAGTTCCTGTCCGTTACGAGCAATATCCGCCGCCAGTAACGGATTCATGCGCAAGTGGGCCAGCTTCTCCTGCAGCTGAGGGATGCCCTTGTAGAGCACAACATTGACCATGTCTTTGAAACCCAAGGCTGCATTCTCGGCAGCCCCCTGATCGAAGGCCAACAACACACAACCACAAGCCATCGCTTCAAAATTCTTGATCATGTACTCGCCCATACCCACATCGGCACTGACGAAAAAACGAATCCGGTTGAGGGTCGCGCAGTACTCTTCACCCGACTTGGTTCGCGTAACCACCAGCGGCTCAACCCGCGCCAGTTCATCCAGCAATGCCTTGCGACCGCTGTAGGCAACGCTGTTGGTACTGCCGACAAAGGCCAGTTCGATATCCCGCTCACGCCCTTGCGCCTGCAACAGCGCCTGATCGTAGCCCTTGGGTACGAACACCGCGTCGAAACCTTCCTCGCGCAAGCGCTCGGTCACCATATGCCCTGAACTGATCACCCGCGCCCAAGGCAAGCGACGATAATGTGCGCTGAACTTGCCCGTGTACTTGCAGGGAATGTAATTCTGGTAAGCATCGTGCTCGAGAATCACCAGGTTGGGCACAGTGCGAATGAACCCGACCTGGCGTATCTCCTGCTTGAAGCGCAGGAAGAAGATGATGCGGTCATAACGGGAAACATCGACCTCCCGCCGGAAGTAACGACGCAAGTTGCGTTGCTCGTCGCTGCTCAGCCAGCGCACATCGCATTCACAATTCTCGGCGACGCCTTCGTACAAACGATCCAGAATGGCTCGTTGTTCTTTCTGCACCAGAAATAAAACCTTCATCATCTTCCTTTCGACGCTGAGCAGTCCGAGAAAAAATCGACATTGCCCTGTTGTCTTGGCACAAGGCAGTTTTAAAGCAGCAACTCACAAACGCCAGAACAACTCATGCCTGCGAACCGCCTTGCGGAAAAACTCGTTTTCACCGTAGGTCGATCCTGAACGACCGGCCAACCAACGCTGCAGGCAGCGTCGCACACGCCGTTTGAAAGGCGCCGGTGGTTGCAAGTCATGCATCATCCCCAGCGCCATGGCCTTGTCAAACTGCTCGGCCTGGGACAGCGACAAGCACCACGGACGCAAGGCGACCGTCGCATCAAAGAGCGGTGGCAAGGCAACGCCCGCTCCAGAATCGCCCATGGGCCAGCGGTCGTTGTCATGCAGGTGATTGGCGTAGCCGAGCACGGTGGTCGGCTGCCACTCCAACCCCTCAAGCGCTTGCATCACTGCCGCCTGGGCACAGATGTGGTCGGGATGGGGGTCCAGTGACGGGTGCGGCAGCACTAGCACTTCAGGCCGGGCCTTGAGCAACAGCGCCCGCAGATCCGCCAGCAGGTTGTCCCAGGTCGGCAGGCCGTCACGGTCGGCAGGCAAGGGAAATGGATTGAACTGGCGGAACAGGCGGATATCGCTCAACTGCGCTTCGCGCGAGGCCACCGGCTGCTGCGGATCGGCCTGCATGGCCGGCAGTTGCAGGCAGAAATACCCCAGTTGCACGCAGTGAGCCTCAGGCACACCGGCCCAGCGAGGCACGGCGATACTGTCCCAGGCCCGCAGGCGGCCCTTGATGCGCGCCGCCTCGACCGGGCTCATGCCCATGGCCTGATAATGCTCGGCCTCGATTTCACCCGCTGTCAGGGTCACGATCCAGGCTTCGTCAGCCTGACTGTACAAGCCGAAAGCGGCCAGTTCGGCATCATCAGCATGGGGTGCGATCACCATCACCCGCTGACGCCGGTAGTCGGGGTCGCGCCAAGTCAGCAAGCGAGGCTGGACCTGGATCCGGCAAAAGCGCCCACGCAGTTGCAGCTCGCCACGAACCAGAGGACCGGCCAGACCACTGAGGTTGAGATAGCGCAGCCCATTGACCCCACGCTCGAAGGCCTGGCGATCAGCGCTCGGAGCACCCAGCACTTCAATCGCCGGGTCGAGAAAACGTCCGATCCAGGAGCTCTTGACCTGCACTCCGAGGATCAGGGTTTCATCCGCGCCCAACTCGGGCGCCTGATCCAGCAACAGACGTCCCGCTTCCAGGCGCACCGCGATCTGCCGGGCTTCACTGCCGAAGTCGTAGCAGTAGTCATCCTTGGGCGAATAGAACAGGTGATCGGCAAACCAGGCCTCATGAGCCAGCCAGCCAAGCACCGCCAATAGCAGCGGCAACCACCAGGCCACCAGCACCCCCACCAGCAGCAACAGGACCAGCCCCGCCAACAGGACGATTCGTTTGTTGCGCCGGTGGCGCTTGAGCAATTGCTGCTTGCGACTCATGGACGGACTCACACCTGGAAAACCGGCACAGGATTGCACCAACGATCCTTGTATTCACGGTCGGCGCGACCGAAGGAAAAGCGCAGCGGCTTGTTCAAGGCCCGGGCCTGCTCCCAGGCGCTCTGGGTATTGAGGAAGCTCAGCACACTGCCGGGGCTGAACTCCCGTGTCTCGGGATCGACCCCGCCATTGACGTACTCGACGCTGATCCACTGCGGGGCTTCGACCCGGTAGATCAACTGCACAGCAATGGGCGCATCGTTGAGGAAGATCACCGAGCCGATCAGCAGCTCGCGCAGGCGCTCCAGTACCTCGGCCATGCGCTCGGCCCCCGTCGCGGCAAAGCCCCAGCGACGCTGGAACAGATCACAGTAGATCGCCGCCAGCTCAGCACTGGTGAAATCAGTGACGGCACGCACCACGCCGCCGGCCTCTTCCAGCAGGCGCAGTTCGCGGCGCTGGTTGTAGCGAAACTTCTTCGACAACTCTTCCGGGGTGCGAGCCATGGCCAACTGTTCGGCCTGGGGCCTGAGGGCGGTGAAGCGCCCTTCGTTGAGCGCGGAGAGATAACGCCCGCGATGACGCAGCACGGCCTGGGCATCCGCGGCGGCCGGCAGGATCAGCTCGGCATTGCCGATATCGAACAACCCCTTCTTGCCGGCACGCTTGAGCACGTCCTTGGACAGCGCCAGGTCCCGCCCCCAAGTGGCGATGGCCGCCTGCAGATGGCCGTTCTGCTCCCAGGCCAGATAGCGCACGGGAATCTGCGCCAGCTCCGCCAGTTGCTCGACCACCAGCGGATGAGTCGCAACGCTGCCACCAAAACGCTGCCAGGCATCGGCATAGGTCGATGCGTCAATGACTGACCAGCCGCGTTCGCGCCAGCCTTGAAATCGATTGAGCATCAGCCCCTCGCGGTCAGATCGGTGACTTGCGGCAAACGCCAGAATGCGTCGCGTACAGCACGGTCGGAGAAACGCTCACGCAGGCGATCAAGCATCAGTTCGGCGCAGACCCGACGCTGATGATCATCCATCCCGGCCAGGCGCTGCAGCCCTTGAGCCATGTGCTCGACGTCACCCAGCGGAAACAGAATGCCCACGCCCTCGACCACTTCCTTGGCGCCCCCACAGGCGGTGGCCAGCAGCGGCACGCCGGCGGCCATGGCCTCCAGCAGGACCATGCCAAAGGGCTCGTGATCGGAACTCAGGGCAAACACGTCGAACGCGCGGAAGTAGCGCCGGGCCTGCGGCACCTGTCCAAGGAACAGCACGCGATCGGCGATGCCCAGCTCCCGAGCCAGGGATTTCAAATCCTGCTCCAGGCGACCGGTGCCCAGGATCGCCAATTGGCTGTGTGGCGGCAGTTGCGCCACGGCGGCGGCAAAACCCCGCAGCAGGGTGGCCTGGTCCTTGTCCGGATGCAGGCGCCCGACATTGCCGACAATCCAGGCCTCAGCGGACAGGCCCAGCTCGCTGCGAGCCTGGGCCGCGCTCAGTTGTTCGGCCTGCAGCGCCTCAATGTCGATACGGTTGTACAGAGTCTGGATACGCTGTGCCGGCCATTTCGGCAGGCAGGCGCGCATATCGTCACGCACCGCATCCGACACTCCGAGCAGGCTCAAGCGTTTGCGGAACAGATGGGCGAACAGCCTGCGGCTGCCACGCTTGTAATCGGAAAACGCATGATGGACACCGATCACCGGCAAGCCCGTGCCCAGCAGGGCGATGTAGATCGGTTTGAAGCGATGGGCGATGCAGAAGCTGAAATCGCGCGAGGCGGCGATCTTGCGCAGGTCACGGATCGCTCCCAGCTTCAGCCCTCGGATGGCCTTGGAGCTGTACTCCATGAACAGCACTTCATCCGACGCACAGCCCGCGGCGACCTCGGCATCGGCGACCCCGGTCAGGAACACCGTGGTCACCCGATAGCCGCTGCCGGCGAACAGATTGGCGTATTGCCGGGCGCAGTCCAGGAACGGCCCGTCATAGCCGTGGCAGAACTGCAGCACATGGCGTTCAGCCGAGCGTGTCATAAGGGTCCACGCCGTCTTTGACCACCAGAATGTCTTCCATGATCAGGTACTGCAGATCGGACCCATAGAACATGTTCAAGGCGTCGGTCGGCGAGCAGATCATCGGTTCGCCACGGCGGTTCAGCGAGGTGTTCAGCGACACGCCGTTGCCGGTCAGGACTTCCAGGGCCTTCATCATGTCGTAGTAGCGCGGGTTGTATTCGCGCTTGAGCACCTGGGCCCGGGACGTGCCGTCCTCGTGGACCACTTCCGGCACCCGGGTCTTCCATTCTTCCGCCACTTCGAAGGTGAAGGTCATGAACGGCGCCGGGTGATCGACCTTGATCATCTGCGGACCAACGGTGTCGAGCATCGATGGGCAGAAAGGCCTCCAGCGCTCGCGGAACTTGATCTGCTCGTTGATCCGGTCGGCCACGCCGGTGGCGCTCGGGCAACCGATGATCGAACGACCGCCCAGGGCCCGAGGACCGAACTCCATGCGGCCCTGGAACCAGGCCACCGGGTTGCCGTCCACCATGATCTTGGCGATGCGTTCCGGGGTGTTGTCGATCTGCCGCCAGGCCGGTTTGTTCGGGTGGCGGGCACAAGCGGCGATCACGTCTTCGTTGCTGTAGGACGGGCCGAGATAGACGTGTTCCATCTTCTCCACCGGCACCCCGCGGGCGTGGGAAACGTAGGCCGCGGCACCGACGGCGGTGCCGGCGTCGCCGGAAGCCGGCTGCACGAACAGCTCCTTGACCTCGGGACGGGCAATGATCTTCTGGTTCAGCTTGACGTTCAGCGCGCAGCCACCGGCGAAGGCCAGCTTGCCGGTTTCCTTGAGGATGTCGCCCAGGTAGTGGTCGATCATCTGCAGGGCCAGTTTCTCGAACAGCGCCTGCATGCTCGCCGCGTAGTGGATGTACGGCTCGTCGGCGATGTCGCCTTCGCGCTTGGGGCCCAGCCACTCGATGAGTTTTGGCGAGAAGTAGAAACCCTTGCCCTTTTCTTTGTAGCGGCGCAGGCCGATGACGTTGGCGTAGTCGGTGTTGATTACCAGCTCGCCGTTTTCAAAGCTGGCCAGACGCGAGAAGTCGTATTTGCTGGCATCGCCATAAGGCGCCATGCCCATGACCTTGAACTCGCCGTCGAGCATCTCGAAGCCGAGGAACTCGGTGATCGCGCCATAGAGGCCGCCCAGGGAGTCCGGATCGAAGAATTCCTTGATCTTGTGGATCTTGCCGTTTTCGCCGTAGCCGAAGAAGGTGGTGGCGTATTCGCCCTTGCCGTCGATCCCGAGGATCGCGGTCTTCTCCTTGAAGCCCGAGCAGTGGTAGGCACTGGAGGCGTGGGCCAGGTGGTGTTCCACCGGCTCGATCTTGACCTTTTTCGGGTCAAAGCCCAGTTGCTCCAGGCACCAGACGATCTTCTTGCGGTAGCGCTTGTAGCGACGGTTGCCCATCAGGATCGCGTCCAGGGCGCGGTCCGGGGCGTACCAGTAACGCTTGGCGTAATGCCAGCGGGCCTTGCCGAACAGGCTGATCGGAGCAAAGGGAATCGCTACCACATCAACGTCGGAAGGCTTGATACCGGCCTGTTCCAGGCAGAACTTCGCCGACTCGTAGGGCATGCGGTTCTTTGCATGCTTGTCGCGCACGAAACGCTCTTCTTCAGCGGCCGCGATCAGCTTGCCGTCGATATACAGGGCTGCTGAAGGATCATGGCTAAGGGCGCCGGACAGGCCAAGAATCGTCAATGCCACAGGGGTCTAGCCTCGTTTAGTCTGCATGCGGGCGCGATGCGCCTTGAAAATAAAGTGTGCTCGCAAGGGGCGAGAAACAACGAAAGGGCGCGATTATAACTGAAAAGCAGGGGCAAGCCTCTAGCGGCAAGCGGCAAGCCAGGGCGCTGCCGCCAGCAGGGCCCGCAGCCGCTGCCAGCAACAGCGGCCATGGGTCGCAGGTCAGGCCTGGGGGGAATCGGCGGTCTTGGGCAGGCGCTGATCAATCACTTGATACAAATGGCTGCTTTCGGGCCAGTTGCGCATGAAACGCGCGCGATCCCGGGCATAAGCCGGGGCGAAACTGCTCAGGCTGGTGTGCTGGCACATGGAGTCAAGATCGATCAGCGCCCAGCGGTCCTCGTGCCAGAACAGGTTGTGCCCCTTGAAGTCACCGTGACTGATGCGTTCCTTGATCAGCTCGGCAAACAGCCGGTCCAATGCCTGCAACTCAGGCTCCGGCGCTTCGCCGCTGTCCACGAACGGCGCAAAACGCTCGATGATGTCCGGTCCCGGCAGATACTCGGTGACCAGGTAGGCGCGCCGGCGCAACCAGAGAAAACGCTGCTCCAGCAGCGCCAGGGGCTTGGGCGTGGCAATGCCGAGAAACGCCAGGCGATTGCCTTCGCGCCAGGAGTGCCAGGCCCGGCTCGGGCGCCAGAAACGCTTGAGCCAATGGGCGAAACCCTTGATGTTGTAGCGCTTGACCACCAGGGTCCGCCCCGCCACCGCGACCCGGCCGACACTGGCCGCGCCACCGGTCTTGTACAGATGGCCCTGGTCCAGCAAGGCATCGGCCTGCTCCAGCACCGGCCGCATCGCCGCCTCTTCTTCGCGACGGATCGCCCGCAAGGCAAAGGGTCCGCGCTGCACGCTGAACAGGGTGCAGTCACGGCCGACCTTGTTGAGAAAATCCCGCAGCCGCCAGCCACGCACCTTGTTCACCTGTTTTTCCAAGGCTTCCAGGGGCAAGGCGTGCTCGGCATTGCCGAGCAGGTAGTGCACCAGCAACTCTTCGGTGAAGGGCTCCAGGCTCTTGGGCAACTGGGCGAAGAACACCCCAAGGTTCTCCAGCACCCTGGACCGGGACAGAGGCTTGCCGGCCTCCTCGACGCAGATCCCCGCACCATCGATCAAATACAGCTGGCCACCATGGCGCAGCAGATTGTCCAGGTGCAGGTCTTCCTGCCACAGGCCCTTGGCGTGCAACTGGGCAATCGCCCCGAGCGCCTCGGCCAGCACCGCCGTCTGCTCATCGGCCAGTACCGGCAGGTTCTCCACCTGCTGCCAGGCGTCGCCCAGGCTTTGCGAGCCTTCTAGAAATTCAAAAAGCAGCCAGCCGCCCTCGCCTTCCTGCAGGCCGTCGGCCAGCAGCAGAGGGGTGGTCAGACCTTGCTGCGCCAGCAGGCGCACGCCGTTCAACTCTCGCTGAAAATGCCGCGCCGCCTTGGACCCCACCAGCAATTTGGCCAGCACCGGGCGGCCTCGCCAGACCCCGGCGCCCACATAGCGCTGCCCCGGCAGCACCCGCAGCAAGGTCAGCAATTGCAGTTGCGCCGGGCCGGCGGCATCCGCCAGTTCAAGGCTCAGGGGCAGCACCGGGCTGCGCCCGCTGTTCTTCAGCTCGGACAAACGCATCAGCGAGATTCCTTATGACTGCTGCGAGCACTGAGACGGGTCAGCCAGGCCTGCACCAGGGAACTGTCGGGCGACTGATCCAGGTACGCCGCCAGCAGCGCGCGCACTTCGTCGACGCTCCACACCGAAGCCCGGCGCAGCAAAGGTTCAAGATCCTTGACCCGATCACGCTGCCCGAACAATAGAGGCCGGGTTTTCTCCAGGTCGATCAACTGCGCCTGATAGCCGTCGCCGTGCCCCCGCAGAAAAATATGCTTGGGATAGAAACAGCCATGCACCTGACGCAAGCTGTGCAGCTGCCGGGCCAGTTGCCCGCAAGCCTTGAGCACCGCCTGACGCTGCACTTCGCTGAGTTCATCCCAACGCAACAGCAGCCCGTCCAGGTCGTCCCAGCCGTCCAGGGCCCGGGTCAGGAGAATCGCCCGAGACTCGCCCGCCACCTTGCGCATGCCAAAGAACACCGCCTGCAACGCCGGGATGCCCAGCAGCTGATAGCGCCGGATATTGCGAAACTCCCGGGCGAAACTCGGTTCGCCGAAGGGCCGGTGCAGGGTGCGGGTCAGGTAGTTGGTCTGACGCTTGAGATAGAAACCCTGCCCTTCCACATCCAGGCGAAAGACACTGCTGCTGCCGCCACGGCTGGTGTTGGGTTCATCCACCGCAGCCAATTGCACGGCCCACAGCTGGTCAAAAGTGCCGAGGCCGTTACGCTCCAGCAGCGCACGCTCCTGCGGCGCCAGGAAATCAGTCATTCACGCCCCTCAAAAAATCTCACCACGTGACGAATGCGCTCCTTGTCGGAGGCACTCAGCCGGTTGCGCTCGCGGTACTGCAGATAGAAACGCAGGCGCTGAGTGGCCGACAGATGATATTTGGCCACCTTGTCCAGGCAGGCCAGATCCTTGGTGATCCGGTACTTGAGCCAGAATCCACGCCAGAAATCGCCGTTCGGACAGTCGATCAGGTACAAGCGGTCCTGGTCGTCGACCAGCAAGTTGCGCCACTTCAGATCGTTGTGGGTAAAGCGATGGTCGTGCATGACCCGGGTATGGGTTGCCAACTGCTGGCTGATGCCATCGACCCAGCGCCGGTCCTTGAGCCGCGGATCATTGCGCTCGGCCAGCACCGAAAGGTCCTCGGTACGCGGCAACTCGCGGGTGATCATCGCCCCTCGGGAATAAGCCAGGCAGCGCCGCTCCAGGCCCCAGGCCACCACATCGGCGGTGGGAATGCCCCACTTGGCGAAGCGCTTGAGGTTCTGCCATTCGAACTTGACCCGGGGCTTGCCCAGGTAGCGCCGCAGGTTCTTGCCGGCGCCGCTGTAGCGCTTGACGTAATAGTGAATGCCACCCCGTTCGACGCGAATCACTTCGGACAGCGGATCACGGGTCAGGTGCTCGCCTTGCAGGGCGAATACCGCTTCCAGACTGCCGAAATCCTGCGTCAACTCCTGATAGGCGGGGTCCAGATTCCAACTCGCCATCAGAGTGCGTCTCCGTAACGTTGCTTGCGGGCGTAGAGTTTTTCCGCCTTGCCTTCGAGCCAGGACAGCAGCGCCGCTTCCTCGGCCAGAACCTGCCGCAGCGGCTGCTGGAAATAGCCCTTGAGGAAACGCAGCTTGTCGCGGCGCGTCAGGCCGATGTCCAGGGCCGAGAAATACAGGGCCGCCAGGTCCTTGTTGCGCCAGCGCAAGGTGATCTTGGGCCGGGTCTGGGCCCGATGCAGATCGATCACCGAGAGCTTGAGAGTCTCAGGGGTGATGGGCCGATCGGTGTGCAGCAGGAAATGACAGATGTAGCAGTCGCGATGGTTGACCCCGGCGCGGTGCATCATGCCAGTCATGCGCGCCACCTCGGCGATCAGCGCGCGCTTGAGGGCCGGCGCCGGGGGCTGCTTGACCCAGTCGATGCTGAAGTCTTCGAGGCTGACGGTCGGTGCCAGCTCTTCGGTGACGATGAACGAATGCTGGTCCGCCGGGTTGGCGCCGCGCTCGCCATAGGCCACCGCGGTCATGGTCGGCACGCCCACCTGGTGCAGGCGCTCCAGGGCCCGCCACTCCTGGCCGGCGCCGAGCACCGGCAGCTTGGCGGTGATCAGGTTCTTGACGATCTCGCCCCAGCCGATCCCACGATGGATCTTCACAAAATAACCGCGGCCATCGACCTCCGTACGCAAGGTACGGCGCGCCTCCAGCTCACGGTAGACCTGGCCCTTCAGGCCCTCGACAGCCTCGAACGCGTCGCGTCCGGCCCACAGGCTCTTGAAGGGTTCGGCAAGCATCAACTTCATCGGTGTTGCTCCGCCAGAATCACATCCGCAGCATGCTGCGGCATGCTGTAAAGGTCGGCCGTCTCGGCGAACGCCAGGCCATTACGGCTCCAGGTCGCGCGTGCAGCGTCGTCGGTCAACATGTTGGTGAGGTATTGATTGAGCTGGCTCTGCTCGAACGGCTCATCCAGCACCAGGCCGCCCTCGGCCTCGGCGATGTAATGGGCATAGCCGCAAACCGCAGTCACCAGCACCGGCAGCCCGGCCACCAGGGCCTCAAGCAGGACGGTGCCGGTATTTTCGTTGTAGGCCGGATGAATCAGCAGGTCGGCGCCCAGCAGGAACCGCGGGATATCGCTGCGGCCCTTCATGAACTGCACCTGATCGCTCAAACCCAGCGCCGCACTCTGCACCTGGAATACCTTGGGGTCGTCCTGGCCGATTACAAACAGCCGGGTGCGTTTTTTCAGCGCCGACGGCAGCGCCGCCAGCGCCTTGAGGCTGCGGTCCACGCCCTTGGTCTTGAACCCGGAGCCGATCTGCACCAGCAGCAACTCGTCATCCTGCAAGGCGAACTCGCGACGGAACTCGGCGCGGATCTCGGCGGCGTTGGCCGGTGCCCGACGGTCCTGGGCAATGCCCGGCGGCAGCAGGTGAAAGCGCTCCAGCGGGGTGTCGTAATGCTTGATGAACAGCGGCTGCTGGACCTCGGAGATCATCAGGATCTCGGTCTTGGCATCCTTGGCGAATACCGCCCGCTCGTACTCGGCAAAATGCCGGTAGCGGCCCCAGCGCCGGTACAGGGAATGGCGCAGGTTCTGCGCCTTGTCCTCGAAACAGCCGTCAGCGGCGTAGTACACGTCCAACCCCGGCATCTTGTTGAAACCGATCAGTCGATCCACCGGACGCTTGGCCAGGTCGGCCTCCATCCAGGCGCTGAGCTTTTCATTGCGACGATGGTTGAACAGCGCCTTGACCGGCGCCACCAGCACTTCGAAGCCGGGAGGCACATCGCCTTCCCAGATCAGGGTGTAGACGCGGATCTGGTGCCCGCGCCGCTGGCACTCCAGGGCAATGCGCATGAAGTCGCGTTGCAGGCCGCCAAAGGGAAAATACTTATAAAGGACAAAAGCCAATTGCATCAGCGCGGCTCCTCAGCCAGTAACAAGGCGCTCAGTCGGCTGGCGACACGCTCGGGGTTCAGGCGAGTGAAGCACAGTGGCCACTCGCGCTTGATGTCATAGCGCTGCTGGTCCACAGCGGAGGGCTGGTAGGTGCATTTTTTCTGCAGGCACGGCGCGCAGGGAAAGTTGCTGCCCAGGTGGATCTGCACCTTGCCATAGGCGCCGGTCAGGCCCGGGTTGGTCGGGCCAAACAAGGAGATGGTCGGCACATCCAGGGCTGCGGCCAGGTGGCCCAACCCGGTGTCCACGGCCACACAGGCCTGGGCATCGGCCAGCACCTTGGCGACCCCGGCCAGGTTCAGCTTGGGCAGCACCGTGGCATTTTTCAGGCCGCTGGCGATGCGCTCGGCCCGGGCTTTCTCGGCGGCGTTGCCCCAGGGCAGCTTGACCTCCACCCCGAGCATGCCCATGCGCTCGGTCAGCTCGCGCCAGTAGGCTTCGGGCCAGTGCTTGGTGTCCCAGGTGGTGCCGTGCAGGAACAGCACGAAGGGATTCTTGCGCGGCAGCTCCACCAGCTTTTCGACATTCAGACCGTAGTCGCCCAGGCCCTGCGGCAGGTCGTAACCCAGGGCCACGGCGAACAGCTGACGCACCCGCTCCACCGCGTGCTGCCCACGGGCCACCGCCAGGCGTCGCGAGTAGAAACGCGAAGCCAGGGGCTCACGGGCCGAGTGTTTGTCCAACCCCGCCACCGGGGCGCGCACGTAGCGGGTCAGCCAGGCGCTTTTCAGCAGGCCCTGGGCATCGATCACCAGGTCGTACTTGGTCGAGCGCACGCTCTGCTTGAAGCGGCGCCACTCGCCGCTCTTGATGGTTTGCCAGATGTTCTTGCGCCAGCGACGGATCGCCACCGGAATCACCTTGCCGACCGCCGGGTGCCAGGTGGGGATCTCGGCAAAGCCTTCTTCCACCACCCAGTCGAACTTGATCCCGGGGATGGCGCGCGCGGCATCGGTCAGCGCCGGCAATGCGTGAATCACATCCCCCAGGGACGAGGTCTTGATCAACAGTACCCGCAACTTATTGAACCTCGACCGGGGAGCCCTGCAAGCGCTGCAAGGCTTCATTCACCGGCTGCGGCAACAACTGGCGCAGGCAGTTGTAATGGCCGAAGCGGCAGGTGCGGTCAAAGCACGGGCTGCATTCGATACCCAGGCGCACCACCTCGACCTGATCCGCCAGGGGCGGAGTGAAGCCCGGCGAAGTGGAGCCATACACCGCCACCAAAGGGCGATTCAGCGCCGCCGCCACATGCATCAGCCCGGAGTCGTTGGACACCACCGAGTCGGCGCAGGACAGCAGGTCGATGGCCTCGGCCAGGGAGGTTTCGCCGCTGAGGTTGCTCGATTCCTCGCGCAGGCCGGGAATCAGTCGCCCGCGAATCTCTTCACCCACGGCATGATCGTTCTTTGAACCGAACAGCCACACCTGCCAGCCTTCGCGGATCTTGGCCTCGGCCACCTGGGCGTAATGCTCGGACGGCCAGCGCTTGGCCTCGCCGAACTCCGCTCCCGGGCACAGCGCCAGCACCGGACGATCGAGCGTCAGACCGAACTTGGCCAGGGCCGCCTCACGGCTTTGCGGATCGATCTGCAGGCTCGGCCGCGGATAAGGCTGGGGCAGTTCGGCGCCCGGTTCATAGGCCAGGGCCATGAAGCGCTCGATCATCAGCGGATAACGTTCTTTGTCGAGCTTGCGCACGTCATTGAGCAAGCCGTAGCGGAACTCGCCGCGCCAGCCGGTGCGCTTGGGGATGCCGGCAAAAAACGGCACCAGCGCCGACTTCAACGAATTGGGCAGCAGGATCGCCTGATCGTACTGGCCGGCCAGGGACTTGCCGATCCGCCGGCGGGTGGCCAGCTCCAGGGCGCCGTGGCCCAGGGGAAAGCTCAAGGCCCGACGCACCTGGGGCATGCGCTCCAGGATCGGCCGGCTCCACTCGGGGGCCAGCACGTCGATCTCGCATTGTGGATGACGCTGTTTCAGGCACTCGAAGAGTGTCTGCGCCATCACCATGTCACCGACCCAACTGGGCCCAACGATCAGAATATTCATGTGGTTTCCATAAACGAGCCGGGGAGGCATACGCCTCCCCGCCTCGAGAATCCAGCACCGCGGCCTTCACCGCCGGTTCAGTTTGGGCGAGCCCACAAGGCTCGCCGAAATAGGAGTGGCCCTGTCAGGCCGCTTAGCTTAGCCCCAGCTCGCGCCAAATCCGTAACACTTCCCGTCGTTCGGTCACGAATTGATCACCGGCAATGATTCCGGCCTCATTCTGCAACGCCTGCCGGTGAGCCGCGGAACGGTAGGCTTTGTAGACCTCGCGCAGCAAGCTGGCATCGCTCGCCGGCATCAGGCCGACCTGCTCCAGACCTTCCAGAATGCGGATGTTATCGGTGTAGCGCAGCAATGACGGGTGCTCTTCGGACCACGCCAGGGCCGCGTATTGCACCATAAATTCGATATCGACGATACCTCCGGCGTCCTGCTTGAGGTCGAACGGCGCCGTGGCTTCGAAGGCGTTGGCTGCGGTTCCGGCGGCGGTCAGGCGGCTGCCCAGGTTGTCGCGCATCTTGGCCCGCATCTCGCTGACTTCCTGGCGCAAGGTCGGCAGGTCGCGCTTTTTGCCCAGCACCACGGCCCGGACCTTTTCAAAGGCCTGCCCCACATCCTGGCTGCCCACCAGCACCCGGGCCCGGACCAGCGCCTGATGCTCCCAGGTCCAGGCTTCGTTCTCCTGATAGCGGGCAAAGGCGCCCAGGGAACTCACCAGCAGCCCCGAGGCACCGGACGGCCGCAGGCGCATGTCCACTTCGTAGAGCTGGCCGGAGTTGGTCTGGGTGGTCAGCAGGTGGATGATGCGCTGCCCCAGGCGGGTGAAGAACTGCGCGCCGTCGATGGGTTTGGGGCCATCGGTTTCCGCCTGGGGATCGCCATCATGGATGAACACCAGGTCCAGGTCGGAACCGTGGCCCAGCTCGATGCCGCCGACCTTGCCATAGCCGACGATGATGAACCCCGGGTCACACAAGGTGCCGTCGCTGCGTTGTGGCGCGCCGTACTTGGCCACGGTCTGGCGCCAGGCCAGGGCCAGCACCTGCTCCAGAATCGCCTCGGCGAGCCAGGTCAGGTAATCGCTGACCTTCATTAAAGGCAGGCTGCCGGCGATCTCCGAGGCGGCCACCCGCAACCGGTGGGCCAGCTTGAAGTGGCGCAGGGCCTCCATCTGCTGCTCCAGGTCGTCCTCGGGAATCCGCGTCAGGCGCTCGCGCAGCTCGGCCGCCAGCTCCGGCGCCAGGGGCGGCTTGAACAGGCGTCCTTCGTTGAGCAATTCGTCCAGCAACAGGGGGAAGCGGGTGATCTGTTCGGCAATCCACGGACTGGCCGCGCACAAGGTCAACAAGCGGCGCAGAGCGCCAGGGTTTTCGGTGAGCAGCACCAGATAGGCCGAACGCCGGGCTACAGCCTCGACCAGCGGCAAGACCCGCTCCAGCACCAGATCCGGATTGGCGTGTTCGACCGCCTGGGCCAGCAGGCGTGGAATAAAGGCATCCAGGCGCTCACGCCCCAGACGCTGCATGGCCCGCAACTGCGGACTGCCACGCAAACTGGCCAGGGCTCGCAGGGCCTTGGGCGCGTCGGCAAAGCCGCCCTCCTGCAACTGCCGGCAGGCCGCTTCCTCGTCCTGGGCCTCCTCCCACAGCGGCAGCCACTCGCCACCCACCACCACTTCGCTTTCCGCGCCTTCGTCTTCATCGGGATCGGCAATCACCTGGCGGAAGTGCCACTCCACCCGCCCGCGCCAGTACATCAGTTGCTCATGGAAAGCGCTCCAGTCGGCAAAGCCGAGCATGAAGGCAATCCGCGCCTGATCCTGGGGATTGTCCGGCAGCATCTGTGTCTGGCGATCGGCGATGGCCTGGATCGCATGCTCGGTGTAGCGCAGGAACTCGTAACCCTCGCGCAGCTCGCTGATCACCGCCGCCGGTAAATAGCCCTGCCCCTCCAGCGTGCCCAGCACCTTTAATAAAGGACGCTGCTGCAGGCTCAGGTCGCGACCGCCGTGAATCAGCTGGAAGGCCTGGGCGATGAACTCGACTTCGCGAATGCCTCCCGAGCCCAGCTTGATGTTGTCGGCCATGCCCTTGCGCCGCACCTCCTGCTGGATCAGCTGCTTCATGGTGCGCAGCGCCTCGATGGCGGAGAAGTCCAGGTAACGGCGATAGACGAAGGGCCGCAACATATCCAGCAATTGCGCCCCGGCCAGCTGATCTCCGGCGACCACCCGGGCCTTGATCATGGCGTAGCGCTCCCAGTCGCGCCCCTGATCCTGGTAGTACTGCTCCAGGGCATTGAAGCTCAGCACCAGGGCCCCGGCGGAACCGTAGGGCCGCAGGCGCATGTCGACGCGGAACACGAAACCGTCGACGGTCATCGGGTCCAGGGCCTTGATCAAGCGCTGGCCCAGGCGAATGAAGAACTCCTGGTTATCCAGGGCACGCTTGACCCCCACCGTCTCGCCGCCTTCGGGGTAGGCGAAGATCAGGTCGATGTCCGACGACAGGTTGAGCTCCACCGCCCCCAGCTTGCCCATGCCAAGGATGACCATCTGCTGCGGCTCGCCGCTGCGCGCGCCGGTGGGCACGCCGAACTGCTGGCTGTGGCGCAGGTACAGCCATTGATAGGCCTGGTCGATGCAGGCGTCGGCCAGGTCGGAAAGGTCGCGGCAGGTCTGCACCAGATCCGCCCGGCGGGTCAGATCGCGCCAGATGATCCGCACCTGCTGCCGGGTGCGCTGGCGACGCAGCACGCGCCCCAGTTGATCGTCGCTCTCGGCGGTGTTCACGGCCGCGGCAATCTGTGCACACAACTCGCCCGGGGCGAAACCGCGATCCAGTTCGCCGCTGCGCACCAGCTCCAGCAACATCAAAGGGTCACGCAGACTCTGTTCAATGACAAAGTCGCTGGCGGCACTGATCCGGGCGAACTCGGCCCAGCGCTCGGCAGTCCAATCCGCGATACCGGGGCTGTCTTCCAGGGCCGCCACCGCAGCGCGGAACGACTGCTCTGCACGGCTGACCAATGGCAGGAGAATCGCGGGGACTGGGGCAAGCGCGGGCAGACTCATGGGCTATCCTTGATCGGCGTGGAAAAGGCAGGCGGAGAGGGATATCGAGGGCAAGCAGCCTGATGGACTGTCGAACAAAAGTTAGAAATAGCTGAAAATAGGTTTTTTTTGGCAGCCAGCATTAATTTTTTACCTATTCCCGTTAGTCACCGACCAACAGTAACGATTATTCTCACAACGCAGCAGGAGGCCATAAGCCGCTCTTCTGTAGTTTTACTACTCGTATATACATTCGAAAGGCTGAAATGGCCGACGATTTGTAGTAAAACTACACGCCGCCGGATCAACCTCCGGCAATCCAAGAATTTATAATCGTCTGCCCACAAGGCCAGTCGCAAACTCAGGCAACCGATTCTGGAAGCCTTTCCGCCCTGGAGCAAGCCATGCAAGACCTCGATCCCGTCGAAACCCAGGAATGGCTGGACGCCCTGGAATCGGTTCTCGACAAAGAAGGCGAAGACCGTGCTCACTATCTGATGACCCGTATGGGTGAACTCGCGACCCGCAGCGGCTCGCAACTGCCCTACGCCATCACCACGCCGTACCGCAACACGATTCCCGTCACCCACGAAGCACGCATGCCTGGCGACCTGTTCATGGAACGCCGCATTCGCTCGTTGGTTCGCTGGAACGCGATGGCGATGGTTATGCGCACGAACTTGAAAGATTCTGACCTGGGCGGTCACATCTCCAGCTTCGCT
>Ga0194135_10000202_pt1 | contig 34290 bp, 27 predicted proteins | sample LitLau_LLRF_2013_FD_134024 | JGI IMG/M metagenome (GOLD analysis project Ga0194135, IMG submission 134024) | Freshwater sediment microbial communities in response to fracking from North America - Little Laurel Run_MetaG_LLRF_2013 (version 2) | ecosystem: Environmental > Aquatic > Freshwater >... | reverse complement strand
TGCTAGTTTGGCTAAACGAGCTTCTTCATCGGCTTTGGCTTTCGCGTCTGCAGCTTGTTTTGCTTTAAGTGCTTCGGCATCAGCTTTGGCTTTATTGTCGGCAGTTAGTTTCGCTAAACGGGCTTCTTCTGCTTCTTGAAGTTGTTTCGCTTCTGCATCGGCCTTCGCTTTTGCAGTTGCTTCTGCATCGGCTTTTACTTTAGCGTCAGCAAGTAATTTTGCCTGTAAAGCTTCCATGTCCGCTTTCGCTTTAGCGTCGGCTGCTAGTTTTGCCTGTAAAGCTTCTGCATCGGCTTTTGCTTTGGCATCAGCGGCTAGTTTGGCTAAACGGGCTTCTTCATCGGCTTTAGCTTTGGCATCAGCAGCTTGTTTAATCTTTAATGCTTCTGCATCAGCTTTAGCTTTAGCATCGGCAGCTAGTTTTGCCTGTAATGCTTCGGCATCCGCTTTCGCTTTTGCGTCGGCAGCTAATTTGGCTAAACGGGCTTCTTCGTCAGCTTTGGATTTGGCATCAGCTGCTTGTTTTACTTTTAATGCTTCTGCATCAGCTTTAGCTTTAACATCGGCAGCTAGTTTTGCCTGTAATGCTTCTGCATCGGCTTTCGCTTTTGCGTCGGCGGCTAATTTGGCTAAACGGGCTTCTTCGTCAGCTTTGGCTTTGGCATCAGCGGCTTGTTTTACTTTTAATGCTTCTGCATCAGCTTTAGCTTTAACATCAGCAGCTAGTTTTGCCTGTAATGCTTCTGCATCGGCTTTCGCTTTTGCGTCGGCGGCTAGTTTTGCCTGTAATGCTTCTGCATCAGCTTTTGCTTTGGCATCTGCAGCTAATTTGGCTTGTAATACTTCTTCGTCTGCTTTGGCTTTAGCATCAGCGGCTTGTTTTATTTTTAATGCTTCGGCATCCGCTTTCGCTTTTGCTTCAGCAGCTATTCTTGCTTCTCTTGCTTCTGCATCTGCTTTTACTTTTGCATCAGCAGCTAATTTTTCTTTTAGTGCTGCCTCTTCTGCGGCTTTGGCTTTTGCATCAGCAGCTATTTTGGCTTTATTTGCAGCATCAATATTTGCTTTTGTTTTCGCAGCAGCAGCAGCAGCAGCTTTTGCTTCGGCAGCCAATCTGGCCTGATAAGCATCTGAATCAGCTTTTGCTTTGGCATCGGCAGCTAATATTGATTGTAAATCTGCAGCTTCAGCTTTTGCTTTGGCATCGGCTTTACGTTTTGCTTCTGCAGCATCAGCTTTTGCTTTGGCGTCTGCAGCCAGTTTTATTTTTAGTGCTTCGGCATCTGCTTTCGCTTTCGCTTCTGCAGCCAATCTTGCCTTAGCAGCAGCTTCGGCGTCGGCTTTTACTTTATCAGCAGCTAATTGTGCCTGCGTTTTTTGTGGAGTTGCCGGACTGGCAGCAACTGGTTTGGCTTTGGCAGCAGCTTCTGCATCGGCTTTGGCTTTTGCATCTGCAGCTAATTTCAGTTTCAAGGCTTCTGCATCGGCTTTGGCTTTATCTGCAGCTAATTGTGCTTGTGTTTTTTGAGGAGTTGCTCCAGGTTTATTTGCACTGGCAGCTTGTGCTCTGGCCGCAGCCGCAGCATCTACTCTTGCTTTATTATCTGCTGCTAATTTTATTCTTCGGGCTTCAGCATCGGCTCTCACTTTGTCTGCAGCCAATTGTGCTTGTGATCTTTGCTCTGCACCAACTGCTTTATTTGTAGTAGCTGTTTGAGCTCTTGCTGCAGCGGCTGCATCGGCTTTTGCTTTGGCATCTGCAGCTAATTTTATTTTAATCGCTTCGGCATCAGCCTTAGCTTTATTATCGGCTTCAAGTTTTGCTTTTGCAGCTGCTTCGGCATCAGCCTTCACTTTTTCTGCAGCAGCAAGTCTTGCTTGTTTTGCTTCTGCATCGGCTTTCGCTTTTGCTTCGGCTGCTAATCTTGCTTTTTCTGCACCATCAGCTCTGGCTGCTGTTGTAGCAGATGATGGTTTTGCCATTACCGGTTTTGGTTTAGCAGGATCTATTAAAGAGCCTTCTTCGTCATCACCGTAATAGTAATTTTTGCTTTTGAATTTATATGCAATAGCAAATTCATGAGAACCTCCCAAATTGGTGAAGTTACCCATACCTCTTTCGTAATTATATTCAATTGCAATACTAGGCGAAATATTAAATCCCAGACCGGCTGAGATTCCATATAAAGAATTATATCCTGCTTGTGCCCAAACTCCTTTTGGAATAGCAATCATAGCTAATCCGGATAAAACTGTTTTGTCTTTTTTAACTTCTGTTTTTACTATCGCAGAAAATTTACTTCTGTCAAAGAAACCATAGCTGTCAATGTACCCTGTGTACATGGCATGTAATTCAATCGCTCTTTCGGGATCTTCTTTTACTATTCCGCCTCCGAAATTGTAAAGAATTAAGTTATTTACAGAAACTCCAAAATCGAGAAATGCTGTTCCGTAGTTGATACCCGGATTGATTGTAAGCATCGTGTTGGAGGGATAATTTATTCCTGAAATTGATGAATCATCAGATATTATTTTTCCTTTGTTTAAACCGCTTTGATAAACACCAACGTTCATACCAAAGGTTAAGTTACTATCCTGATCTAAAACGATGTTATGTGCAAAGTTTCCTATTCCGCCAAAAACAGTCATTAAACCATAATTTTGCTGGAATAAGCCAAAAGCAAATGCTTCGTTTTCTCTAAAACGACCAGAATAATTGGCTAAGTAAGTATTTGGGGCATTTTCAAATTGTACCCATTGTCTTTTATTATAGAAACTTGCGTAGGCATTTGTTTCACGAACAAAACTGAAAGTTGGGTTAATTAAATATCTATTGAACTTTAAAGAATTTCTTATAGGTAATGAAAACGAAACAACTCCATTCTCATTTTTATCCTGAGAATAGAGTGTATTTGAAAAACCGTAAAATAAAGTGATGAATAGTAAAATTTTCTTCATATTATTTTATCACAGTTATTGATCCTTTTTTTTCACCTGTGTCTGATTGAATGACATAGTAATATACTGGATTTACATTTTTAAAATCTATTGAAGTCTGTGGCCAATCACCCTGATAATCGACAACATCTAAAACCATATCGCCGTTGGAACTTATAATCATAACTTTGGTGCTTGCATTTTTGTATTCATTCGGTATATTCCAATATGGATTTGAACCAGCAAGATTAACAATATTAGGAATTACTGATGCGTCAAGTTTTCCTTTAACTTTAAACGTAAACTCTTTTGAAGCAAGACATCCTGAAGCCTGTGAAATTTTCACTTTATAGGTTCCAATTGCAGTTACTAAGTAACTATTTGTAGTTGCTCCCGAAATTAGATTATTGTTTAAATACCACTCATAAGTTGGTCCGATAGCATCTGTTGTAACCGAAGCATTTACAGTTTCTCCATCTTTAAGTTTAAATTCATCTGCAACGTCAAGACTGGCATTAAAACTATTACTCTTAAGATCAATTGATCCAGTTGCTTTACAACCTCCAAAATCCACATCTACAGTATAAACTCCGGATTCTGTTGCATTGATACTACGAGTGGTAGCACCTGAAATTACTGTTCCGTCTTTTTTCCACAAATATGAATTACCTGAAGTAGCTGTTAAAACTGTACCTGATCCTCCTGCACAAAATGGATTTCCTAAACTTGAACTAATTGTCGCTGATCCTCCTCCAGAACCTGAAGTAGTCACTGTAACACGATTAGAACTATAGTTCACATCTGAACATAAACCATAATCGATCTCAGCATAGTATTTACCCGGAGCATTTACGACTAAGTCTTTAGAGCTTTGTCCAGCAATTGCGACATCATCTTTGTACCACTTATACTTAATTTTTGTATAATTTACTGGTGATGAGGCTTGAACAGTTGGTGTGTCGTTATTAATTGAAAGGGTAAGGCTACCTCCTGCACATAACATGGCTACATCATTTTTATTATTAATAAAAAATGAGGCTTCATATTCTTTAAAATATATTGGAAAAGAAGTATTCCCGAGAGTGTTTTTAAATTTGGCACTAGGCTGAGCACTTGCTAATGAACTCTTAACCCTAAAACTATAAGTATCAGCACCAACTATTGTAATTGGTACTGCAAATTTTATAGTTTGTGAGGTGGATGAAACATCTGTAGCCAAAAGTTTCGTTGTAGCAATAGGAGATGCAAAACTACCCTGACTGTCTGAAAGTTCAATCACAAAGGTAGTTCCGGCAGGAAAATCTATATAACTAAATGTTGCATAAAATTCATTAAATGAATTTCCAGCACATAGCTTCTCTAATCCATCTAGTGGTTGAGGAACTATAGTTTGTGCATTAACATTAGGTTTAGTAATGAATAATAAGCAACAAAGTAATAAAAAAAATGTGGTATTTTTTGGGGCAATTTTTTGAATCATGTAGTGCGCCTTCTTGCTAAATCTATATTTTCAAAAAATAAAATGTCAATAAATGTTTCAGAAAAATCGTACTTATAATTCTCGATAATATCTTTAGCAAGAATAGAATAAGAAGCTGTTATAGCTGACTTTTCTTTACAATCTGATGCCTGATTCTTCTCATCCGGTGCCATAACAAGGCTATCCTTGGGGATGGATAGCCCTACTATAAACTGATTAGAATTATCTAATTTGCTGGTATTATCAGCCTTTTCTTTGTTTTGGTCACACGTTGCCGTATTGCCTTTTAAAACAATAGAAACGGTATGTTTTTCTACTGAATTTTGAGCATACAGACTTAACGTAATAGGTGAAACCAAAAATATTATATATATAAAATATTTCTTTCTGGATAGTGCCATTATGTCTTGATCTTTATTTGGGTCCGGTCTAAGACGAATACATAAATTATGTCTGGGGACTGACTTTATTAATAAAATTTACGCTTTGAAATAAAAATCGAAGTCTATTATCTGTTGCTGCTAGACGCTGTGATTTTTCCTAATTGTAATCTGAAATCCGGTTTCTTAGCATTGAAAATATCGATAAATGTTTCTCTGTTATTACTTTGAGAATAAACATTGAAAAACACGCTATTTCCATACCAGCTCTCCAGATCTTCATTGTTAGAATTGTACTCTGTAAAGATATTTCCGTTACATAGGTTGAAGTACATTTCTTCGAATTTGATTTTCTTAAGATTAGCATCATTAATCTCAGTTTTACTGTCTAATAAAACAGCCGGATTAAACCCTGAGATTACACTACGTTTCATTTCAAGTGAAGAATTTTCAGCTACATATACAGCCTCTTTTACTAAACCTGACTGAATATCAGCTTTAATATTCTCACTATCATTAAGCATAGTAATATTAGTTGCAACAACTAAAGTTTGTTTTTTAGTAAAATCAGTTTCATTTTTCTTTTCGTATGATTTTACTTCCATGCAACGAGAACCGTCTTTATTACTAGATAAATAAGAAGATCTTACTGCTAATGAGTTGTATAAACGACATTGAACACCCTGAGTAAATTTAAAGTCGTCATTGATAGATTTATAAGAAACACATTTTGTTGCATTTACATCACCACCAAAGAAAGCGAATGAATCTCCACCTGAGTAGCTCACCATAATGTTTTCTAAAATAGTTTTAGATCCAACACCGGCAACAGTTAAACCGTTAAAAGTATCAACTCCTTTAACTTTTTTACCTGCAAATTCAATTCTCACAAATCTTAAAATTCCTGAATTTCCGGCAGCATTATCACCACCATAAGTAGTTAAAGTAGGATCAAGATCTAAGTTGTAAGAACCAACATTTCCAAATTTATTAATTGGAGCATCTCCTAGAATTACCAATCCACCCCAGTCACCAGCTTTTTTCTGGCTACGGTTTGAAGTAAATACGATTGGATCTGTTTCTAAACCGTCAGCAATAATTTGAGCACCTTTTGTAACTACCAATGTTCCTTTAGTTTCAAAATCACCAATAATTAAAGTTCCCGGCTCGATTGTCAGAACAGCATTGTTCGTAACATAAACATTACCTTGTAAAACATAAATATTCCTCTTCAGCAATTTAGTATTAACAGAAATGTTTCCTGCTAAAATTTGGTTTGCTTCTCCATACTCTACTTTGTTAGGCTTAAATTCGGTCCAGTTGTTTAACCAATTGGTGTAGCCCATAATTCCTTTCTCTTGTTGAGCACTCATACTCGTAACTGTCAAAAGAACGCAGATCATTTGAGTAATTTTTTTCATGATAAGGGGGGTATTACAGTTAATAATAAATTTGGGTATGCATAAATGAAAAAACTCATCTCGAGTTTTCCGATTAAAATCAGAACACATCGAGAAAGAGTTGTTTTTTATATCTTTTTAAGAGTGCCGAGAGAAATCTAATCCATCTACGCAAACACTTTCAAAAAGGTTTTAAAAAATTAATTATATATTACATTTCATTCAATTCGTTGAACTCATGTAAAGATTTCAAAGTACTTTCATAGAATAAAATTGCAGCGATCAGATTACCTTTATCAGAGTAAGGCATCATTTTTCTTTGAAATTCTACTGTTGTATCTAAAAATGTTGTTGTACCAACAGCCTGAGCATCTAATACTTTTTTGTGTTCGTTATCGTCCGGAATACCTAAGTCAGCCATGGTAACTCCAGGCTTTGTAACCAAAGCAATGTAAGGAAGGGTTTTTACTAAAACTTTAATACGCTCAATGTAAAGTTCCAAAAGTTCTCCTTTTTGCATACCACTTAATTCTTTTTGATCATGGTATTTGCGAATAAGAGCCGTTGTACTAATAATACTTCTTGGAGCATTTTTAGCCTGAGCAGAAATTGCCCCGGTAGTCAATAAAAAAAGTGCACTAAATAAAATAATTTTCCCTTTCATAGATTCTTATTTATAATTGGTTGTTGATGAAAACAAAAATATAGAAATTAACTTAAATTGCAACTTTATTGTTTTTTTTTTTCAAAAAAAAAGCTTAAAAAAAGCTTAAAAACCAGCGTTATGTCGAGAAAATGTGCGTTTTAACGGGCTTTTTGTTAAAATTATTAAAACAGGAGCCGTAAGATATTCGCTATAAAAAAAACAATTTTTCTTAAATAAATAACCAAAAAAAACTTACGATTTTTGTTTTTAGGAAAAATATATTAACAAAAAAGTCTTGATATCTACTCCAATTCGTTTCTTTATTAACAAAAGTTGGTTAATAAACTTCAAAAAACAAAGTTTAAAGGTTCGATAATGTCATAAATGATTAGGGCTTGATAAAGTTTTAATCGAAAATTTTTGACTACATCATTTTCTTCTATCTTTGCTACATGCAATTTTCACAAATTTTAGGTCAGGATTACATCAAAAGTCACTTGATAAAAAGTGCCTCTTCCGGGCGAATTCCACATGCACAATTATTCATTGGCCCGGAGGGAAGCGGTACATTATCAACCGCAATTGCTTATGCGCAGTATATTTTGTGCAACAATACAGGAAATGAAAACGAAAACGGGAATGATTCCTGCAATTTGAAATTTCAAAATATTTCGCATCCTGATTTGCATTTTATTTATCCCACAGTTACTACCGAAGATGTAAAAACCAAGCCAAAAAGCCTCGATTTTATTCAGGACTGGCGAACATTTATACAAGAAACACCTTATGGCGGTTTATTTGACTGGTACAAAATTCTTGGCGTACAAAACAAACAAGGAGAAATCAGGGTCGAAGATGCTCAGGAAGTTTTAAAATCGCTTTCGCTGAAATCATACGAAGGAGGTTATAAAATCATGATTATCTGGATGGCAGATAAAATGAATATCGCTGCTTCAAACAAACTTTTAAAACTTCTCGAAGAGCCTTCAGACAAAACCATTTTTATACTGATTTCTGAAAACGAAGAAGATATTATACAAACAATACGCTCACGATGTCAGGTAATTCACTTTAACGGATTACCCGAAAAAGTGATTGCCGGAGCTTTAATTTCAAAAGAAAATATCGACGAAAAATTAGCTTATAAAATTGCACATCAGGCACAGGGAAATTTTAGCAAAGCTCTGAATCTTTTGAAAGAAGATGATTCTGAATATCCTTTTGAACAATGGTTTGTAAATTGGGTTCGTGCCGCTTTTAGAGCCAAAGGAAATGCTTCTGCCATTCAGGACTTAATTTCCTGGAGCGAAGAAATTGCAGGACTCGGACGTGAAAGCCAGAAAAAATTTATTCACTTTTGCATCGAAATGTTCAGACAGGCACTTTTACTCAATTATCAGGCACCTGCTCTAGTCTATATCGAACCAAAAGTAGACAAGTTTAAACTCGAAAATTTTGCTCCTTTTGTAAACGGAAATAATATTCATGAAATTTTCAAAGAACTTTCAGATGCTATGTATCACATTGAAAGAAACGGAAATGCAAAAATAATCCTAACCGATTTATCCATAAAACTAACTCGTTTAATTCATAAAAAATAGTTTTCCAATGAATAATGTTGCCTCCATCTTACTATTAGCGTTTTTAGCCTTAACGTTCTTGCAATCAGGATATGAAAAAATATTTTATTGGAAAGATAATGTCGAATGGCTAAAAGGTCATTTTGCCAATACACCATTAAAAAATCAAGTGCCGCTTGCGCTGCTTCATCTTTTAATTTTAGAATTAATTTCCGGAATTTTATCTGTTGTAGGAGCCATACAATTACTTACAAATAGTGGCCGTGAATTTGGCTTTTATGGTGCCATTTTTTCTTGTATTAGTTTGTTAATGATGCTATTCGGACAACGTTTAGCCAAAGATTATGATGGAGCAAGAACCATTGTTATCTATTTTATTCCTGCTGTAATGGCAGTTTACTGGTTAAACTAACCTCAATTTAAAAAAACAGCTATAGATTTCAGAAATTATCACAGCTTAAAAAAAGCTGGAAATTCGTAAAACCTGTGGCAAAAAACAAAATTATATTATTAAAAAAATGAATCCAAAACACCCTTCAGAGTCTCTAACAATTTTAACCGATTTGGTTTTACCGAGCGAAACAAATCCTTTAAATAATCTTTTTGGCGGCGAATTATTAGCCCGAATGGATCGTGCAGCAAGCATTGCAGCACGCAGACATTCACGCCGAATTGTAGTTACAGCATCTGTAAATCACGTAGCTTTTAACAGAGCCATTTCGTTAGGAAGTGTTGTTACGGTTGAAGCAAAAGTGTCAAGATCTTTTAAAAGTTCAATGGAAGTTTTTATTGATGTTTGGGTTGAAGACCGCGAATCAGGAAGCAGAACAAAAGCAAACGAAGCTATTTACACCTTTGTTGCAGTTGATGATACCGGAAGACCTGTTGAAGTTCCGCCAATTGTTCCCCAAACTGAATTAGAAATTCAGCGTTTTGATGCCGCTTTGCGTCGTAAACAATTAAGTTTAGTACTTGCAGGAAAAATGAAACCTTCTGAAGCCACAGAATTAAAGGCTTTATTTTTATAGCGTAATTTGTCACAATTTGGGACAATTTGGGAGAATCAAACTTCAAAAAAAAGAAGTATTTTTACAAAATTATCAAGTCTGACAAACTAAAATCAAAAAATTGATTTAGAAATCTTTTGATTTTAGTTTGAAAGAAAAACATAACAATTTTAGATATTAAGAAAAGATGAGTTCAGACAAAGAAGCCAAATTAAAAGCGTTACAGTTAACGCTTGATAAACTTGACAAAACCTACGGAAAAGGAACCGTAATGAAAATGGGCGACAAAGCCATTGTAGAGGTAGAAACGATTTCTTCTGGCTCTCTTGGTGTTGATTTAGCTCTTGGAGTAAATGGATATCCAAAAGGAAGAATTATAGAAATATACGGTCCGGAATCATCTGGTAAAACCACATTAACATTACATGCCATTGCCGAAGCTCAAAAAGCTGGCGGAATCGCCGCGTTTATTGATGCTGAACATGCTTTTGACAGAAATTATGCTGAAAAATTGGGCGTAGATATCGAAAACCTAATTATTTCACAACCAGACAACGGAGAGCAGGCTTTAGAAATTGCTGAGAATTTAATTCGTTCAGGAGCAATTGATATTGTAGTTATTGACTCTGTTGCTGCATTAACTCCAAAAAGTGAAATTGAAGGCGAAATGGGAGATTCTAAAATGGGTCTTCACGCACGTTTAATGTCACAAGCTTTAAGAAAACTAACAGGAACAATTAGTAAAACAAATTGTACTGTTTTCTTCATCAACCAGTTGAGAGAAAAAATTGGTGTAATGTTTGGAAATCCTGAAACTACAACGGGTGGTAACGCATTAAAATTCTATGCTTCTGTACGTCTAGATATTCGTCGTTCATCTCAAATTAAAGATGGGGAGAATGTAATTGGAAACAGAACCAAAGTTAAAATCGTAAAAAACAAAGTAGCTCCGCCTTTTAAAACTGCCGAATTCGATATTATGTACGGAGAAGGAGTTTCTAAAACAGGTGAAATTCTTGACTTAGCAGTTGAATTTGAAATCGTTAAAAAAGCAGGATCATGGTTTAGCTACGGAGATACAAAATTAGGTCAGGGACGTGATGCTGTAAAATCTTTAATCAAAGATAATCCGGAATTAGCCGAAGAATTAGAAATAAAAATTAAAGCACATATCAAAGAATTGGCAAACGCTTAAAATACTCAAAACCTGCAAATTGCAGGTTTTTTTTATATAACCCGACAGACTTTTATTGTTTTGTCGGGTTTTTATTTTAACACAAACGACGCAACCTTTTCAAAACAACTTCATCTTATAAAGAGACATAAGAATTTACTGGTATCGACCAAATACCAGACTCTTAGGTTTTTATAATAAATTTAGATTGGTTTGTTCATTTAAAAATCCGTTAGTTTATTGGTACTAACGGGTTTTTATAATTTTTATTCAGAGATTTTTTTACCTCTCACGCAACCTTTCTCTTTTTTTGCTCTCTATTAAAGTGTGACATTAACTGGAGTTTTAACCTGACTCTTTATTACCAATCCTTAATATTTTTAACCATGAAAGAGAAAATAGAAGTGTTGTACAATAAAAACCGCCGAAAAACGAAATTAAAATTTAAAAAAGTATTGCGATTTATTTCTGAAAAAATAATTCATCGATAATCTTTTTCAATATAAAATGGGGGATTTTTAATTCAAAACAAAGCCCGGCAAATTTTTGAAATTGCCGGGCTTTATATTTTAAAATATTTTAGCTACTCTTTCTTTTTAAATTCAAGTAATCCTTTATAAATCAATTGTCTAACTTTATCGCGAAGCTCTTTTCTGTGATCACTTGTTAAACCTTTTGTTTCAACAAAAGGCAAAACTTTTGCGCGCATTATTCCGGGGCTTCCACTTAAAAAAGTATATGAAAAACGTTTTTTATTGTCCGCAAAAACAATTGGCACGATTGGAATCTGATGATCGATAGCCAAACGAAAAGCGCCGTCTTTAAACTCATCCAGTAAAATAGATTCATCATCCGGAACTCCTCCTTCCGGAAAAATACAAATACTCAGTCCCTGATTAAGTCTGCTTTGAGCTCTTTTAAAAACTTCGTTTTTACTTCTTGATGAGTTTCTGTCGACCAAAATACAGGTTCTTTTATAGAAAAATCCAAACAACGGAATCTTCGAAAGTTCTTTTTTTCCAACAAAAACAAACGGATTTTTAACTAATGCAAGCATCAGCATAATATCGGTCATCGAAGTATGGTTGGCCACAATCATGTAGCTTTTTTTTCTGATCAGCTTTTGTTCGCGTTCGACTTTATAATAAAAACCCATCCCGAAAAGGATAAATTTAGCCCAAATGCGGGCCATTTTAAAGAAATAGGGGTAACCACTTTCGGAGATTATAGAAATCAGCAAAAACGGCAGCATAATCAATATCGGAATGGCCATCAAAAAGTAAAACCAAATGCGCCATATAACCCAAAAAATAATTTTTAATCCTTTCATGGTTTCAAATGTAAGAAAACAGAAGTGAAATTAAATTTTTAGATCACTAGATTTTTAGATTTTTCGCGATATAGAAATGCAAAATAGTTTTAAAATGTGATAAAGTTTATGAATTTCAAGGTTAAAGAAAAATAAACTTTGCCGACTTTGCGAAAAACTTTGCGAACTTTGCGGTTAAAAAAAATAAACTTGCAATCTTTGCGGTTAAGAAAAAAACTAGAATGGCAAAAATACTTACTGGTGTTCAGAGTACTGGAACGCCACACTTAGGCAATTTATTGGGAGCGATTATTCCTGCTATCGAACTATCAAATAATCCTGCAAACGAATCATATTTGTTTATTGCAGATTTACATTCGATTACACAAATTAAAGATGGCAAAACATTAAGAGAAAACACATACAGCACTGCTTCTGCATGGCTTGCGTGTGGTTTAAATCCCGATAAAGTTACTTTTTACAGACAATCTGATGTGGTTCAAACTACTGAATTGACCTGGTACTTAAGTTGTTTTTTTCCGTTTCAGCGTCTGACTCTGGCACATTCTTTCAAAGATAAAGCAGATCGTTTAGACGATGTAAATGCCGGACTTTTTACATATCCTATGTTAATGGCTGCCGATATTTTATTATATGATGCTGAATTTGTGCCGGTTGGTAAAGACCAATTACAGCATTTAGAAATTACTCGTGATGTTGCGTCGCGTTTCAATCATCAAATGGGTGAAACTTTTGTAATTCCGGAAGCTAAAATTCAGGAAGACAGTATGCTGATTCCGGGAACAAACGGCGGAAAAATGAGTAAATCGGCCAATAATATTATCAATATTTTCCTGGATGATAAAGTGTTACGTAAACAGGTTATGAGTATCGAAACTGATAGTACACCGCTTGAGGAACCAAAAAATCCGGATACCTGCAACGCATTTGCAATCTATTCGTTACTGGCAACTGAAGAGCAAATTGCCGAAATGAGAGCCAATTATCTTGGTGGGAATTACGGTTATGGTCATGCTAAACAAGCTTTGTTTGAATTGATTACAGAAAAATTTAAAACAGAAAGAGAAAAATACAATTACTACATGAACAATCTTGACGAAGTTGATGCCCTCTTGAAAAAAGGTGCCTCAAAAGCTTCTGTTGTTGCTGATGGTGTTTTAGCAAAGGTTAGAAATGTTCTTGGATTTCAAAAATAGAGATAAAAAACGCGGCAGATATTCAATTTATGCCGCGGTTTTTAATTTTATAATAAATTGACAACTGCTGAGGATTGATAAGCAATATAAAATCTCAAGAGTTCATTTTTTATTAAATTTAAAATCCTTATTCCGAATCTTAAATTGCTTCAAACAACTTTCCCGGTAAGGGTCTGATTACTCCTTTTAATTCCATATTGAGCAAGATTACTGAAATTTTATAAATGGGAAGATCACACTTTAAGGCTATAATATCCAGCAATTCTTTTCCGTTTTTTAACAGAAAATCATACAGTTTTTGTTCTTCTGGAGCCAACTCTACAAACAATTGTTTCTGAACAGGTTCTATGTTTCTTTCGACATCCCAATTCAAGATATAAATTAAATCTGCAGCACTGGTTAAAACATTTGCTTTCTGGGTTTTAATTAAATTATTACAACCCTCACTGTATTTGTCTGTCACTCTTCCCGGAACAGCAAAAACATCCCGATTATAATCATTAGCCAGATTTGCTGTTATAAGAGATCCGCCTTTATCAGCAGATTCAATAACAATTGTGGCTTCGGTCATGCCGGCAACGATTCGGTTTCGACGTACAAAATTTTCTTTATCCGGTTTAGACGAACTCCAGAATTCTGTTATAAATCCGCCATTTTGTTCCATTTGGCTCATGTATTTTTTGTGGGATTTTGGGTAAATCTGGTTTAAACCATGTGCCAGAACTCCAATGGTTTGCAGATTAAAATCCATTGCCAGCTGATGAGCAACAATATCAACACCATAGGCAAAGCCACTAACAATTACAGGATCAAGCGGGACTAAATCTTCAATTAGTTTTTTACAAAATTCGGTTCCGTATGAGGTAATTTGGCGGGTTCCGACAATGCTGATTATTTTCTTGCTTTTTAAATTTATATTCCCGGCAGAAAAAATCAAAACCGGTGCATCAAAACAATGTTTTAATCGTTCCGGATAATTTTCGTCCTGAAAAAAGGAAACATTTATATCATTTGACCGGATAAATTTTAGTTCCTTATCTGCTTTTTCAAAGACAGATTTATCTTTAATATTTTTCAATAAAACTGCCCCAACTCCATCAACAGCAGCAATTTGATTTATTTTAGTTTTAAAAATGGTCTCGGCGTTACCAAAATGATTGAGTAGTTTTTTTGCCATTATATCTCCTACTCCATCTACTCTCAATAAGGCTAATAAATAAAATAAATCCTGATCTGGCATAATGATGAATATAGTTTAAAGGCGTTGACAATAATCTAAAAAAAAGAAATCTGAAATTAAATTCAGGAAAAGCAAAGATACAAATTAGATGTATATTCTTTCAAAAAATAAAATTTTGAAGATTTTTAGAGGGAATTTTGAAAACATAGAAATATCATAAAAAACTGAATATCAAATAACTATAAAAATATTCGAATTGTTAATAAAAATTGTGAATAAAATTTTGATAACTATATTCGTTGCATAACTTTGTTACTATGAAAATCGAAAACTACATCGCACAGTTATTGTATCGTTATCAGTGTGTAACGGTTCCAGGGTTTGGAGCATTTTTAACAGAAATTCAATCGGCGCAGCTGAATGAAGGCACAAATTCGTTTTTTCCACCCAAAAAAATGATCTCTTTTAATAGCCATTTGAAAAACAATGACGGGCTATTGGCAAATCATATCGCAAATGCAGAAAAAACATCCTATGGTTTTGCTGTTAGTGCTATTGCTTTTGAAGTTACAGCATGGAAAAAAACTTTGGAAGAAAATGGCGTTATAAGCCTTAAGAATATAGGCGAAGTTCGTTTAAACGCTGAAAGAAATATAATTTTTACACCAAACGATCAGACCAATTACTTAACATCATCTTTCGGATTAAGTCCGTTTGTTTCACCTTTGGTTAAAAAAGAAATGTTCGAGAGAAAAATCGAAGAAATCTCAGAAAGAGAAGCCATTTCTTTACATGAAAATGAAGACGAGGGAAGATCAGTAAATCCGTTCCTGAGATATGCTGCAATTCTTGTTTTAGGCCTTGGAATTACAGGTAGTATTGGATATCCATTATACCAAAACCAAATCGCAAACAAGACTCTGGTTGTTGAAAGCGCTGTTCAGAAAAAAGTGCAGAATAAAATACAGGAGGCTACATTTTTCATTCAAAATCCATTGCCTGCAGTAACACTTTCTGTAGATTCTGCAAAGGTTGAAACTGTTGAAGTAAAAACGATGCCGTATCACATTATGGCTGGAGCTTTCAGAAGTGAACAGAATGCAAGAAAAGCTTACAATCAATTGATTAAGGATGGCTTTAAAGCGAGAATGCTAGGCGAAAACAAACACGGATTATTTCCGGTTTTATACGGAAGTTACCCTACAATGGCAGAGGCAGAAAAAGCAAGAAAAGAAATTCAAAAAGGCGAAAATCCAGATGCCTGGATTCTGGTCGAAAATTTATAATATTCTCAAAATCCTATTCTTACGAATAGGATTTTTTTGTTTATCGTGGAGCAATTTTCGCATCCTGAACAAGTATTTTTTTACTACCCTGATAAATTGTTAATCTTGCCGGAGGCGAATTTTTTTCTCCCAAAACGATAATGGCGCATTCATAAGTATTCTTATCTTTTTTAAATTCGTACTGATGATTACCTCCAATTCCCTCGACTATAAGTTTGCCGCTATTAATAACTAAATCAGGTTTTTCAGTCATTTTTTTATCAATAGACCAGGAAGCAAAACGATAATTATTATTTCCTAAATTATCAATTCTGATTTTAAATTTTGCTGTTTCCAGAATACAAATCGGAGTCTGAAAAAAGGCAATACTTGGATCAAGTTCTTTTTTCTGAACCGTAATCAGTTTGTTTTTAAGATCGGTTTCAAATTTTGATTGATAATTTATTGCTGTCAAACGCCCGTCTATATCCAGCCAGATAATTCCATGATTTAGCATTACGCCTCGTAAACCCATGTCAAACCAGTCTTTTGCAGGATTTGATTTAATGATTTCATTTTTTAAATCTGTATCAAAGATTTCATCATAACGTTTTATAAAATCAGTTTTGTTGTTAATATCAGGTATTGGATATTCTCTTTTTAGCGGATAAACAACCCCGTCTGCAAGAGCTTCTTTATTGTTCTTTTTTACGTTTTCAATTAGCTTTTTCACGAAAATTTGATATTCTTCTTTTGTATCCTGAGCAGCTATAAAACTGCTGCAAAACATCAATAATATTAAAAATACATGGGTTCTTTTCATCTTAAAATATTTTTAATTAATTACTAATCTTTTAATTACAATCAAATATAACGATAATTATTTACTTAAAATTTTAGGATTATGCTTCGAAAAGAATAAAACTTACGTTGAAAATCTCCAGGCAATCATGAGTGAATTGTAAATAAAAAATCCTATTCTCGCGAATAGGATTTTGTTTAACGTGGAACAATTTTCGCATTCTGAGAAAGGATTTGTTTCTCATTTTGGTATATTGTTAAAGTGGCCGGTGCAGTATCTTTTGGCCCCAAAACAGTGATATAACATTCGTAAAGAAAGTTGCCTTTTTTGAAATCAAAATGACAGTTTCCACCACTTCCATCAGCATTCCATTTTCCGTTTGTAATCACTAAATCAGGCTTTTCACTCATAGATTGCTTTAGAGACCACGAAGCATAACGGTAATTTTCGTTCCCTAAATCATCAATTCTAATTCTGAATTTAGCGGTTTCCAAAATATAAAGCGGGGCTTTAAAAACAGCAATTGAAGAATGTAATTTTTCTTTTTCGGCTGCTATCAATTTACTTTTCTGATCTTTTTCTATTTTCGACTGGTAAATTATGCTTCTTAAATGACCATCTTCGTCAAACCAAAGTGTGCCCTGATTCAGCATAATTCCGCGCCAGCCTACTTGCGACCAGTCTTTTGCAGGATCTGATTTAATAATTTCGTTTTTTAAATCTGAATCAAAAATCTGATCATATCTTTTTATAAATTCTGTTTTATTCTTAACAGACGGGATCGGGTATCCTCTCTTAAAAGGATACTTAACAATATTGGCTACAGCCTCTTTTTTATTACTTTTTACGTTGTCTATAAAGGCTTTAATAAACTTTTGATGTTCCGGTTTTAAATCTTGTCCGGAAACCTTACAGATCGAAAAAGTAATAAACAAAATACAGATAATCTTTTTCATATTTTCTATTTTACATAATGTTTTTATCAGATAAAAATAAACTCAATCACTAAGTTACGAAATACCTAAAAATCAATTGATACTGGCTTTGAACATCTTAAGTTCATCCCATGTAAATTCATCACCATGCTTTTCTTTCAAACCGTTTAGAGATTCTTCCTGATAAAACTCAAAAGCATCACGAAGTGCCAGAATTTTATCATAAGGCAACACATCAGAAATGTCTACTTTTTTTGCCTGAATTAATTTAACCAAATGCATCTCAATAGTTTGCACGGTTAACTTTCGGATTCTGGCAATATCCTGTATAGAATTTTTCCCGAGCCATAAATCGTGAGTTTCTTCTACTGTTGTCTTCTTTTCGGCTTTAGGTGTGGCTTTATCGTGTTTTCTTGCGGTATAGCGAACTACAGGTTCTTCAGATTTAAAAATATCGGTATTTGTAATACTGTGTTCCTCGCGGATCTTGTCGACCTTGTCAGATTTATAGTTTTTAATCGCTGTAGACGACAATTTTTCTTTACAGATGGTTTCACCCGCAACAACAATTTCTATTAGCAATTTGGTCTTCATTAAGCGTAAAACAGCTTTGGTTTGTAAATCATCCAAAAAAGCTAATTCTTCATAAAACTCTTTTACTTTTTTAAATTTCTGAATTTCTGCCATTTTATTCAAAAGATCTGTAACCAGTTTGTCCATTGGCTTAAAAAAATAATCGTAAGCCGCCACCACTCTTTCCTGAACAAAATACAAATCAACCGTTTCTTTATTAAAAATTTTATTGAGCTGATTCACGAATTTTTGCGAAGGATCAATCAGCGCTTCTATGGTTTCTAAACGCTTATGTGCCCAAATGGAATGTTTTGATTTTTCTGAACCTGTAGCATTTTCGTTATAACTAAAACGATGATTACGCCATTCCTGAGCTAAGTCAGTCCAATTAAAACTGTTTATCAAATAGTTATGAATAAAATTTTTAGTTTCGAAATGCAGAGAATGTTTTAAAACTTCTTCGGTGGCTTTGTTTAAAGCATAATCCATGACATCCTGATCATTCGAAATACCATTCATTTGTATCGGAGAAAGCAAAATAAGCCCATTTAAGGAAGTTAAACGTGATAATGCTACATAAGCCTGGCCCGGAAGAAAAACTTGCGATACATCGAGCGCAGCTTTCTCAAAAGTTAAACCCTGGCTTTTATGTACTGTGATTGCCCACGCCAATTTTATCGGATAATGCGCAAAGGTTCCTAAAACTTCTTCTTCGATTTCTTTGGTAAGCTCGTTTACTTTGTATCGGATATTTTTCCATTCGTATTTTTCTACTTCAATGGTTTTGTTTTCTTCAGGAAAATGTATGAAGATTTCTTCTGGCGAAAGCGATTTTACAACGCCCATTTTTCCATTAAAATAACGCTTGTCAAATGACAAATCGTTTTTAACAAACATAACCTGAGCACCAACTTTAAGTTTTAAATTTTCTTCTACCGGAAAGATTTTTTCAGGAAAATCGCCCACAATAAAAGGCTGATAAGAAAATTCATTTCCAGCTAAATCGCTTATTGCCTGTTCGTTAATCGAATCGGCTTTGGCATTATGCGTTGTTAGTGTAATATATCCGGGATTGTTTTTTAAGTCAAAATCAGGCTTTACATATTCGTTTAAAACCTGAATATCCTGAGGTGTAATCTGATTATTTCGAAGATTATTCAAAACCGAGATAAATATATCATCAGACTGACGATAAATCTTTGATAATTCGATGTATAGCGGCGGAAATTGCTGAATAACATGCGAATGAAAAAAGAATTTTCCTTTGTAATAATTTCGTAAAGTTCGCCATTCTTCGTCTCTGATAACGGGTGGAAGCTGCAACAAATCGCCAATAAAAAGCACTTGAACTCCCCCAAAAGGACGCGAATTTTTACGAACAGTCTGCATCATAAAATCTATAGCATCCAGTAAATCTGCACGAAGCATACTGACTTCATCAATAATCAAAAGCTCCATATTTCTGATCACATTACGCTTAACATTATTCATTTTAAAATGTCGGCGCAAGGTTTCTTTGTTCTCAAATTTGACAGTTTCTGTAAACTGAGAAGCTTCGGCATAAGACGGAATAAAAGCAGAAAAAGGCAGCTGGAACATAGAATGTATTGTAACTCCTCCTGCATTTAAAGCCGCTATTCCTGTGGGAGCCACAACTACAGTATTTTTGTGGGTTGTTGCAATGATTTCGCGTAAAAGCGTAGTTTTTCCTGTTCCTGCTTTACCGGTCAGGAAAATAGATTTTTGCGTTTGATTGATGAATTGTAAGGTATAAGCAGCTGCTTCTGAAACGTTTTGCATTTGGCGTGTATTGAAAAACTAAAAGTATGGCATTTTTATAAAAGAAAAAACCTAAATCTTTACAGACTTAGGTTTTTAAATTCAGTTAGTTAGTTTGGTATTATTTTTTAGTTTCTTCTTTTGCAGCTGGTTTATCTTCTGTTTTTGGTGTTGCTTTATACTTGTCGTTCAAAGCTTTAATGATATCTTTTGTGATATCATATTTTTCTTCAGCGTACAAAATTGAAGCCGCATCACCTGTACCATAGATATAAGAATAACCGTTTTTCTTACCGTAATCTTTGATGAATTTTTTAACTCCGCTTACAAGAGAATCCATTTCTACACCACTTTCCTGTTGCAATTGTTGAGACAAAGCTTGTTGTGCATACCCCAATTGTTGCTCTCTTTTTTGTAGCTCAGCTCCTTTTTGTTGAGCCCATGCCTGCCCATTTGCCTGCGCCTGACTTTGAAAATTAGCAGCGTCTTGTTTAAAACGTGTAATCTCAGCTTGTAGTTGTCTTCCTTTTTCTTCTGCCTGAGCTTTATATTTTGCTTCAAGGTCTTTTGCTTCAGTGTATTCTTTCATTAAAACTGAAGTATCTACGTAAGCTGTTTTTACTTCCTTAACTTCTCCAGTTTTATTACATGAAACGGCGAAAATTGAAAGTGCGATAATTACTAATGCTTTTTTCATTTTTTGAATTTCTATTTTTTTTAATGTATTGAAGACAAAAATATAAAAAAATAAATAGCATCAACATAAAGTTTAAAAAATGCTAGAATTTTATCATATTGTTTTTATTTATCGAAAGAAAATTGTCAATAATTTAACGCTATTAAAAATGGCTTTCATAGCTTTTATTAGAAACGCTTTCTCAAAAAAGACACAGTTTATCCTCGTTTAAGCTAAAAAGTCGCCAAAAACAGGCTTATTTTACGTTTTATCCGTTTTTTAAAGCATAAAGTGGATGTTGAATGCTTTTTTTTCCGCTTTGATGTTTTTGAAATTTATCACGGCGAAAAAAAGTCAAAAAATCAGTTATTGTTCTGAAATTTTTAAAAACAAAATTCGATTAGCAACATTTTTTAAAATTCTGCTTTTCCAAAAATATAAATTACAATTTTCGATAAAATCAAAATTCTTAACAATTTTCATCTTCATGATTTTAAAATTTAAAATCAGAAAAAATCAGTCGTAAAATTTAAAAAAACACACGTTTATTATGGTATTGTTTTTATTTATGGAAGCCTCCTAAAGCATAAAAAACCACTATCAAAAGTGGCTTTTATAGCTTTAATTAGAGGCGTTTTCTTTAAAAAGAGGATATTTCCCTTCACTTGAGCAGAAAAAAGGTCAGAAACGCGCTTAAATTGCGTTTTACTTGTTTTTTAAGACATAAATGTGCGATGAATACTCTTTTGTACTGCTCGCTTTTAAATTTGATTTTAAACCAACAAAAAATGCGCTGATATAATTCATTTTTCCGGTTTTGTATTTTTCAGATAATAAACTCACATAAAATGAATCAAATTTCATTGGAAGCACTTTTTCTAATTTCATATCTACTTTTTCAAAAAGAGACTGAATGGCTTTTTTAGAGAAATGCCAAAAGTGAATTGGCACATCATAAGCTGCCCAAAAAGTTTGATAATGTTTTGCATCGTATGATTTAAAATTTGGAACCGCAACAATTAAAGTTCCAGTTGGTTTTAGCAAACGTTTTAATTCCTGAATCTGGAATTCTAAATTTGGAACGTGTTCTAAAACATGCCACATCGTAATTACGTCAAAAGAATTATCCTGGAGATTTCCAATTTCAGATACAAATGAAATTCCTTTTTGAATAGCAATATTTTTTGCACGTTCGCTTGGTTCTACTCCAACAGTTTCCCAACCATCATTTTTTGCTGTTAATAAAAAATCTCCGGTTCCTGCACCAATATCTAAAATTCTCCCTTTTTGAGATTGCTCTGTATTAATTAAATTCAGTTTATTTTTTAAAGCGATGTTTTTTACAAAGTGATACGCTTTTTCAAATAACGAACGTTTGTTGTCTGTATGAGAAATATAATCTTCGCTTTCATAGTATTTTCCAAGATTTTCTAAATCCGGCTGCGGCGAGGTAATCAGCATATCTAAAGTTTCATCATGATACAAATCGAAAATTTCTTTAGATACAGAATGGTCTTTTACAGTAAGAAAATGTTTTTTGTTTAAAACGTCCATTTTTAATTATAGGGATTTGGGTTTAATTTCATAGCAAACCCTAAAAACGAAATTTTCCATTTTTAGGGCTTATTGAGCTTATATATTTATTTTTATTTAACGTGTCCAATTTATTTTTACTGCAGATATTTTTTCGTTTTCAATTCTTATTTCTTCGCAAACAGAAAAACCGTTTTTGATATAAAACAATAATGGCGATTTATACTGCTCTTTATTTTGCTTCACATCATTTTCATGGTCAACAACCCAACCATTCAAAATGTAATTATTCATTTTTAATTCTTCTATTAATAACGAACCTTTTCCTGTTCCCTGAATTTGATTGTCAACTATTATAGCAAACCAGTTTTCATCTTCTCTCAAAAAAGCAAATGCCCAACCTTTGATTTCATTTTCCTCTATAAGTAAATAATGTTTTGCATTTGATAAACCATTTAAATACAAATCAAAATCGTGATTTGTTTTATAATTTAATTTTTCAGGATATTCCGTATTCCAAAGTTGCATTAAGAATACTTTTTCTTTTAATGACAAAACCTCTTTTTGAACAATTCTCATAATCGTGAAATTATATACTTTAGTTTTTTGTCATTCTGAGAAACCAGGAATCTCCGTAAATAACTCTTCAATCAAAACGATTAATTAATCTTTATCAATCTAGCAGCAAAAATTCCACTTTTATAGAAACGGAAAACTATGTCGAAATTTCAAATTCGTTTCACGTGGAACATATTCAATTTTAAATTTTAGATTCTTTAAAATCTAAAATATCACAAATAGTTTCACGTGGAACAATTCAGTTTTTTTTTAAATTCAAATAGTTTTAGGTTTCACGCTTCAAAAACATGAAACCTGAAACCTGAAACCTGAAACAAAATAACTCTTATTATCTTCCCATATAAATCAATAATACCGAGATATCGCTTGGAGAAACTCCGCTGATTCTTGAAGCCTGAGATATGGTTACCGGACGAATCTTACTCAATTTTTGTTTTGCTTCAATCGACATCGATTTAATTTTATTGTAATCGAAATTTTCCGGAATCTTTACTTCTTCTAAACGCGTAAGCTTGTCTGCATTATTCCTTTCCTTTTCGATATAACCAGAATATTTTACCTGAATTTCGGCTTGTTCTAAAATTTCCTGATCCAGATTATGTTCTTCTACGTATGCTTTTACTTTTTCAAATTTCATCATATCCTCCAAATCAATTTGAGGACGAGAGAAAACTTTAAACATTTTATCACCTTGTGTAATTGGAGCTGTTTCTTTCGCTTCCAAAATTGGATTTGTCTCAGCAACCGAAACACTCGTTTCTTTAAAGAAAGCAACCATCTTTTCAGATTCGTTTAATTTCTTTTCCATTCGACGTAAACGAGCTTCAGAAGCCAAACCAATTTCATGAGACATTGGTGTTAATCTAAAGTCGGCATTATCTTGACGCAACAATGTTCTATATTCTGCTCTTGACGTAAACATACGATAAGGTTCTTCCGTTCCTTTCGTAATCAAGTCGTCAATCAAAACTCCAATATAAGCTTCATCACGTTTTAAAATTAACGGCGCTTTTTCATGCACTTTTAAATGCGCATTTATTCCGGCCATCAATCCTTGAGAAGCTGCTTCTTCATATCCTGTTGTTCCGTTTATTTGTCCGGCAAAATACAAACCTTCAACTAACTTTGTTTCCAATGTATGTTTCAATTGTGTTGGCGGGAAATAATCATATTCGATTGCATACCCAGGACGAAAAAACTTCACATTCTCAAAACCAACAACTGAACGCAAAGCTTTAAATTGAATATCCTCCGGAAGCGAAGTTGAAAATCCGTTTACATAAACCTCACAAGTATTCCAACCTTCCGGCTCAACAAATAACTGGTGACGCTCTTTATCTGCAAAACGATTAATTTTATCTTCTATCGAAGGACAATATCTTGGACCGAGACTTTTGATTCTTCCGTTGAACATTGGTGAACGATCAAAACCTTCTCTCAAAATATCGTGAACATTCAATGACGTGTACGTCATGTAACACGATCTTTGATTTGTTAACGGAACGGTTAAATCCGAATAAGAAAACTTATCCGGTTTCGCATCTCCTTTTTCTTCATTCATTTTAGAATAATCCAAAGAACGTCCGTCAACGCGTGGCGGCGTTCCTGTTTTCATTCTTCCTGATTCAAATCCGGCCTTCACCAAATCTTCGGTAATTCCTGTTGCAGCGCTTTCACCTGCTCTTCCTCCTCCAAATTGTTTTTCTCCGATATGAATCAAACCATTCAAAAAAGTTCCGTTTGTCAAAACAACCGACTTAGATCGAATCTCAACTCCTAGAGAAGTTTTGATTCCTTTTATCTTTCCATTCTCGATAATCAAGCCTTTCACCATTTCCTGATAGAAATCCAGATTTGGAGTTCCCTCCAGCATCATTCTCCATTCTTCGGCAAAACGCATTCGATCACTTTGAACTCTCGGCGACCACATTGCTGGTCCTTTTGATTTGTTCAGCATCTTAAATTGAATTGCCGTGCGGTCGGAAACAATTCCCGAATACCCTCCAAGCGCATCAATCTCGCGCACAATTTGTCCCTTTGCAATTCCTCCCATCGCTGGATTACAAGACATCTGTGCAATGTTCTGCAGACTCATGGTAACCAATAAAGTTTTTGATCCTAAATTTGCGGCCGCTGCCGCGGCTTCAGATCCAGCATGACCTGCACCAACTACAATAACATCGTATTCTTCTAAAAACATTTTGTTTTATTATTCTCTGCAAACCGTTTAAGGCGATTCTCAGAATTACTTTTTAATTTCTTTTTGTTCCACGTGGAACGGCGCTAACGCGCAAAATTCAAATTTTCAAATTCAAGAACACAATCCAGAAATCCAGATTCCATCTTAAACAACATTAATCTGTTCCACGTGGAACAGATTAAATAAACACATTCTTCAATCTTAAAATCAAAATTTCCGAAACGAAACTTCTGTTCCACGTGAAACATTCTTGACTCTTTCGCAAGAAAAAACCGTCTTAGCAATTCAAGACTCAGTATAAAGCTGAAATACTGGTAGTATCAAAATCACAGATTTAATCCTCAAAATTTTAAAAACTGTTCCACGTGAAACATCTTTTTTACAACTTCAAATATTTAAAACCTAAAATTTCATTCGTTTAAAAATATTTTATTCCACGTGGAACGTGCAAATTTTTAAAATTTTAAAGATGTTTCACGTGGAACGTTTTGTAAAAATCTATCAATCTAGATAAACATGTTTCACGTGGAACATAAAATTTAAATATTAAAAGTGGTTTAATTACTGTTCCACGTGAAACATTGCAATCTTTTCATCCTCTTTTGAACGCATAAGTTCAGCTTCAGAATCACTCTTATCTTTATATCCACAATAATGTAATATACCGTGAACAAGAACACGTTTCAATTCTTCGATAAAAGAAACATTAAAATCCTTAGCATTATCTTCTACTCTTTCAACAGAAACAAATATATCTCCGTTTAATTCATTACCAACCGTATAATCAAAACTGATAATATCGGTTAGGGTATCATGATTTAGATATTCAACATTTATCTTATGAAGATATTCATCATCACAAAATATATAGTTTATCTCTCCTTCGTTTTTACTTTCGGAAACAATTACTGCACTTAACCAGTCAGAAAAAGCTTGTTCATTATCTAAAGTAAATTCGGTTTCGTAATTAAAATTGATCATTTTGTATTAAAATATTCTTGAACCTTTTGATTAAAATTCGAGCGCAAAGGTAGTGATTGTCTGTTTAATATCTCTACACTGTTTAAATAATCCAACAATGAGTTAGGCAACGCATTTGTTCTGTTTATAAATTCGGCCTTATTGGTTTCAGATTGACGCTTCGTATCCTGACCTTGTTGTTGCACAGCATTGTTTAATTTTAATAATTCTTGTTGAATATTAAGGATACGTTGCAAGTTTTCATTTTTAAAACCTTTGTTTAAAAGTTGTTTTTCTGAAGCTTTCATTTGATCAATTACAGATTTTCCCTGAGAATCTAAACCTTGTTTAGCTAACTCTTTTTGTAAAGCTTCACGCAGTTTTACTTGTTCTTTATAAATTTCCATGATAGCTTCAGCATCTCCTTCTCCGTCATTTCCATCTTTTCCATCTTTATTTTTTCCTCCATTAATATTTCCCTGACCACCTTTTGCATCTCCGTTTTTACCTTGTCCGTCTTTTCCCTGACCTTGTTTAGCAGAACCAGATTTATCTTGTTGACCTTCTCCGGGTTTATCACCAGGTTTATCTCCCGGCTTCATTCCGGCTTTCATTTTATCAGCCAAACCTTTTTGCTTTTGAATAATATCCGGCAATTGCATTCCTTGTCCGTCTCCCGGTTTTGGTTTTCCAGATCCTGGTTTAGACATAGACATTTGCATATTATTTAATAAATCACTTAAAAAATCTGCCAATTTATTCGCCGAAGAAACTGCATATTGTTGGTGTGAAACTCCTTTAGGAACTTGAACATCGCTCAAAGATTCAATTGCTTTGTCTACATTATATTTTACGTTACCAATTTCTTTGGTTACATCTTCGGCAATTTTAGGATTACGAAGAGACATTGCAAACAAACTATCATCAACATATCTAAACTGTTGTTTTAAATTTTGCTGTACTTTTATATTCTTAGTGTATGCTGATGAACCTAATTTCATAGATTTAAATTGTTTCATTACATCTTCCTGAGATAAAGAATAAGCTAAAAGATTATCTAAAATTTGTCGAAGCATTGCAACATCTTCTTCTAATTGCTCTTGTTCTCCGCCTTCCATACTAGTATCCATTTGTTCAGCCATGCTTTTCATTTTCTTAGCTGCACTTTTTTGTTTTGGCTTAGCCGAAGATGAATTCTTTTTACTCAATTCTTCAGAAGCTTTTTGTAAATCATTCTTTAAATCTTTTTCTTTTGAAGCATCATTAGGAATATCTAAAGGAGATTTTAATGTTTTGTTTTCATCTTTCAAGTCTTTTAAGTCTTGTTGAATTTTATCAAAAGCTTTATTTATATCGTCTTGTTTTTCCTGAGTGTTTTCTTTTTCTTTATTTGAAAGTTCCTCTTGTTGATCTGCAAGTTTCTTTAATTTATCTGCAACTTGTTCTGCTTTTTTAGAAACATAAAATCGTTTAGTTAGTTCAACCAGTTGCTCCAGATTACGAGATTGGTTCTTGCTAATTTGTTTGAACTTTTCCATTTTATCAAACAACTCTTCGCTGTTTAATTTATCATTTAAGTTCTTCAATTCATCCATTAACTTCTGATTCTTTTCTAAATCTTTCTCTGCATTGTCTAAACGCTTTTGTAAATCATCGGCTGTTTTATCCTTCTTTTCAGATTGAAATTTATCCAGATTTTTATTCATTTTCTCAGCAAATTGTTTCATCAATTCGTCTTGTTGTTTCTGACGTTTGATAAAATCATTTACTTTTTGCTGGTCTTTAAACTCTAAATTATCTTTCTCTTTTCCTGCTTTCTGAATCTTATCCATTTCAGAAAATTGCTTTTCCTGATTTTTTAAAGATTTAGATAAACTATTTATATTCTGATTTTGCTGTTGTAATTCCATGTCATGAATCTCGTCTGTAGTAGATACGCGATCAGAAAAAACAGAAGACTTAGTACTCTTAAATCCATGTGGTGCATCGTTATCAAAAACCTCAAAATAGTATTCGTAAGATACTCCTTCCTGCACCGCAAGGTTGCTTGGAAAATTAAAAACAAACTGATCAAACACTCCAGACTTCACTGGTATTGTTCCACGCTTAGCTGTGTTGGGTTTATTTCGTTCGTAGTAAACAACCTGTAATTTAGACAAACCATAATCATCTCCTAACCTTCCAAGGACGTAATTTTTATCTAACTTTAAACTATCCGGAGCAGGTACAACATTAATGGTTGGGTGCTGATCTTTGATAACAGAGAGCTGATAATCCAGTTTTTCGTAGTTTTCAACCTTGTTATTTGAGGTAAGAATTTGATATTCTGTGTTTTGACTGATATTTTTAACCAATTTAAACTCATTTTCGGCCTTATTAAACTTAAAAACTGAGTTTTCATCCTTCCAGACAATCTCCTGAGTTGATTGTGTATTCATTTTCCAGGTCACTAAGGTTCCTTCTGGTACAATAGCATTTCCGGTTCCCTGAATAGTTTCAGATTTCTTTTTTAGATAAGATGGAAAATTCAGAACCATTTCGAAGTTAGCGATTGAAGGAACTGTTATTACTTTTAACTCGTATACATCTGATGAAACTGAATTACCTTCAAATGAAAACTGAACATTTTCTACGGGTTTTTCAATCTTGAATTCAAACTTTCCTGGCTGAGATGATTCCATAAAATAACTTTCATTACCAATATGAATCATCACATTTTCCGGAACGACATTTCCAACAGATTCCATTTTAATAACGAAATCTTTATTTTGTTCTGTTTGCAAATTAGCATTTAGAACTACAAACTTAAAAGGTGCAGGTGGCAAAAATGTAGCATTAAAGTGTACTACTCTATTTAAACTTTGAGAAATTATATTGCTGTTTCCTGAAATATAAAACACAGCAAAAAGCAAAATAGGAATAATTGCTAAAGGTAAATACTTTTTATTGGTTTTAAAATTGATAGCATTCCCAAATGGAATTGGCTGCAATGAATTTGCTTTTTGCTCTATCGAAGCCAACATCAACTCTGAACTTTCTGCTGAATTTTCAGAAGAAGACAACTGTAAAAAGTTAGTCAGTTTATCACTTACTTCTGTAAAATGATTTCCAATAATAGTCGAAGCCTGATTATAATCAATTCCTTTTTGAAGTTTGAACAACTTAAAAATCGGAAATAAAATAAATCGGAACAAAAGAAAAACTTCTACTCCTATAAATATCCAGAATAATAATGTTCTTCCTAACGGTTTTAACCATAGAAAATATTCAATAAAAAGCGTAAACAGAAAGTACAATAATCCAAAACCAATAAAAAGAAGTGATCCTTTTATCAATTCATTTGTATAATATTTCTTTATAAATGCCTCTAGCTTTTGGTATATAGCAGATGTTGTTTTCAAAATGAATCTGTTTTATTTATAACCTATAAAAGTACTAATTTTAATTAGATAATTCTCAATGAGAAAATTAGTCGATTAAGCTACAAGCAAGGCATTATCTAATTAAATACTCATTTTCTAATTCTCTAATTAGAATTGTATCTTTGCATCAAAATTTAAACAAATGTCAAAGCAAGTTCGTGTGCGTTTTGCACCCAGTCCAACAGGACCTTTACATATTGGCGGAGTTCGTACTGCCCTATTTAATTATTTATTTGCCAAAAAAAATAATGGCGTTTTTTATCTAAGAATTGAAGACACAGATCAGACTCGTTTTGTTCCAGGTGCCGAAGCTTATATAATGGAAGCGTTGGAATGGTTAGGAATTTCTCCTGAAGAAACTGTTGGAAAAAACGAAAAATTTGGTCCATACAGACAAAGTGATCGTAAGGAATTATACCAAACTTATGCGGATCAGCTAATCAATTCAGGTTGGGCATATTATGCTTTTGATACTCCGGAAGCTTTAGATGCTTTGAGAAAAGAACAGGAAGCAGAAGGAAAAACATTTATTTACAATCATACAAATCGTGAAAAGTTAGATACTTCTCTAGTAATTTCTAAAGAAGAAGTGGCTAAAAGAATTGCAAATGGAGAACATTATGTGATTCGTTTTAAAACTCCTGTTGACGAAACTTTACATTTAAAAGATATCATTCGTGGCGATGTAAAATTTGAAACAAGTTTACTTGATGACAAAGTTTTATTCAAAAGTGACGGAATGCCAACGTACCATTTAGCCAATATTGTTGATGATCATTTGATGGAAACTTCACATGTAATTCGTGGTGAAGAATGGTTACCATCTATGCCGCTTCATGTTTTATTATACAGAGCTTTTGGTTGGGATGCTCCGGAATTTGCACATTTACCTTTGATTTTAAAACCAATTGGTAACGGAAAATTATCAAAAAGAGATGGTGATAAATTAGGATTTCCCGTGTTTCCATTAGAATGGAAAACTGAAGAAGGAATCTCATCTGGTTACAGAGAGAAAGGATTTTTCCCTAAAGCGGTTATAAATTTCCTCGCTTTGTTAGGTTGGAATGATGGAACTGACAAAGAATTATTTTCATTAGAAGAACTTGTAGCATCTTTTGACTTGAATAGAGTTCATAAATCTGGAGCTAAATTTGATCCGGAGAAAAACAAATGGTTCAATCACCAATATTTAATCAAACAAAATGATGAAGATTTAGCGAAAAGCTTCTCTCCTATTTTGGTAGAAAAAGGTGTTGATATTTCTAAATATGACGTTACAAAAATTGTTTCTTTGATTAAAGAAAGAGCTCATTTTGTTTCTGAATTTTGGGATTTGACTGATTTCTTTTTCCAGGCTCCAACATCTTATGATGAAAAAGCAAGTAAAAACTGGAAGGAAGAAACTCCTACTTTGATGCAGGAATTGATTTCGGTTCTTGAAAATATAGAAGATTTTAGTTCCCAAAATATTGAAACTATTGTAAAAGATTGGTTGACTAAAAACGAAATTGGAATGGGGAAAGTTATGCAGCCTTTCCGTTTAAGTTTGGTTGGAGCTTTGAAAGGTCCTCACCTATTTGATATTGTTGAAATTGTCGGGAAAGAAGAAACTATTTTGAGAATTCAGAAAGCAATTACAACTTTATAATTTTCTACCATTAAGATATTAAGAAAAATTAAGTCAAACTTTATGAACTTAATATTTTAATGATAAAATAATCTCAGCGCTAAGAAACATTAATAATATGTTCTTAGCGTTTTTTTTATACTTAAAAAAATTGAATTTAGCAGATTATTCGTAATTTACCAGATCATAAAAACTAAATCAATATCATTATGGGTACAGCACTTATTATCATTTTAGTCTTAGGATTTTTTATTTTAATGTCTTCCTTCTTTACTGTTAAACAACAATCATCTGTAATTATAGAAAGATTTGGAAAATTTCATAGCGTGAGAAATTCAGGATTACAACTTAAAATTCCAATAGTTGACAGATTGGCCGGACGTGTAAATCTTAAAATTCAACAGCTTGATGTTATCATCGAGACCAAAACCAAAGACAACGTTTTTATCAAAATGAAAGTTTCGGTTCAGTTTAAAGTGATTCAGGAAAAAGTATATGACGCTTTTTATAAATTGGAATATCCTCACGATCAAATTACGGCTTATGTATTTGATGTGGTTCGTGCCGAAGTTCCGAAACTTAAACTGGATGATTTTTTTGAAAGAAAAGACGATATCGCCATTGCAGTAAAAAGAGAATTGAACGAAGCTATGACTACTTACGGATATGATATCATCAATACTTTGGTAACAGATATTGATCCGGACATTCAGGTAAAAAATGCGATGAACAGAATTAATGCTGCTGACAGAGAAAAAACAGCAGCTGAATTTGAAGCTGAAAGTTCAAGAATCAGAATCGTTGCTAAAGCAAAAGCTGAAGCCGAAAGTAAACGTTTACAAGGACAAGGTATTGCAGATCAACGTCGTGAGATTGCAAGAGGTTTAGTAGAAAGTGTTGAAGTTTTGAACAATGTTGGAATAAATTCTCAGGAAGCTTCTGCCCTAATTGTCGTAACTCAGCATTATGATACACTACAAGCTATTGGTGCCGATGCTAATTCGAACTTAATATTATTGCCAAATTCTCCACAAGCCGGAAGTGATATGTTGAATAATATGGTTGCATCTTTTACAGCTTCAAATCAAGTTGGCGAAATGATGAAGAAAAACAATAAAAAAATTGTGAAGCCAAAACCTATTGAACCACAATCAGGTTATGAAGATGACATTCAACCGGAAACAAAATAATAACACAAAACAAAAAAGAGGCTTATTTGCCTCTTTTTTTATTGATAAACCAATTGATAATGAAAGGTAAAATAGATTGTAAAATTTGTGGATATGAGTTCAGTACATATTCTTTATAAGAAGAAAAGACACCTCCAACAATATATTGCGGAGTAATCATCTCCTTAGTTCTATGAACATTTAAAACTAATTTCTGATAATTTATCTCTTTTTCCAGTTTTAAAATTTCTAAATCTCTTTCGATTTCTGCGTATGATGAGTATTTTTTTGTCTCCATAATTAGTCGTTAAAAAAGATTTCTGAGAATTTTTCTAATATAGCACCTTCAACAAACTTGTATTTTATAAAGAAAAGTAAAATGGTAAATATTAAATAGATCCCTCCTACTGCTAAAAATCCAAGTGCATTACTATCAAACAAAGCTCCAAAAGCATAAGCAGCAGCAAAAGATCCAAAAATCATTACCATACTAAAACACAATAAAATCAAAGTAAACTTTAAAATTAAAGTTGTTGATTTCATTGCTACTTTAAAACCCCAAAGTTTATAATAAGCAAGATGACTGTCCAGATAGACTTTAGTCTGATCCTGAATATTTTCAGTATTTTCTTTTAATTCCTCAAAAGCCATAGTTGGATATTTAAATTAAAAAAGCACAAAACTTATGAATTAATAATCTAACTAAGATCATAATATAATCTTAGTAATCATCAAAATCACATTAAGCTTTGTGCTTTCTGTATTATTATTTCTGAAGTTTAGCGTTTTGCGCTTTTAAGTCAGCTAATTTAGATTCTAAAAAAGTAATTACTTCTTCTGTTTTATAACTCATATTAGAAAGTAATTCATCATAAGTTCCGTCAAGATTCTTTTTTGCATGAGTAAATTTTTCACGTAAAACTTCAGAACTTGCTGATAATGAATCTTTCAGATTATGTGCAGCATCGTCTATACCTTCTTTCAATTTTGCACGTGTTTTAGATCCTTTGTCCGGAGCAAATAAAATCCCAATAGCTGCTCCCGCTGCAGCTCCAGCCAGGATTGCTGCAATAGTATTTAAATTTTTTGACATAATATTAAAATTTAATTGATTAATAAAGGTAGTCTTTTTTTGAAATATAAATTATTGATTAATCGTAATTTAACAATAAATTTAATACGCATAAGCAACTGCCTCGTACTTACCATCACCTTTTTCTATGATACTTACAAACGGATATCCGTTTGAAGCCGATTGTGTTTTGATTCGCATAGCCGTTTGATTTTGATTTGCAATTGGCGGTTCACCTTTTGTTTTTGTTGAAACTCCTGAAAAATTAGCTACTTGTTTTAAACCTATTGTCTTGTCTTGAGATAAAACTGTAACGAATTTATAATCTGATTTTGAATCAACTATTACTTTATCAGAAATTTTTTGAGTTTGATTGGTTTGTTTATTCGTTAATTGTGAAACAGCATATTTACTTATTTTATGTTCTTCTAAACTTCCGTTAAAAGAATAATAAACCAGGTCATTTTCTAATTTTATAAAATTAACATCCAGCTGTTCCCCATTGTGTTTGAGAATTTGGTGTGTTTGAGAAATTGCTACATTAGCAAATAAAATCGATAGCGTAAAAAATAAGATTTTCATAAGATTAAAATTTTAAGATTGAAATTGTTTTAAGCCAAAACAAAAGACTAAATTTCTAATAACCCATAAAACTAATATTATGAAATTTTTAAATTATGATATACTTTAAAAAAAATACTTTTACGCTACAGTATTATCAAAATACAATCACAATTCAAATTAACCATAATACAATTTTTAGAATTCATATTTAGAATTCTATCTAAAACCAAAAATTATACATTTTTTAAATTTTAGAAAAACTCAGATTCTGTTCTCAAGTGTATTTCGAAATTTCACACTTTAGATTTGACCCTTTGATAAAAATACCAACTTTATAAACAATTGTGTGTTAACAACCCGTTAAACTAAGAAAAACAAGGTCAAAAATTGAAATAAAGGCCTAAAATAAACAATAATTCAAAAGATGATTAATGACATAAAAGAAGTAAAAAAATACCTAAAAATCAATTTATGAAGGTTGATTTCAATAAGATTATTTTATTAAAAAAAAATTTACAATAATATATATATATAATAATTAAAAACTAATAAAATAATATTAATCATCATTAAAATTGATTATTTAAAATCTCAACAAAATTTTAATAAAAATAAATCATGATACGATTTTAGGAGAAAATCCAACTTTAAAAGTAAAAAAAAGAGAAAACGAAAACGAAAATTAAAATAAAGACTTGTAATTAATGATTTATTAAAAGATGATTCATAAGGTCAAAAGAAATAAAAAAATAGCTAAAATTTAATTTATAAAAGCCTTTTTTAATTACTATAAATTATTAAAAAATAAAAATTGATAGATACAT